>ULMR01013622.1_pt1 | contig 40818 bp, 28 predicted proteins | sample 1951711 | NCBI WGS metagenome assembly ULMR01 (sample SAMEA4835556, study PRJEB28245) | human gut metagenome | biome: gut microbiome; material: fecal sample | place: Denmark | collected 2008 | reverse complement strand
CTTCAATCACAGCTGACGGTTGCCACTGCGCTGAACTGAAGGGTACTCCGGAAGAACAGGCTGCCTTGGACAAGAGCTACGCTCACTTGTGCGAATTGCGTGACGAAGTAATCGCTATGGGCGTTCTTCCTGCTATCTCTGAATGGAACAAACTGAACCCGAACATCAAATAATCGGATATTCCATTGATATACAAAAGGAGACTGATATTCAGTCTCCTTTTTTTATGTACCTTGGTCTGTAGTTGTTTCACTTGAAGAATCACACCCCACACATTGAATTTGTACACGGAGAAAACGATTAACATACTAAATATAAGACAGTTAACATTTTCCTATGTACATCAGTCTCTTCTTGACATTCCTCCTGAAAGCACTATCTTTGCCGCTCCCTACGATGTACTTCCTTAACCCCTGAGCAGCAATGAGAACCAATACCCTGTTATTCCTTTTTATCCTGCCACTGATTTGTCATCCCTTGCAGGCTCGCCTGCCGGAAGGCCTTGTGCGTCACGACTCCATCTTCTCTGCCTCGCAGGCCGGAGAAACATCCACGCCTAAAGCGAAAGACCAGTTCCGTAGAAATTTCTCGTACATGGGTATCCCCTTTATTGCCGCCGGACTGGTTGTAAAAGGAGAAAACCGGAATTTCCGTACCCTGCGCAACCGCTTCCAACCTACCTTCCATCATGAATATGACAACTATACACAGTATGTGCCACTGGCTGCTACGTGGGGAATGAAACTGGCGGGGGTAGAAGGACGAAGTTCGTGGAAAGAACTGACTGTCAGCAATGTTTTTTCGGCTGCCCTCATGGCCGGATTCGTCAACACCCTGAAACATACCACCAAGGAACTCCGTCCGGATAATTCCTCGAACAACTCGTTTCCTTCGGGACATACCGCCACCGCCTTTATGTGCGCCACCATCCTGCATAAGGAATATGGCATGATCAGCCCGTGGTACAGCATCGGCGGCTACACCCTGGCCGGACTGACCGGAGTAACCCGACAATTGAACAATCGTCACTGGATTGGTGATGTGCTGGTGGGTGCGGGCATCGGCATGATTTCCACCGACTTAGGATACTTCTTCTCCGATTTGATTTTCAAGCATAAGCATACCGGCCTTGAACAGAATGCCAGTTACACCCGTGATGACGCACCGTCTTTCCTGAGCTTCAATATGGGAGTAGCCACTGCACCTTCTGTGTTGCGCACTGCCGAATTATATGACATGGAACACGGCTCTCCTTTGGGCATGCATCTGCGGACAGGAACTGCCACGGTTGTCAGCGTGGAAGGCGCCTACTTTTTCAATGCTTACCTCGGACTGGGAGGGCGCTTGAAAGTGGCTACCTTACCGGTGATAGCTGATATTCCAGAAGAAAACAAACAACACTTCGACCTGGACAATGACTTGCAGGAAGGAGCTCCGGTCAACATGTTCCTACTCGACGGACTAGAATCGGACCACTTGGGGTTTTGCGACATCGATTTAGGAGTCTACTTTTCGTACCCCTTGAGCCGTTACTTCCAACTGGGCAGCAAACTACTGGTTGGACGACGGATGAATGCCGACTTTAGCCTGAATTCACTCTCCCGCATCAACCCCGATATCTTTGACCGCCAGAAAGTGAGCCAGGAAGCCTACAATCAGTTCTACAAGGAAGATGTGGAATATTATCTCCAACAGGAAGGCCTGACTACCCACGAACTCCTGCACAGCACGTTTGTGGACGAAGAATTTCTGCACATCCGGAAAAGTTCCACCTTCAAACTGGGTACGGGTGTTTCTCTCACCTACCGTTACAAGGAGAATGCGGCCCTGCGCCTGTATTGCGACTATGATTTTGCTTCTCCCCGTCTGACTTATGACCTGAAAAATTCCTGGACAGACGAAGAAGGGAACCGCGAAGCACGCTCCTACAGCAGACGGACCCCGATGCATAACTTTACTTTCGGAGCCTCCATCGCGTTCATGTTTTGAATCGCCTGAAAAGGCGTTGCACATTCTACTTATTTTTATTATTTTCGCCTCCCGATATGATAGACCAAGCCACCATAGACCGGATATTGGATGCGGCACAAATAGTAGATGTGGTATCCGAATTTGTCACGCTTCGCCGAAGAGGGGTGAACTACATCGGACTATGCCCCTTTCACAACGAAAAGACCCCTTCGTTCAGTGTCTCGCCCAGCAAGGGATTGTGTAAATGCTTCAGCTGCGGAAAAGGAGGCAACGTGGTGCATTTCATCATGGAGCACGAACAGCTCTCCTACTACGAAGCGCTGAAATGGCTGGCCAGAAAATACAACATCGAAATCAAGGAACGCGAACTGACCGAAGAAGAGAAGCAGGCACACAGTCTGCGTGAAAGCTTGTTCGTAGTCAATCAGTTTGCTGCCGAATATTTCCAAGACATCCTTTACAATCACATTGACGGACAGCGCATCGGTATGACGTACCTGCGCAGCCGTGGCTTCCGCGATGACATCATCAAGAAATTCCAGTTAGGATATAGTCTGGACAACCGGGACGCACTGGCCCGCACAGCCTTACAAAAAGGCTACAAGGAAGAGTTTCTCGTCAAGACCGGACTCTGTTACCGCAAAGACGACGGTTCCCTGCACGACCGTTTTTGGGGACGTGTCATTTTCCCCGTACATACCTTATCGGGTAAAGTGGTAGCCTTCGGCGGACGTGTGTTGAGCGCGGCCACCAAGAACGTACAGATGAAGTATGTCAATTCGCCGGAGTCGGAAATCTATCATAAAAGCCGGGAACTCTACGGTATCTATTTTGCCAAACAGGAAATTGTCCGCCAGGACCGCTGTTTCCTGGTAGAAGGTTATACCGACGTCATTTCCATGCACCAAAGTGGCATTGAAAATGTGGTGGCTTCCTCAGGTACGGCTCTGACTCCCGACCAGATACGGCTGATACACCGTTTCACCAACAACATCACCGTGTTGTACGACGGTGACGGAGCCGGCATCAAGGCCAGCATCCGAGGTATTGACATGCTGCTGGAAGAAGGAATGAACGTCAAAGTCTGCCTGTTGCCAGACGGGGATGACCCGGACAGTTTTGCCCGCAAGCACAATGCCACCGACTACCAAGCTTATATCAACGAGCACGAAGTCGATTTCATCCGGTTCAAGACCAACCTGCTGATGGAAGAAGCGGGCAAAGACCCCATCAAACGGGCCAGCCTGATTTCCAGCATCGTCAAAAGCATCTCGGTGATTCCGGATGCCATTGTCCGTTCTGTTTACACACGTGAATGCAGCCAGCTCCTGCAAATGGAAGAGAAGGTGCTGATAGAAGCTGTAGCCAAACTCATGGAACAGGCGCAGGAAAACAAATTCAAGGAGAACCAAAGGAAACAGCAGCAAGCCCTCAGGGCACAGCAGGTGTCTCAAGAGAAAACAGAATCGCCTGCCATTTCGACCAGCCCTACTGAAAAACAGGAATCACCTGTTCCGCAGGAAAATCCGACGACTTCACCGACAACTTCAACGGATGCACAACCGGAAGCTACTGCAACGACAGCCACTGCCTCAGCGGATGAATACCTCTCTTACATTCCACTGGAAGGAAACGAACAGAAAGTATTCTACCAACGGGAACAGGCACTGATACGCATGCTTATCCGCTATGGCGAGAAAGCCATGTGTTATTTGGAAAATGAAAACGGAGAAGAACGGCCACTCACGGTGATAGAGTGTATTTCTGCAAGTTTAAAGGAAGACGAATTACAATTTCATAGCGCATTGGACCGCCGTATTCTGAAAGAAGCGGAAACACACTTGCAAGAGCCGGGATTTGTGGCTGAACGCTACTTCCTGAGTCATCCCGACGCAGATATCAGTAAACTGGCTGCCGAAATGGTCAGCGACCGCTATCAACTGAGCAAATACCATTCCAAGGGACAGAAAATCATTACCGATGAAGAACGGTTGTATGAACTGGTCCCCCGTCTGCTGATTGATTTCAAGATTTCAATTGTGGAAGAAGAGATGAAGCACACACTGCAGGCCTTGAACAATCCAGACATTTACAACGACCCGCAAAAGTGCCAGGAAATTATGAAGCATTACCAAGACTTGCAGAAGATACAGATTCCGATGCTTCAGAAAGCGGGAGACCGTGTCGTATTACCTCCCAGCCTATAAAAAACTATTTCCCCTTTTTCAGACGCAGAAGGGGAAATAGCACATCTGTTAATATTTGGCCCGAATCAGGTTCATAAACTCTTCACGCGTCTTTGCCTGATTGAACGCACCGGTAAAATCGGAAGTAGTGGTCACTGAATTCTGTTTTTCCACCCCTCTCATCTGCATGCACATGTGTTTGGCTTCTACCACCACCATTACACCTAATGGATTTAATGTTTCTTGAATGCACTCCTTAATCTGGAGCGTCATGCGTTCCTGTACTTGCAAGCGATGGGAAAAAATATCGACCACACGGGCAATCTTACTCAACCCCGTAATGTATCCGTTCGGGATATAGGCCACATGCGCCTTTCCATAAAACGGCAGCATATGATGTTCGCACATGGAAAAGAAATCAATGTCCTTCACAATCACCATCTGGCTGTAAGGCTCCTTGAACTTCGCCGCATTCAGCACCTCTCTCGGATCCATTTCATATCCACGAGTCAATGTCAGCATGGCCTTGGCCACACGTTCTGGAGTCTTCAATAACCCTTCACGTTGCGGATCTTCTCCCAGCAAAGAAAGAATCTCTTTGTAATGGCCCATCAGCTTTTCCACCTTTTCCTGCGGCCAGTTTATCGAATTGGTATCTGTCATCATTATTCTATAGGTATATTAATCTGTTCGCGCACAATAGATACTTCCTTGAAAACTCCTGTCGCCTTCAATTTACGCATGGTAACATGTGCTTCTTCAATGCTCTTGAAGTCTCCCACCCTGCACAACCAACGTGGAGGCTGGAAATAAGTATAAACCGGCAAGTCAGGAAATTCCTCTCTTACCTTTGCCGCTACATTGTTCGCCTCACTACGTGCCTGACGGGAATTATTTCCGGCATACACCTGTACACGAAAACCGCGGGCCTTCAATGTCTTCACCGGTTCTGAGCTTGTAGACCGTACATAGCGTTTCCCTATCAGAGAAGTAATCTGTGCATCCTGATGGATAGTGACCACTCCTTCACCCGCCCGACGGGTTTGCAAACTTTCAATAATGTTTCGTTGGGCATAACTCCCACTGACACATAATAAAGAAACAATGAATAAAAAATATTTCAGCATAACCGGATTTTTAGATAGACATAGAAAACAAAAGTCAATTGAGCACAGAGGGAAGGAATGACACTGCACGTCCTCATCTCTCTGTGCTCAAGCAATTCCTGATTAATTCAGAGATTGGAAATTATTTAAAAGCATCGATGATACCTTTGAAGTCAGCAGCCTTCAAAGCAGCACCACCAATCAAACCACCATCTACATCCGGATTTGCAAACAATTCTTTTGCATTTGAAGGCTTGCAGCTACCACCGTACAGGATAGAAGTGTTTTCAGCCACTTCCTTACCATATTTAGCAGCTACCAAAGAACGGATGTGAGCGTGGATTTCCTGAGCCTGCTGAGGAGTAGCAGTCTTACCAGTACCGATAGCCCAAACCGGTTCGTAAGCCAAGATGATCTTGCTGAAGTCTTCGGCAGACAAAGAGAATACAGAAGCCAGCTGAGCTTCTACTACTTCATTCTGCTTGTTAGCTTCACGTTCTTCCAATACTTCACCGATACAGAAAATCGGTTTCAAGTTGTTAGCCAAAGCCAATTTAACTTTTTCAGCCAGGATTTCTACTGTTTCGTGGTAGTAAGCACGACGTTCTGAGTGACCCAAGATTACATACTGAGCACCTGTAGATGCAACCATTTCAGCAGAAACTTCACCAGTGTAAGCACCAGAAGCTTTGTCTGCGCAGTTTTCAGCACCTACGCCAATGATAGAGCTGTCTACCAAAGGAGTAACAGAAGCCAAGTGAATAAACGGAGTACAGATGATTACGTCGCAGTTAGGTTTGTCTGCAGTCAATACTTCGTTCAATTCTTTTGCCAAAGCAATACCTTCCTGCAGGTTCTTATTCATTTTCCAGTTACCTGCTACAATGTTTTTTCTCATTTTGTTTTAATTTTAAAGGGTTAGTTATAATGTTTCTTTTTCCTTTTCTTTTTTCTCTTTCTCTCGGCGAGCCTTGATACGCAACCAAATCAAATCGATGATGGTAAACAACAATAACGGGCCCAAGAACCAAAGTGCCACCACTACAATCTTATGTACATTCGTCTCAGGACTCCACGTACTGAAAGGGAGACGTTCCAACGGGGCATTCAACTGGTATTCGTCGGGTAAATTAGAGACACTCCATTTACGCAACACCACCCCTTTTTTCAACAACATCAATCCCGGATTCGAACGGATCATGGTCTTCAACGTAATTTCATCCACCAAGGCAAAAGGATATTCAGCTCCTGTATTTTCCTGCCAATCCATAATATCCTGTTCCGAAGAGGCCGTCAGGCAAAGAAAACGGTAACCGTGTTCCACGCTGTAGTCGTAGACTTGATTAATCAAATCCATTCCGCTGTCGTCAGCCTGCTTCAACCAGGGAGCGACAAGCAGAAATGTATATTGGTCACTCTGTAAAATCTCCTCCGTCAAATCTTCTCCAGTTTCCAACGACGTAATAGAGAAATCATGAATCGGCGGTTCATATCCTTTCTCCTTTACCCGTGTTTTCGAGTCTACAAAAGTCCATGTGGAATCGGTAGGGAAATTATCAATGGTGAATTCCTGCTCTTTCCCATTCTTGGAATAAATAAAAATCGTTTCATATACCGTAGGTTTTTTCCCTTCGGGAATACTCATTCCTTTCTGGATATCAGCCCCTACATGATAAGGCCGAAAATCAAAGACCGGCAGATAACGAAGATTGAATAGGGTAAAAAAGATAATAAACACGATGCTGTACAGCGAAATCAGCCAGTCTACTTTTGTTGTCACCAAGTTGAATATATACCGTTTCCATCGAAACACCGAAATGGCTGCTACCAGCAAGACAATGTTTTTGAAGAAGGTTTCCCAGTTCGTCAGAACCACCACATCTCCAAAACATCCGCAGTCGGATATCGGATTGGCTATGGCAAGCCACAACGTCAACGGAGTCATGAAAGACATAACCAGCAACACCAATAAAGGAGCCACCCGACGCCGAATACCAAAAAACAAGTAAATACCTATGATAAATTCCAGTAGAGCAAACAACATTGCCACCGCATACGGCACATTCCCTTTGCTCAAACCTAAAAAGCCCCATGCTTCCAGATAATCCTGCACCTTGTAAACAGTGCCCAAAGGATCATTTGCTTTTACAAATCCGGAAAACAAAAAGACAACGGCCAGCAGAAAGCGGCAGAAGTTACTCCAGACTACAATGACTCTATGTAAATACTTATTCTCCAAATTCTAACTTTATCAATCCAAATACGGCATAATTAATCATATCCATGTAATTGGCATCCACACCTTCCGATACCAATGTCTCTCCTTTCAAAGATTCAATTTGTTTGGTCCGGTAAATCTTCATCAGAATCAAATCAGTATACGAAGTGATGCGCATGCTGCGCCAGGCCTCATCATAATCATGATTCTTTGCGAGCATCAGTTCCAAGGCCTTCTTAGCATAGATGTCATACAACTCCAAAGCACGGTCTTCCGTAATGTCTTCCTTCTCGGCATATCCCAGTTCCAATTGAATCAACCCAATGATACCATAATTGACAATAGCGATAAACTCCGGACGGATACCTTCGTTCACCAAGGAAACGCCTTTTACCTCTATACTGCGAATACGATTGGCTTTGATAAAAATCTGGTCTGTCACAGAGGATGGACGCATGATGCGCCACGCAGCCCCGTAATCATGCAACTTCTTGGCAAACAAGTCGCGGCAGACAGCGATTACATGTTCAAATTGTTTTTTGGTTTCTTCCATCTTTTATGTGAGAATGTGTGGCAAAGTTACTGTTTTTTCACAGAGCACACAATAATAAGAGACATAAAAAATGCCATTTCATACAGACCTTCCGGCTGCATGAAATGGCTATTTCTATTACAAATGTATTCTACTTATCAAGAGCATCTCAAGACTTGTCCGATACGCAAGGTAGTGGTACGCTTGATACCATTAATCTGGCACAAACGGTCGATAGACACATGATACAAACGAGAAATGCGTCCCAATGTATCTCCTTTACGAATCTTGTGATAACGGATAGCCGATTTTTCAGTTTCCGCAGCTCCTGACTTACCTGACTTCACAGCAGCCAATGCCCGCGTACGCTGATAGGAATAACGGTTGGCACCACGTACAAACAAATAGCTGTCTGTCACAATATCCTGATTGGGGAAATCAAACATAAATTCCGGATTGATGACTTCACCCAAGAAACGTGTTTCAAAATGAAGGTGTGAACCCGTAGAACGACCGGTATTTCCACCCAAGCCGATAGGATCTCCTGCCTTTACATACTGGTCTTCTGCCACAATTTGTTTCGACAAGTGACCATAAATGGTTTCCAGACCGTTGTCATGACGAATCACTACATACTTTCCGTATCCTCTACGTTCATATTTTACCATACGAACACGTCCGTCGAATGCAGCACGGATTGTATCGCCGATATAGACTTTAATGTCCAATCCGTTGTGCATACGCCGCCAGCGAGGACCGCATTTAGAAGTAATGATTGTATGGGTTGTCGGCATACAGAAACCGGTAAGATCAATTCGGAAACTATCTGGAACCTGAGTACCACCGTACGCATGAACGCGATCATTGTTCCAGTTGGGATAAAGACTATAAGCAGGATATACTGCCTGTTCAGCTTTAATCTGACGAATCAAAGCCAGTGAATCAACTGCTTTCAATTTTCTGTCAATAGGCGCCTGACGAGCGAGAAGATCTTGTCCCGAGACACTGATACTCACCATTGCCAAAGCGGCCATCGCTACTGTTCTAATGCATTTTAATATCATTCCATCTATATTTTTCAGCTAGTATCCGTCGGTTGGTTTTCGTGATATAAAATATTCCAGTCCGACCTCCAAATAGAATACCACTACTGGTTAAAAACAATCAAATTTAGAATGCATATTCCCGAAATATGCCTTTCGTTTTACAAACAACGTTCCAAAGATAAAATTTTTTCGTCATACCCGGTTGCCTGGTTAACTATTTTTTATGTATTTTCATACGCCCCGGCATGAATTGATGTTGTAAAACATAAGGATCAGCCACACAAAAGATTAAACAAGATCACTTAGACGAAGTATTCAGCTTGTTTTGCATAATGAATTTGCCGTTCTCCCACTCATAACGTAAAGGAGCAGATACAATATAATGTTTCAGCTCGTCTGCTGTCTTCTTGTCCAAATAATCGGGAGTAGAATAAGTAATTGAGAGAACGGGCTGGTCAACCGACAAGGAAGCTGTCCACAAATACATGTCGGCATAAGTCCGGAGGTTTTTCAACGAATCAGTCTGCACATCAGACTGCGGCATGACATAAAACTCGTTTTCTTCTGGGAGCTGAATAAAGTCACTCTGCGGCAACTCTTTCCAGTTGGTATCATAAAATGCAATCCGACTGTCTCCAGCAGGAGCAAAATAAGTAGATACAGCACAAATCACCTTGACAGAATCATTCAACGGCAGCAGTTTCAGTTCCAGCGTACTGGCCGAACTACTTTTCAGAAACAAATAATCTGATGTCAGTTTTGTCATCTCCGAAGTGTTTCCAAAACGATTTTTCACCTCTGCCTTCATACCACTTTCCAGAAAATCACCAAAATCGGCCCTATTTACTTCTGTCAGGAACGGAGACAAAGAATCAGGCATTGCCACAAACAATGTTTTCAAATCCTGGGCACATATGCCCCCGCATATTCCCAATATAAACCATATAATTAAAAGACGTTTCATAACCTACTTCTTCAAAAAGTGCCCAAATATACAATTATTTTCTTTAGTGTATACAAGGAATCCGTTTTCTCTTATCCCTTCCCATTCCGTCGTTTCAAGAAATCAGTCGGACTTTCCCCAAAATACTCCTTGTAGCACCGAGTGAAATAGGAAGGAGAACTGAACCCCACCTCGTACGTAATTTCAGCCACAGTCTTTTCTGTAGAAGCCAGCAACGATGCAGCCTTCTTCAACCGAGCTATACGCAACAATTCATTAGGTGAATAACCGGTCAAAGCTTTTGCCTTACGATATAACTGTACGCGTCCTAACCCCAACTCTGTGCCTAAGAATTCTACGCTGAGATTGGAATCTCCCATTTTTTCATCAATCAACCCTTTCAATTTTTCCACAAATCCTTTATCCATATCGCTTAAAGACTGCTTCTGGATTGTAGCAATCGAATCTCCCAAGGATTTCAACCGTTTGCGGTTATCTATCAGATTCCGGATACGGGTCAACAAGACCTTGGCATTAAACGGCTTGGTAAGGTAAGCATCCGCTCCAGAATCATACCCTTGAATGCGTTGCTCATCCATGGTATAAGCCGTCAGCATCAATATGGGTATATGGGAAGTCTGAATCTCATTTTTCAATCGGCGACAGCATTCAATACCATCCATTACAGGCATCATAATATCACAAATTATGACATCGGGTACATATTTCATCGCTTGACGGATACCGTCTTGTCCATTGACGGCCTCTATGACCGTATAACGATCCCGTAACAGCATCTCTGTATACTCTCGCACATCCTGGTTGTCATCAATTACCAGGACGATTTCTTTCTCTGCAGTTCCATCCGTCTCAATCGTTTTCGGCAACTGGTGCAAAGTTTCCAATCCGGCATCCAAAACGGCCCCTTCCTGCAAATTCTTCAACGATTCGTTCTTTTCAATAATCTCTTCCACTTCTCCTTCCTGTTTCATTGGAAGTTCCACCAAAAAGCAGGTACCTTTTCCCTCCGCACTGTCCACTATCACATTTCCATGATGCAAATGCACAAAAGCCTCTACCAGAGCCAGTCCCAAACCTGACCCCGTATGCTGCATGTCAATCTGATAGAAACGTTCAAACACATGACGGGCATGATCTTCCGACATACCAATACCCGTATCACTTACTTTCAAACGCAAAAAGCGCAACTGCTTCTTTTCTATCTGAGACAGTTCTACCTTTATTTCTCCCTTTTCAGGAGTGAATTTAAACGCATTCGACAACAAATTATAAATGATACGTTCCATTTTTTCCACATCGGCCACCATCATATAATTTGACTCATCTCCTTCTGCGGACACCGTAAAATGGATATGCTTTCTGGATGCCAATACATGGAAAGCCTCGGTCCACTCTCTAACTCCCGTAAGTATATTAAATTCAGAAAGACGCAAATGCAACTTTCCATGCTCATATTTCTGGAAATCCAAAATCTGCGTAATCAGCCTCAACAAAATCGATACGTTTCGTTGCACAATCTCCAGCATTTTCCGCTCCCGGTTCCCCAATTGTTTTTCTTCTAACAACTGATTTACCGGATCGGCAATCAAGGTCAACGGTGTACGGAAATCATGTGACACACTGGTAAAGAAAGCCAACTTAGCATGGGTCGCATCTTCCAGTTGTCGAGACAATTCTATCAGCTGGTCTCGTTGTACCTGCAACTGATCTCGCTGCTGTTCCAACTGTTTCTTCTGAGTGGACAATTCGGTGTTCATCCGATTCTTTACCCAAAAAGCACGTACCAAAAAGAACATCATAAATCCCACCAACACCAAGATCACCACACAAGCATACAGGAACATTTTTTGTGCGGAATAACGAAGGAAATAATCATCCAACCGATTATGAAGCAATTCTATCTTATGGTCTAAAGCAAAGATATGTTCCGTCTGCAATTGCATAATTCGGGCATTACCCTTATCCACAGCGGCCGTTGACAAATAATTTTCCCGCTCATACTTCTGTCCTTTCAAAATGGACATCGCCACTTGTATCACCTTATCTCCACCTGTAGGATAAATAAAAGTAGCATTCAATTCCCCCTTGGCCACACTTTCCACTCCATATCCTTTCCCTGCCACTGCATCGATTCCAATAAACAGAATATCTTTTTCACGCTTCTGACGCCGCGCCTCCTGATAAGCTCCCATGGCCATCCGGTCATTTTGCGCCACAATCAGGTCAATCTGGTCATGATTTTTTAAAATCGTATCGACTACCACCTTCGCCTTATCCTGAAACCAGCCAGCATCTGCAGAAGCCACAATCTTTATATCAGACGCTTTTTTCAGAGCATCCATCATTCCACGATGACGCTCTATAGCAGGAGTAGAAGCTTTCAGTCCTGTAATCTCCACCACTTTTCCTTTTCCATGCAAGGCATTGACAATGTATTCGCCCACCTTCTTTCCTACTTCATAATTATCGGCTCCTACGTAGGCAGTATATTTATCGGAGTGAATTCTCCGGTCTACCAATACCACCGGAATACCTGCTTCATACGCTTCTTCAAGTACAGGAGCGATTGCTCCTGCCTCATTGGGTGCCACAATAATCAAACTTACTCTTTGACGAATAAATTCTTTGATATCCTTAATCTGCCGTGCATTATCATCCTGTGCCTGACGAATCTTCACCTCTACTCCAGGATAGAACAAAGCCTCACGCAGAATCTCCTTATTCATCTGCACGCGCCACTCATCATTACTACACTGTGAAACTCCAATAATATATTTAGACCTTCCTCTATTGCAAGCCATTAACAAACATACAAGGAAAAAGAGTAAAAGGTATTTATGCCATCGATGTCTCATGGAATCTATATTAAGTTAACTTTGCAAAGATATATCAAAGCAAGGAAAGCCTTTCAACCAAAAAGATTTTTTTCTTGATTATTAAGCAATAAAAATGCGGTTTTAGCTGTCACAGCCAAAACCGCATGCTTTTCAAATCTAACCTAAACTAAAAATACAAACTTATAAACCTTATTCTTTACATTTTATTTCTCAAATATAATGGGAATTCAGGCATAGCTCCATTTTGAGTGCACACAAATGCTGAAACTTCCACAGCCAGTTCATGTGCTTCACGTACGGTCTTCCCTTTCAAGATAGAAGCCACGAAGGTAGCAGTAAACGAATCGCCTGCTCCAACCGTATCTGCAACCTCCACTTTCGGAGTTTCTACAAAGGATACATTTCCTGGAGTAAATACATAACTTCCGTTCACCCCACAAGTCAGAATCAACATCTTCAAGTTATATTTAGCCAGCAAAATCCAGCACTTATCCTGCAAGTCAATGCCCGGATAGCCAAACATACGGCTCACTGTAACCAACTCTTCATCGTTAATCTTCAACACATTACATTTTCTGAAAGAGTTGCAAAGCACTTCCTTAGAATAGAATCCCTGACGAAGGTTGATGTCAAACACTTTCAGTGTGCCTTCCTTCGGCATAGCATCCAAGAACTTGTTGATAGTTTCACGAGAAACGACACTCCGCTGAGCCAAAGAACCAAAACAAACAGCTGTAGTCTGCTTTGCCAGCCCTTCCAGCGCCAGTGTATAAGGAATATTATCCCATGCCACTCCTTCTTTAATATCGTAACAAGGAACTCCTTCTGCATCAAGTTCCACTTGCACCGTTCCAGTAGGATACGGCACACGTTCAATCATGCAATGCAGGTTCTTCTCATAAAAATTTTCCAAGATTTCAGTTCCCAACTTGTCTTCTCCTACCGCACTTACCGCACGTCCGTCAAGTCCAAACTGTGATACGTGATACGCAAAATTTGCTGGAGCTCCTCCAAGTTTCTTTCCTTCAGGCAGCACATCCCACAGTGCTTCTCCTATACCTACTACGATTGTATTATTCATAGTCTTACTATTTAATGTTTAATTTTCAATGTATAAAAAAGTAAATAAATCACACCGGCAGTCATCACTGCTACAGCACCGTTTTGTCCTACTGCATCGCTGGCGATTCCCATCAAAAGCGGGAATACGGTACCACCGAAAAGTCCCATAATCATCAATCCAGACACCTCATTTTTCTTATCCGGCATAGCCAGCAAAGCCTGTGAAAAGATAATAGAGAACACATTTGAGTTACCAAAACCAATCAACGCAATGCAGATATAGATAATCGTACGTGAATCAAAAGCAAAGAGTCCGATCATGGCCAGAACCATACAAATCACGCTAATCAGGAAAAACACCTTAGACGACACAACCCGTAAGATAAATGCCCCAGAGAAACAACCTAACGTACGGAATATAAAATACAGGCTCGTTGCAAATCCGGCTTCCGTCAATGTCATCCCAATGCGTTCCATCAGAATCTTCGGAGCCGTAGTATTCGTACCTACATCAATTCCTACGTGACACATAATGCCCAAGAAAGACAGCAGGATAAACGGCTTACCCAACAGTTTCAGACAATCAGCAAAGCTGGAAGCTTTATCCGGCTGTTCCTCGGTTATTGGTGTAGCCGAAAGCAAAAGAATTGCAAAGATAGCCACAATCATATAAATCGGGAACAACACCCTCCATCCCAGACCAAAGGTCGGAATGGTTTGCAAAGCTCCCCACATAGCCAGATAAGGCGCCAGGAAAGAAGCAATGGCTTTCACAAACTGGCCAAAAGTCAGTGTACTGGCCAAACGATCACCTGAGATAATATTACTCAACAATGGGTTCAGAGAAGTCTGCATCAGTGCATTACCAATTCCCAGCAAGGAAAAGGCACAAAGCATCAAACCATAGCTGTCACCAAACATCGGCAGAACCAGTGACAAGAATGTCACTATCAGACTCAACAACACAGTCTTTTTACGTCCGATGCGGTTCATCAACATTCCCGTAGGTACGGAGAATATCAAAAACCAGAAGAATACCAAAGAAGGAAATATATTCGCTTCTGAGTCACTCAGACCCAAATCCTCCTTTACATAATTGGATGCAATTCCAACCAAGTCCACAAATCCCATGGCGAAGAAGCAAAGCATCACCGGGAAAAGTTTCGCATATTTTAATTGAGCATTTGTCATATTCGTTCGTTTTTTAGTTTACATTCCGTTCTCTCATTTTTAGAGATTATTCCGCAGTCAACTCTATTACATGACTTTGAGTCGGCTGGAAACCAAAGACATCCAGTCCCACCTTCATCAGATAGTCACCGGAAAAGACTTTACCACTCTCCTTCAGTTCAGAATCTTTTTCCGGCATCAAATTGATTTCTTCCACCTTATACATCTTATTCGGGTCCAGCCCCTTCACCTTCAGTTTCATCAGTTTCTCCTGAAAACGGGGATAAATGTCGTAAGCAAATATCACTCCCTTGGAGCGGTCTTCATTAACATAATTCACGGCCATGTGGTTGGATTCATACGGAGACACCAAACGGTATTGTACTCCATCCAATATCACCGGCTGCAAACGTTTCCAGTTAGCCACGGCAAGCTGGCAATATTGCAGTTCTTCCGCTTTCAATTCTTTCAATCCAATATCAAAGCCCAACTTACACATGGAAGCCATATCGGTACGGAACTTGATAGAAGCATTCTTGTTCCAGCTGGTAACATGCGCACACATGGCCTTTGCCGGGAAGAACTGAGAGAATCCCCACTGAATATAGGCCCTTTCCACCGGATCAGTGTTATCACTGCACCAGAACTCCGTGAAATATTTCAAGGCTTCATAGTCACAGCGAGCACCGCCACCAGAACAAAGCATCATCGGCACATCCGGATAATTCTTCTTTACCCGTTTCATGACATTGTAGACACCTCTCACATGGTCAATATAAAGACGTCCCTGTCTTGTTTTTAAGTAAGAAGAATAAATATTCGTAATCGGACTGTTGCAATCCCACTTAAAGTAAGCAATACCCGGATTCTCTTTCAACAGTTTGTCTATGACACCATACACATAATCCTGTACCTGCGGATTACTCAAATCCAGCACCAGCTGATTACGGTAATAATAAGCGTCACGATTCGGATAATGGATTGCCCAATCGGGATGCTTTTCGAACAATTCGCTTTGCGGGTTGACCATTTCCGGTTCAATCCAAAGGCCGAACTTCACTCCTTCTTTCTGAGCAGCCTGCACCAAGGCATTGATACCACCAGGAAGCTTGTCAGCCGTAGTTTCCCAGTCTCCCAGTCCTGCGGTATCCCCGCTACGCTTGTATTTGTTTCCAAACCATCCATCATCCAGCAGAAACATATCCACGCCGAGTTCTTTCGTTTCCCGAATCAAATCGACCAGAATCTCCTCATTAAAATCAAATCCGGTATTTTCCCAGTTGTTCAACAAACTCAGGCGAGAACCTTTTCCGCCTTTCAACTGGTAATTACGTGCCCATTCCTGGAAATTACGGCTTCCTTCACCCGTACCTTTATAACTTAATGTAAAGATGAACTCAGGAGTAGTGAACACCTCTCCTTTCGCCAGTTCATAATTGGAAGCATAAGGATTGACAGCCGGAATCACACGCAGGTTCCCCACGTTATCCACTTCAAAAGTAAAACTGAAATTACCTGTCCATCCCAATGTACCCATCAGGACCTCTCCCTGATTTTCTGAGGCAGGAGCATTCAGACCGACCATGAAAAAAGGTTGTGCATGCATGGCAGCACGGCTTCCCAACTTGGTATCTATCACTTTCTTTCCAAATACCAGTCTCTGAGTGTTCATCTGTACTTCTTTTGCCCAATCTCCACTGAACTCGGTCAGGTAATAGGAAGGACTATTGAAATACAACATGGTTGAAGCATAACGGAACAGCTGAACGGGTTTCTTTTCCTGATGTTTTATTTCACTCCAGGTCTTGATGATATTTTCCTTCTCATAAGCTACATAATGCAATGTCACGTCTACCGGATATTTATCGTCTCGCAACAAGATATCGGTCTGCGTACCTCCTTCCACACTCTTGGAAGAAGAAGACACATAATATAGCCACGTGGAAGCATTCCCATCAGCATGGGTAATGCCTACCGCCGGTTCAAAAAAATCCTCATTACCCGAACCGGAATAAACCTCCCATCCGCGAGTGGAAACACTCGCATCCGAAGCAGGATGTATCCGCCAGTCAAGGTTCTCCAAGTCAGCCTCATGTAACAGTTTCTCTCCCAAATAGGTTTGATAGAGCCGTCCGTTTTCAGCCACCTGAAGCACCAAATCCGTCTTATCCGTAGAAATACGGATAATCTTCTTCTCAGCAGCTCCTACATACTGAAACCCCACCAGTACACCCAAAGCCGTCACAAAAAAGTTTTTCATGGTCATGTCTGTCTCTCGTTTATCGTTTATTACAACCCCAATTTATATATGTTCATATTCTCCACCTTATAGTCAGCACCTTCACCATAGAAACGCAGTGTGTTGTATGGCTTGGTAGGGAATACCAGATTTGTCATGGCAATACGTCCGCCGTCTACAAAAATTTCAACAGAACATTTATCTACAAAGATATTCAAATGATAAGTTTTACCTTCACACAAGGAAAGCGGAGCCCATGTGCCCAAAGCAAAGTCATTCTTATAGTTGATTGACATGGTCTTGCGGTGGTCATCTGTTTCTTTTTCATGTACGGTTACCTCTCCGTAACGTGTCAAATCCACAATACCGCTTTCCGTACGGTCAGCCACCAACTTACCTGCCTTCATGTCTAGGTAAACTTTCATCTTCTCACCTTTGTCATTCAGCAACTCAAAGCCTGCCACCTGTGCCTTGCCCGGAGTCACATCCATTTCCAGTTCATAAGCACCGTCTGTGTTCGGCACAATCTCATTCATCTTATATTCGTCTTTTACAGTGAACGCATCCACCTTACGAGTATCCTTACGCAAAGTTTCAGTTTCCTTCACCGCATTGGCAGCCATGTAAATCTGACCGTCCTTTGTGTAAAGAGACAATTCACGCGGCAACGCATTGGCGCCACGATACTGGCGAATAGGAGTAGCATTGGCATACTGCCAGTTGCTCATCCAAGGCACAGCAATCACGCGGTCACCTGTATTAGAGAAGCAAACAGTAGCATAATGGTCTTTTCCATAATCCAACCATTTCGCTACTTCAGGCTTCGTATCACATTTAAATTCTTTTCCGTCAAAGTCACCTACGAAATATTCTGTGGCACTACCTCCAAACATACATCCCGGGTTGATATTGACAATCATCACCCACTTCATCTTGTTCTTGTCACCATCTACCGGCAACTGAATGAAGTCAGGACATTCAAACTGATTAGGCTGAACGCCATATCCCTTTCCAAATCCACTCTGATATTCCCAGTCTTTCAAATTAGAAGAAGAATAGAAACGCATTTCCTTATCAGCAGAAACAATCATATACCATTTCTGAGCTGGTTCATACCAGAACACTTTCGGATCGCGGAAATCTTTCAATCCGTCAAACGGAGTCAGAATCGGGTTCTTCTCGTATTTTGTATAAGTACGTCCATTGTCATTGCTGTAAGCCATGCACTGAATCTGTCCGTGTTCATCACTGGCTGAGGTATAGAAAGCAATGATAGCGTCCTTTCCGTAGCCTGCGCTGTTGTTTTTATCCACCACTGTACTTCCAGAGAAAATATGTCCCAAGGTGTCACGGGCAATTGCCGGCTTCAAGTGATCCCAATGAATCAAATCCTTGCTGACTGAGTGTCCCCAGTGCATATTGCCCCATTTAGAACCGTAAGGATTGTACTGGAAATACAAATGATACTCTCCGTCTTTATATACCAGACCGTTGGCATCGTTCATCCAGCCATAAAGCGGGGTGTGATGATATACCGGACGGTAATAATCCGTATTAGTTGTATTAAATGTATCCGACAGCTGGATATGATCCCAGCAAACCGCATTGGCAGCTACCTTTCCGATGGTCACAGTAGCCTCTTTCGCACCGGCAGGCAGTTCAAAAGGTACATAGTATTCTACACTGTCTACCGCCAGACGGATATCCATCGGTGTGTCAGCCGGACTACCTGTATCCAACTTTACCTTCCCTTCATTGGAAGATTCCTGAATAGGAAGCAATAAATATTTGGCTGGATTCTTAATATGTACAATGGTCAAAGTATCGCCTTGATGTTCGAACACAAGGTCGCTCTTCTGCGATTGACATGCCCCCATACCAGTCAATAAAAATGCTCCTAATGCGAGGTTAACAAAATTCTTTTTCATGATATGTTATTTTATAGGGATTAAAAATACAAATTATTTATATAATAAAATACCTTAACTGAAAACTCTTTATACTCCGGCAGCCCGAAGGCATACCGGAGAATTATATAATTGATTAAAAAAATGAATGTCAGAATTTTATCTGTGCGGAGAATTCCACCGTGAACGGGCGAATATAACTTCCGGCCATAACCGTGTTTGCATATTTTCCTGCTTCATCCTTCGTCACCAGTTCTGCTCCGGCAATACTACCTTTCGCACCCGTCTGGTTCAGGAAGTTGACAACTGAACATCCCAATGACAGCTTCTTGTTTACTTGCCAGTTCAACCCGCCGAAAGTTTCCCAACGGCCATTGAAGTAATAGGCATCGTTGATATTGGCATAAGTCTTGCTAAAGTAACGGAAACTGGTCCAGATTTTTAAGTCCTTCGTAATCATATAGCTCGGGTCAATTTCCACAATGACCTGTGGAATTTCCGCTACGATGTTACCGGTAGCATTAATTTGGCCCACATAACCGTCAGAGAATGTCACTGAAGTTTCGTATTTCTTGTAAGTCGGCTTCTGGTAAGTGAAAAGGAAGTGTAAATCGAATCCTTTAAACGGATGTGTCACCACGTCAGTAGTCCAACCCAAGGTCTTGATGTCATAAGTCAACGGTGCGGCCAAGATTTCATTTTCACCATTGATGCTATGCTGTAAGTTCAAGGTAGAGTTGTTGTTGGTCTTTGAAATATAAGAGAACAAAGAAGTCAAGCTCAACCATTCATTGTTGTAATAAATACCCACACGTCCCAGAGGTACTGAAATCTTGTCCACATTCGGCGATACAGCCGGTGCAAAATTCTCTAGTTTCGGATGCTGTGTAATATAAGTGAAGTCACCGGTAAATCCGAATTCTTTCGTCAGCTTATAAGTTGCAGCCGCACTCAACGCATAGTTGAACCAGTCATAGTCCATCGGAGTCGGCGCGATGACTGTTCCGTTAGGAGCTGTAGCCCCCAAATGATAGTCAGCAAAACGTCCTACGAAATTACCGTTTGCATCTTTCACTGCCGCATTGTTTCCACGAAGTGCCTGATACTCCAGACGCGCACCATAGTAAAGGTTGAATTTGTCTGTCACATCCCAGTCATGAGTGAAATACACAGCCAATTTATTTTCGTGACCCTTATAATATTCTGATGCATTCTTGTTGAAATCGTAGTAATAACCATTACCATCATACGAACGAGAAGTAGAAGTCGCATAATCCGGATTATACAGACGAACCGGATAACTTCCATCGGTAGGAACTGACTGGTCATACATAGTGGTATTAGATGCATAGTCTATGTCATAATACCATTCGTTCAATCCCAAACGCCAAGTTCCGTTCGACAACTTACGAGACAACTCTGTAGTAAACATAAACTCATCAATAAATCCACGATTCAGACATGACATACGGCTCTGCACATATTCTCCGTTGTATGCCTGCATGCGACCATCTTCACCTTCATACTGATAATTGATGCTGCTGTTTGCACGTTGTGAAAGTTCCATCGGAGTCTGGTACACACAAGAACCTGTCGCATGATCATATTTCATAATCACCTTCCATGAAAGTCCGTTGTCCCAGTTATAATTGTTCATCAATGACACTTCACTACCCTTGTTCTGTACCGCATCATACAAACTGGTCTTCTTCAACTCACCGGTTTTCATGTCACGGTATATCATTTCATTATCTACCGGCAAGTACGAAGTCGTACCCAAAGCAAAAGCGCCCAGTTCACGTACACTACCATCACCCACATAAACAAACGGAGCCGACTGGGTGGCATACATATATACCGGATGGCTGTTGCTGTAATGATACATAGCCGTAAATTCACCGCGGTTCTGATTGTAATGCTTCGTCAAGGCAAACTTGTAAATCTGAGTACGGTCCTGGAAAGGAGTCGACTTGATTTTGAACGTTCCCGGGTCGAAATCCTGGTAAATACTTCCACTATAGAACCAATCCTTGGCAATCTCTCCATTCAAGTTCAACGAGATTTCCTGCATGCCAAAATGGTTTGATTTGTAGTTCAACGTACCATTAAAGCCTTTTTGCCCCAACTGAGTAAAAGAGTTCACCGCATAGCCAATATTTCCCGTCGTAATGGCTGTTTCAGAAATTTTCAGCAACCCGACATGACTCAAGCTGGCATCTGCTCGCCACAATGAATTCACACTGTGAGGATTGGTAGCATAAGTTACCGGAACTCCGTTTTCAAGCACATTCACATCCGCAGAGGGCAAACCAATTTGAATTTCACGAGGTCCATTCGCACTGGCAGCATTCAACATTACATTACGGTTTCCTTCTTCCTTAGAACTACCGTCATTTGAGGTTTTGTTGTCTTGTGCATATCCATTCACACAAGCCAAAGCGAGCAGCAACACTGCAGCTCCCATACGATTAGAAAACTGTTTTTTTTCGGCCTTCATAGCATTAATTAATTAGCTGTTTGCATGAAAGTTGTTTTTTATTTATTGTTTGCTGCAAAAATAGGAAATTGACTATTTGTAAAACATAAGGAATGTTACATCCTGTGACAATATTGTTGCATGTAACATAATTGCAACAGGATGAAACATTCTTACAAATTAAAGAAAAAGTCAGTATATCACCATCCCCCTCGGGGGAGTAGCCAGTTACTTCAACGGATATACCCGCAAAATCTTGACAGTGTAACCGTCATTGTCTGATTCAAAACACATCTTGTTATAAGTTTCCGACGGGAATACCAGATTGGTCATTACAAACTTTCCATCCTCACCGAAAGCTTCTACACTTGAACGGTCTACAAACAAACGCAACGTTATTTCTTTATCTGTGGTAGCAGGAGCAACCGTTACTGCCGGGAAATCGCTGCTGAAATCCACTTTTCCGCTCTTGCTGCGATCCATCACAAACTGCTTGCGTGGCACATCGTAATACATGGAAACCTTCTCTCCTTTCTCATTCAACAGGCAGAATGAAATCTTTGAGGCGCCCGCATTCTGAATCACCATCTCAATCTCATAAGCTCCCTTGTTGTCTTTCAACAAGCTTGCCACTTCATGATGACCAGCGACCTTGAATGAAGGCACAGAAACCTTCTCACCACGAGCTTTCTTGATTTCCTTGGAAGGAGTACTCTTCAGATACAGTTCTCCCCCTTCACGATAAATTGTCAAATCACGCGCAATGGTATTAGCGCTGCGGTACTGACGGGTCGGCACATTGTTGGCATATTGCCAGTTGCTCATCCATCCCAAAGCCACGCAACGGCCTTCAGGTGCATTGTTCCAAGTGACAGTGGCATAATTGTCCTTACCCCAGTCCATCCATTTGGTCTGTGTCGGGAATTCATTCACGAACTTCTTTCCATCAAATGAACCGATAAAATATTGTGCGGCGCTACCCCCGAAAGGACCACCCGGATTCAGGTTACAAATCAGCACCCATTTCTTCTCACGGGTACCTTCTACTGGAAGCTCAACCAGGTCCGGACATTCCCATACACCTCCGTGAGCACCCTGCATGGCACCAAATTCACTTTCTTTTTTCCAATCCTTCAGGTTAGCAGAAGAATAAATCTCCATATGCTGACCTACCGCCAGAATCATACACCAATGTTTGCCCGGTGCATACCAGAACACTTTCGGATCACGGAAGTCCTTCTCTTCAGAAGTTACAATCGGATTTCCTTCATATTTTGTAAAAGTCTTTCCATTGTCCAGACTATAAGCCATGCTCTCTGCCTGTACGTCTCCCCAAGGAGTAGACTTGGCAGAAGTATAGAAGGCCACGATAGCATCTTTACCAAAGCCTGCCGTATTCTCATGATCTACTACACACGAACCGCTGAAAATAGCGCCCCATGCATCCGGAACGATGGCACAACCTTCAAATGTCCAATGTGCCAGATCGGTACTGGTAGAATGTCCCCAGTGCATGTTTCCCCATACAGAACCGTAAGGATTGTACTGGAAATACAGATGATAAACTCCATCTTTATAGAACATACCGTTCGGGTCATTCATCCAGCCGTATGCCGGTGTGTGATGATAAACCGGACGGAAACTTTCCTTGTTCGCCATATCGAAAGAATCAGACAGCTTCAGTTCTTTCCAACAAAGTGCATTTTCAGGAACTCCCTGTATGTCGATAGAAATGTGTTGTCCTTTATAAGCCGACAACGCAAATGGAACGTATGAGTCTACTCTTTCACGTGCCAAACGCACATTCATGAAAGTACCTTCCTGTTCATTATCCTTTACCACACAAATTTTACCTTCCGGTGCATCATCCTGTATAGGAAGAATCAGATAGTTTTCTTTCACATCCAGAGAAACAATACTCTGTTCACTTACCAGATGACGAACTGTCCACGCAGATTCCGCTTGCACGATAGGAGCCATTCCTAAGAAAAGTCCTAAAAGGGCTGCTTTCATTGTATAGGCATACTTTCTCATAAAATAAATTTGTTATTGGTCATTATAAACTAATAACTTTCCCCTCCCTCCCCTTGCAAGGGAGGAAAAGGAAAGTCAGAATTAATTATTCATATCCTTTATTCTGTGTGTACAATCCCGGGATGTAGAACATCTGGTTGTAAGGCACAGGGAAGAATTCGTTCTTCTCAGGAGTGAAATGAGCGTCCTTGTAATACTGTCCATAAGTCTGACCTTCATATACGTCATTCTGTTCACTCTGGAAGTACGCATTCAAAGTCTTTGAAGCAATACCCCAACGACGCAAATCAAAGAAACGTCCGTTTTCCATGGCCATTTCCAGACGACGTTCCCAACGCAGACATTTACGGGCAATTTCCTTGTTAGAGAAATAACCTTCCGGATAGAGTGCAATTTCACACTGGTCTGCAGCATAGCTGATATGTTTGGTAACGGACTGCTTTGCACGATTACGGATATCATTCACGATGTTCTCTGCTTCGTCCAATCTGTTCAGTTCAATCAATGCTTCCGCACGCATCAGCATCACGTCCGTGTAACGGAATACATAATCATTCATTGCAAAAGCCTGCCATGAACCGTTGTAAGTTTCTCCCTCAGAACGTTGCGGTACTTCCTTCAACGAAGTATAATATCCATACGTATTCGGTGTACGTGAATTGGCGGTAGTCATGGTATATTCAGCCTCATACTTGTAAGGGAAAGTCGGCATACCTACTGTATGGAACAAACGTGGATCCCATTTCTGATCCGTAGGCTGACCATTAATCGGATAATCAATCTCGTTGTTATAGTCATCAAACATCGGTAGACCGTTTTTGGTCTTGAAGGCATTCACCAAATTCTGAGACGGCTTGTGGAAATCCCATCCGCAAGACCACATCTGCCAGCAGCCATTCAGCATATTCGACCAGTTGGCACGTCCGTAAGTGGTATTGTCATCCTCATAATCAGAGCACTGCACCGCAAAGACAGATTCTTTACTATTCTTGTAGGCCGGTAAGAAAATATCTCCATAATCTTCCAAATATCCGTAATCGGAAGACACAACCTCATCCGTATAGTCTATCACCTTCTGCATGTATTCAGAGTTGATATGGCTTTCACCCGTAGTAGCTTCATATCCGTCTCCCCAAGCCAAAGTCAGATAGCATTTAGCCAGATAAGCAGCAGCTGCTACCTTATTAGCCCGGCCATCTTCACCCGGTCCTTTCACCGGCAACACGTCATAAGCTGCTTTGAAATCATCAATCACTTTCTGGAACAATTGTTCGTAGCTCAATGCAGTATTGCTAACCTGTTCATACGAATTATCTTCCACTACTTGTTCGTCAATCCAAGGAACCTGACGGAACACAGTCAACAATTTAAAATAGAAATGTCCGCGCAAGAAACGCATTTCAGCCACACGCTGTGCCTTTACATCTTCGCCCAACTGATCGCCATTACGTTCCAAGGCCAGCAACGCACGGTTGCAACGAGAGATAGCCACATACAAACGATACCAAAGTTCATCCATCTCACCCGGAGTGGTAGGGGTCAGTGTAGTCCAGATATCAAAGGCATGATAACCTGTATCCGTCGTTCCTGAACCACCTTTCAGACAGTCGTCCGAGCTCACGTCACCATAAGGGAACAAGTTGAACGGGTAAGTGTACCAGCAGTCGCCCAACATGGCGTAAGCCGCATTTACCATTTTCTCCGGATCAGAGAAGGCTTTGTCTTCGTCTACTACTGCAGTCGGAGTATAATTCAAAAAATCTTCACAGCTACTCAATGACAAACCGAGTGCACAAGCTGCCAGCAATATATATTTTTTCATCATTTCCTTTATTTTAAATTAGAAACCAATTTGTAAACCAAATGATACAGAAGTTGCAAGCGGATAATTCCAGTTCGGATTTTCCGGATCCGGACAAGTCAGACTCTTGCTCTTGATAGTCAGCAGGTTTTGACCTGACACGTAAACTCTGGCACTAGTCATCTTAAACTTAGACAAGAAAGTAGTGGGCACGGTGTATCCAAACTGCAACGTACGCAATTTCATATACGATCCGTTTTCTACATAATAGCTGGAAGCTCTACCTTCATCTGCTGTATTATTTGTTGTCAAAGCCGGAATAGTAGAACTTGTGTTGTTCGTGTTCCAAGCACCCAGCAAACGGTTTCCTTTGTTAGAACCCGCATCTACAATACTCCAGAAATCTGTCTGCGCTTTCTGGTTATTGTACACATCCTGATCGCAAACACCTTGCCAGAACATCGTCAAATCGAAGTTCTTGTAGTTCAACGCAATATTCAAACCATAAGAGAAAGCAGGTACCGGATTATAAATCCACTCCTGGTCGTCCTGAGTAATGATGCCGTTTCCATCTACATCTTTATATTTCAAGCCACCGACACGGGCATTAGCCTGTCCGGAAGCGTCTACTTCAGCCTGGTTCTGGAACAATCCTTCTACGATATATCCTACTGAAGAACCATAAGGCATGCCTGACTCTACCAAGTTTTCTCTTGAAGTATGAGCATAAGCTCCGGTAGTAGTCGACGGCAGGTAAGTAACCTTGTTACGGAAGAAGTCTACATTGGCACTGACGTCCAAGCCCAGTCCACAGGCCAGTGACTTACGGTATCCTACATTGAATTCCATACCCCAGTTACGCAAAGAAGGACCATTCAACCAAGAATTACCACCTTCACCAATGGCACCCAGATAAGCCGGATTAATCAACATGTCACCTACATTCTTCACATATCCATCAATCGTACCATACAAGCTGCCATTCAAGAGAGTAAAGTCTGTACCCACGTTATACTGTGTAGCAGATTCCCATTTCAAATTAGGATTGGCAAGCTGAGTTGCACGATATCCTGAAGGGAAGGTTCCTGAACCCTGAAGATACAAGTCGTATGCAGTTGAAGTCACACGGTCCAATCCGTAATCCACTACATACAAACCAAACTGTGCATTGTTATCAATTGCCTGGTTACCAGTTTGTCCCCAAGACAATCTCACTTTCCAGTCATCCATCCAGCTTGCTTTGATCCATTTAGATACACGCAAACCCAATGTAGCTGCTGGGAAAGTACCCCAACGGTGACCTTTACCAAAACGAGAAGAACCATCTTGACGGATTGTAAATGAAGCCAAAACCAAGTCATCAAAGTTATAATCAATCTTTCCAAAGAAAGAAGCCAGACGGTAACCGACTTTCGCACCTGTATTCTTCATGACGCCTGTCGCAGCATTCGGCCACATATAATCTACATCTTCCAAGGCATAACCTTCTGAATAAGCGCCGAATTCAAGTGAACTCTGCTTTGACAATTCAGATCCAACCAAGACATTGAAATCATGTTTCTTCGCCACTTTGAAATTGTAGTTGATGGTATTTGACCATGTCCAGTTCACTTCATTCTTATTTGTCAATGTCGTCTTAGCGATGTCATTGTTGACGATATCAGAATGGAAAGTATGCGTCATTGAATTAATAAGTGAGTTATACGTATCAATACCAAAGTTGGAACGGAATACAAAACCTTTAAAAGGTTTGATATCTACATACCCGTTACCAAACAAACGCCAGTAGTCCAAATGGTTGTCTTTGTTGTGATACAATTCACGCAACGGGTTCTGACGGTCGCTCATACCACCTACCGGACCCGCGAAAGTTGTTCCATCAGTTTCATATACCGGTACGGTCGGTGCCATCTTTAATGCATTTTCCATCGGTGCACAGTCTACCTGACTTGAATAAGTCACTGTAAAGTTTTCACCGATAGTGACATACCTATTTATATTATAGGATGAATTCATACGGGCTGAAATATTTTCAAAATCCGTATACTTCAAGATACCATTGTTTTTCTTATAACCCAAAGAGAACATCGTTGAATGTTTGTCATTCGCATGCGAAAGAGAAAGGTCATAATTCTGAGAGAAACCAACTCTTGAGATTTCATCCAACCAGTCTGTATCAGAATAACGCATGGTCTTCTTGCTGTTGATGAATCCGTCATACCGGCCATTGACTGTATAATTTACATATTGGTTTGTTTGCGGATTCCATACCGTAATCGGAGTTCCTGATGCCGCATTCAAGTCCAAACCATAGTTGTTGGCATAAGCCACCGGATCCAATCCATCATTCAATGCAGCTTGCGCCATGGCTGTAGCATATTCAGATGAATTACATACATCCATCAATGACTGAGAAGAATAGAACTGAGCAGTCAGATTGGCAGAGAAATCTACTTTCACCTTATCAGCCTTCTTACCTTTCTTAGTAGTAATGATGATCACACCATTAGAAGCTCGTGAACCATAGATAGAAGCAGAAGCCGCATCTTTCAATACCTGCATACTCTCAATATCATTGGCATTCAATGAATTCAGAGACATATTAGTCGGCACACCATCAATCACATAAAGCGGATCCTGAGAAGAGTTAAAAGAACCGATACCACGAATACGTACCGTAGCCGTACCACTCGGAGAACCATTAGTCGTAATCGTCATACCAGCCACTTTTCCTTGCAAAGCTTTCATCGGGTCTGGATCCGGAGCTGTTTTCATGGCATCTGTTGAAACCACAGCAACTGAACCGGTCAAATCGGCCTTACGCTGAGTAGTATAACCTGTTACCACCACTTCCTGCAGCATTTCCGTATCTTCTACTAAGTCTACATGCAAAACTGCCGCAGCTTTCAAGGTTTGAGTTTTAAAACCCACATAAGAAATTACAATTTCTGCTCCTTGTTTTACTGATAAAGAGAATTTACCATCAAGGTCAGTAATCGTACCATTTGTGGTACCTTTTTCAAGAACGGAGGCTCCAATAATCGGCTCCCCATCAGACTTCGAAATCACAGTTCCTTCGACCTGCAAACTTTGCGCTTGCAATACCATACACACCATTGAAAATAGGAGTGTAAATAAGAATGCTCTTTTATGGCTTTTCATTTACGCATAAGATTAAGTTAAACATTAAGTTGTTTCATTTAACCGTTTTTCAACGGTGTTGCAAAAGTACCGACCGACCACCAAAACATATATAAAAAATGTTTCATCCTCGAATAATTATGTTACATGAAACATAGTTATTCAAAGATGAAACATTCGTACGATAAGTGACTTTCTAAAGAGAAAGTTGCTTATTATCAAATATTATCAAAACGTTTCTTTTCGTTTTTTGCTTGTAACAATCAGATAAACTCCCAACAGAATCAAAGGAACGCTCAACCATTGGCCAATGTTCAAAGTCATACCTACCTCTTCAGCTACTTGTGGATTTTTCATAAATTCCAACCCAAACCGGGCCCCAAAGAATATCAACAACGACACCCCAGTAATCAGGCCGACTCGTTTCTGTAAATGATACTTATGATACATCACCCATGAAACAATCAAAGCAATCAGACAATATAGCATCTCATAAATTTGAGTAGGATGACAAGCCTGGGCTACTCCATTTTGGTTATACAATTCCTGCCATTCACGTGAACGCACAAATTCAAATCCCCACGGTAAGGTGGTCGGGAAACCGAAAATTTCGGAATTCATCAAATTACCGAAACGAATACATATACAAACCACGGCTACTGCCGGAATCAGACGGTCGAACAACCACCATACACTTTTCTTCGTGACAGTCTTGGAGTACCAAATCAAGGCCAATATCAAGGCAAAGACACCCCCATGACTGGCCAGTCCCCCTTTCCAGATTTTCAGAATCTCAATGGGATGCGCCCCATAATAATCCCATTCATAAAAGAGACAATGCCCCAGACGGGCTCCAATTACACTACTGACAATACAGTACATAAATAATTTATCCGCCCAGTTATCCGGACAGCCTTCTTTCTTCAACATACGGGAACCGATTTCATAGGCCAAGATAAATCCCAAGCCCCACATCAGACCGTACCAGCGGATTTCGAGCGATCCCAAGTGAACCAGCACCGGATCCACATCCCATACAATGCTCGCAAATGTCATTTCTTTCAGTCTTTAATTAATAGAACTCCACAAAGGAACAAAAAAAATAAATACGTGCAAACAAAGACCACTGTTAAAGCCGTTTCAAGGCCAACTTGATTACCTTTTCCACCGGCGCCTCCGGTTCCTCCTTGAGAATCTGAGCCGTCACTTTCTGCGAAGGGGCCTGAGCAAAGCCCAGCATAGTCAAGGCAGCTACCGCTTCCTCATACACTTCCGAGTTGGCGGCTACTGCCACTGACTTCACAGTAGTGGCACTCTCGATGCCTGTCACGGCAATCTTATCCTTCAATTCCACAATGATGCGCTGCGCGGTCTTCAATCCGATACCTTTCACGGTCTTCAGCAATTTGTCGTTCCCACTGCCGATGACATTACACAATTCCGAGGGAGAAAGTGCCGACAAAATCATCCGTGCCGTATTTCCTCCAATACCCGACACACTGATGAGCAGCAAGAACAATTCCCTTTCCTGGCGGGTGGCAAACCCGTACAGCACGTATGCATCTTCCCGGATGGCCTCGTAAATATAGAGTTTGACCTCTTTCTTTCCCTGTACGGCCGAAAATGTATTCAATGACACATTAATGCCGTATCCCATTCCGTGACAATCTATTACTACCCAAGCCGGAGTGGCCTCTACAAGTTCTCCTTTGATATATTCAATCATGTTTTTCTAACAATTTATAAAATAGCGAACAAAAATAATGATAAGAAAGTTATAAATTGTAAGTTCAGCGAGTTTTTTTGGAAATTCTCCCATTTTCAGCTTGTTTGGAACGATTCTAATTCTGTATTTTTGCGACACATTCAACGAAACAACCTAAACATATAAGAAATATGAAGAAAATAAGAGCAGCCGTAGTAGGTTACGGAAACATCGGGAAATTTACCCTGGAAGCCCTTGAAGCAGCTTCCGATTTTGAAGTAGCAGGTGTGGTACGCCGTCATGGAGCAGAAAACAAACCGGCAGAACTGGCCGACTATCCGGTAGTAAAGGATATCCGCGAGCTGAAGGACGTAGACGTAGCCATCTTAGCTACCCCGACCCGCAGCGTAGAAGCCTACGCCAAAGAAATCCTGGCATTAGGCATCAACACCGTAGACAGTTTTGACATCCATACGCAGATTACCAGCCTGCGCCGCACACTGAACGAAACCGCCAAGGCACACAACGCCGTTTCTATCATCTCTGCTGGATGGGATCCGGGAAGCGACTCTGTTGTTCGCACATTGCTGGAAGCCATCGCTCCGAAGGGTATCACTTACACAAACTTTGGTCCGGGCCGCAGCATGGGACACTCTGTAGCCGTTCGTGCCATCGAAGGCGTGAAAGATGCGTTGTCCATGACTATCCCGGTAGGTACAGGCATTCACCGCCGTATGGTGTATGTGGAACTGGAAGAAGGAGCTGATTTCAAAACAGTAGAAGCAGCCATCAAGGCCGACCCGTATTTTGTAAACGATGAGACACACGTCATCCAGGTGCCTTGCGTAGACGACCTGAACGATGTAGGTCATGGCGTAAACCTGGTACGTAAAGGTGTATCTGGAAAAACTCACAACCAACTGTTTGAGTTCGACATGAAAATCAACAATCCGGCCTTGACCGCTCAGGTACTGGTATGCGTAGCCCGTGCTTCCATGAAACAGCAGCCGGGATGCTACACCATGATCGAAATTCCAGTCATCGACCTGTTGGCCGGCGACCGTGAAGAACTGATTGCACATCTGGTATAATACAATACATCTCTATATCGCAACGGGCCGATTCCTCTGCATGAGGTACCGGCCCGTTTCTTTTATATCATTCTACAACCATTTCCGGACAATCTCTTCCGTGCGGTTCCACAATTCCTTTTGCTGCACATGAGGAAGATATTTCTTCGACAGCCACACCGGATGTCCACTGGCATTCAATGTGCCTGTCCGCTTTCCAGCTTCTTCGTCCAATAAAAGCCCCACTGCCGTAGCGGCCCCCTGACGGGGTGTCCGGATAAAAGGACGGAAAAAGATATCCGTCAGCGGGTCAAACCATAAATGCATGGTGATAATGTCTGTCGACACAATCCCCGGATCGGCTGCATTGACTACAATTCCTCGCTCTTTCACACGGTCGGCCAGTTCCAGCGTGAACAAAGTCAATGCCAGTTTGGTGTTGCTGTACACCGGAATCCGCCAGAAACTTCCTTTCTTTCCCTGGTAGAAAAAATCCGGAAAATCCAACCGACCAATGGCATACGTACACGACACCATGTTCACCACCCGACTTCCCTCTCCCATCAACGGGAGCAATTTTCGTGTCAACAAATAGGGTCCTACGTAATTCACGCTCACCGTGCGTTCCAATCCGTCCTCCGTATAGTGCCGTCCGGTTTCCATCGTTCCCGCATTGTTCATCAACAGCATCAGTTTCTCTCCACGAGCGCAGATTTTTTCCGCAAAAGAGGCTACAGAAGCCAACGAAGCCAAGTCGATAAATTCCACTTCAATATCCGTATTCCCCGTATTCTTTATCAACTGTGCTTGCTTCATCTCCGCCTTCTCCAAGTTACAGCACGCCATCACCACCCGATAACCGGCCAATGCCACTGCACGGGTGATTTCCGTTCCCATTCCCCCGTCGGCCCCCGTAATTACTGCCAGTTTCCGTTCCATTTTCATCCTTTACTTTCAATCCGTTCAATTTCTTTCTTCAGACAAGGAGGCAGTTCTTCCTTCAGATGCTGATGACAAGCCATGTCTAAAGTGTACATGCGGGCAATGCAATAATTACTGTGCCGACAGTTGCAACGTGCATTCTCTTCCCGCCGCATACGGTTCACGAAATCCGGTTCATTGAGTAGGGCACGTCCCATCTGTACAGCCTCAAACCCATGATTCAACACCTCGTCTATCTTCTTGCGGGCCACCAGTCCTCCTACATACACCAGTGGCATATCCAGTGCCTCACGAAACTTCAGGGCATCTTCCAAGAAATAAGCCTCACGGAAAGGTACGGAAGGAATCATGTATTTTCCCACCAGCCGCACACTGTATTTCAACCACCAGCAAGTCATGTAATGCGTCATGGTACGGATGGGCATTTCCCCACGCATTACGTACATCGGCGCCTTGCTAACGAAGCCACCACTCAACACCAGTGCATGCGCCCCCAGTTCCTGCAGCTTCTTTGCCACCTGCAAGGATTCGTCCAGATCCATGCCTCCACGGAACCCATCGCGCATGTTCATCTTGACCAGCACCGCCATATCATTCCCCGCTGCTTTCATTACTTCCTCCATCACCATTTCCATGAAGCGCATCCGATTCTCCAGCGAACCGCCAAATTCATCCTTTCGGTGATTGGTAGAAGGCGAAAGGAACTGGCTGATGAGGTAACCATGACCTGCATGTATCTCTACGGCATCAAAGCCAGCTTCCCGCGCCAGACAGACCGCCTGTCCGTAAGCCTTGGCCATCTCCGGCAATTCATCGGCCCGAAGTCCGCGCACAAAGGTGGGGGAATACAAATTGAACCCACTGCTTGCCCCTACTGGCAGACAGCCGCAGATACTCTTATGTGACATATTCCCGCAATGTCCCAACTGGATACTTGCTGCTGCCCCTTCGGCATGTACGGCATCCGTCAGTTTACGCAATCCCGGCACAATCTCCGGCCTCATCCACAATTGCCGGTCGAACGAAAGCCCGCTGCGGGTCACAGCAGCATACGCCACCGTGGTCATCCCTACTCCTCCGGCAGCCACCGAACGGTGATAATCCAACAACTGCTCTGAAGGTACATTTCCCGGACACATACTTTCAAATGCCGCCGACCGGATGGTACGGTTACGCAAAGTCAATGGTCCCAAAGTGACGGGCGTAAATAAAAGTGAATCCATCTCTCCTCCTTTTCCTAATATATATAAGGTATAATTCTTTTTCGATTTCCCACTGCCTGTCGCCCGAACTCCTCACAGTAGCGTTTATAAATGGCATCGGCACGAGGTACCAGATTAGCTGCCGTCCACCAGACAAACACCCAAGCCGCAGGCGAGGCGGTCAGCAAAGCAAAGCCCGTCCATTCCACCAGTTCCCCGAAATAATTGGCCGAAGTCACATAGCGGTAGAAACCTTTCTCCGGCAAGTAATGTCGCGTATCGCCCGGCTTGCGCAGGTTCCGGATTACATGGTCTGCCTGCCAATTAATAGCCATCCCGATGGCAAACAAGATAATTCCCAGCCACGGCAAAGGATGCGACCAGTAAGTCGCCGGTTCATACTTTCCGGGTACGGCACAGCTGAAGAAACTGGCCACCAACAATGTAGCATTGATGACATTGAAAAGTATCCCCATCGCCATAATAGCCAGCGGCATCCGGCTCTTTCCTTTCATCAGCAACGGAAAGACAAACGAACGTTGAAAATAATGCAGCAGAAACAAGCCCACGAACACGGCCTGCGGCGTATATAAGCTGACTCCTCCTTTCCAGGCTCCTATCCCCATCACTACAAATGCAGGAGCCTCCATACATACCCAGCCAACTTTATTGGGGACAGACCATCCCCATGAGCGGGTGCGGAACATGCCGTAACCGGCTTTCACAAAATACAGTGACACAAAGACGACTACTGCCAATGCAGACATGCCGTAGAGCAACAGTTGATAGGTTTCGTAATTCATAGCATGCGATTTTGACCTTGAAGATAAGGAAAATATCTGTACAAGAGAGAAAAATTCCGCTTTCTTCTTATTTATCAACCACTAATTATGAATTACTTACGGTTTTCCAGGCTTCAATTCCTCGAATCTGATTACTGAAATTGACCCCAATCTTATACAGTTTACGCGAATCAGATGCAAACGGAAGGGCATAATTCTTTTCTTCTATCTGGCGAATAGCCTCCTCAGCACTTCCCTCCAACTTGAATTCCATCACATAAATATAGTGATCAGTCTTCAACACCAAATCAATGCGTCCCTGCGAAGTATGATATTCCACTTGTGTATAAAAACCCAACAATTTAAATACAATAAAAAGTACATTTTGATAATGCAGTTCCAAATCACGTGTCATTTCATAGGGAATACCTGCAAAGAAACTCTGCAAGCGATGCATGAAGCCCTCAATATTCCCCTCACGTACCTCTTTCACAAAACTCATCAACTCAAAAGCCGTATTCCCTGAATCCAAATGTGCGTAACAAGGAAGCAAAAACTTGGTAAAACCCTCTTCTACTTCCTTATTCGGAAATCCCAATTCATATACTTGAAACTCTCGATTATACCCTTTTATAGTCAAATACCCACTTTGATACAAATAAGGGACCGGATTATTGCTCATTGAATTTATTCCTTGCAAGGAATCAGCCATCGCTACTTCACTCGTCAGACGCTGTAAATCATATCGGCTTTCCTTTAACAGTTCGACCAAAAAAGTCGGTGTACCCGTTTCAAACCAGTAACTACCAAAATCTCTGTTAGCAAATGTATTAAGTAAACTAAAAGGATTATAAATATCCACTCCATTGGGGGTAAAATGGTACCCGTCATACCATTCCTTCAACCTCTTGTAGGTCTTTTCCAACCGTGCTCCTCCGGCTTCTGCCAAAGCCTCTACATCCGGCACAAAATCTCGATGAAGTTCCTCCTCCGAAATACCGCAGATATTTTCATATTCACGCAACATGGAAATATCCCTCAGATTATTCAGGTCACTGAACACGCTTACTTTACTGAATTTAGTTACCCCTGTAAGCAATGCGAATCGAATATATTGGTCACAACTTTTCAATACTCCATAAAAAGCCTTTAAGGTATTTCTATATTCAGTCTGAAGTACCTCGTTCCCTATTGTTTGCAACAAAGGCTTGTCATATTCATCCACCAAGATAACCACCTTGCATCCTGTCGCCTCCGAAGCACGGCGTATCACGCCCTGAAAACGCAAAGAGGATGAAGTTTCCGAAATCTCCTTTCCATACAATTTTTCCCACCGGGTAAGAGCCACATTCAGCATATTCGCCAAATCTCGTGCAGATTCATATTTCTGGGCATTCAAATCCAGATGAAACACGGGATATTTCACCCATTGCTGCTCCAATCGCCCGATAGAAAGTCCTTTGAACAGATCTTTCTTCCCTTGAAAATAGGCTTCCAAAGTAGAAACCAGCAGACTCTTCCCAAAACGGCGCGGACGGCTCAGAAAATAATAGTTTCCTCCCGTTACCAGCCGATAAATCCATGCGGTTTTGTCCACATAGACATATCCTCCTTCACGGATTTTTTCAAAACTCTGAATGCCAATCGGATAAAGTCTGCTCATACTATGGTTATTTACTCGTTTATGTACAAAAATAAGAATTTACTTTGATTTTTCAATCAAGGAAAATCAAAATCTATCATGACTACTTACATGCTAAAAGAAAAAACTCTGCTTTGCCATACATATACAGCAAAAGCAGAGTTTCAAGTTTTATGGTATCTGAAATTGTCTTTAAAAGTTATCAATTAAAAATGATGGAATTCATAATCTGCCACTCGTGACGAGCATCGAGCACAAGCACTCCGGCCGTACTCAAGTCAATAGGCTCATCCTCACCATAGTTCTGCGACTGGTTTTTCTCTCCCATCGTATACAAGCGGTTCCGTACAATACTGAAACACGTTTCCGTATCAATATTATCGAGCTCGGTAATCACGGTACGTCCGTTCTCTCCCTCGGGCAGCGATACCAGCGTACGGTTTTCGCCTGCTGTTTCGTAATTACGCAAGATAACATCCCAATACTTTATCACCTTTCCGTCCGCATCAAGCATCTGCATCTGGAAAGTAGGCACCCCTGCATCCACATCCTCCTGCGTCATGACTACCGATATCCAGAAACTATCGCCGAATACCGTACCCCGAGGCAGCGAAATCGTGCCTTTAGGATAAGCCTCCTCGTCGGTCCGCCAGTTCGTGTCGGCACTGTCCAGATAGCCGTCGCCATTCATATCCAGTGGCAGCAGTCCGTTTTCCGTATTTCCCGGGAACCACTTGCACAAGTCAATCTCATACACTTCAAACGCATTGTCTACAGCCGACCCAGCCAAAGCACAATCATAATCCGTACGCGGATTCATACCATTTATCACATTATCCTTATGAAAATCGAAAGCATCGTCCACACTTCTGAATCCTCCGAAAATGACGCTCCGATTACGTTTGGTAGCAACCAGCCGAAGTTTCGCCACACTGCTGCCGTTTACCTGCACCGGCACACGGGTAAAATAACCGAACGTACCCGCTACCTGGCGGCGAGCCACCATCAGCCCGTGCTGTGCTTCCGCCTCATCACTCAGTTTGGAAAGAATTACGCCATTCTCCACCCAGAAAATTTCCGCCCCGGCAAACACCTCTTCGGCATATCCACCGTCGGGTACGGTAGCCACCTCCGTGTGGTTGAAAGAATCGCCTACCTCCACGCCTTTGAACGGCTCATAGCCGCCATACGTACCGCTTTGATAACCTATTACGTAAGCCATGTAAGTCTTGCCTTCCTCCAGGCACTCATCGCCGGTAAGCGTAATCGTGGTATAGCGTCCCATTCCATCTTCCGTACTCCAGGGGATGCTCGCCTTGTTGTCCGGATTGCTCCAATTGTCAATCGTCTTTTTATACACCACCTTTGCCGGACTCTGATACTCCACAATCAGTATGCTGAGCTTGTCGAACGTCTGCGTAGGTGTAACACTCGAGATAGGACGGCGTGACGCCACAGCAGCCGAATTCACTCCCTCTCCACCTTCAAAAAGCTCGCCCACACTTTCTACCGCAACCGAAAACGTCTGCTGCTGAAGCTTTCCACTTTGCCCCTCTGTATCGAGCGACGAAGAATCGCTGCAGGCAGAAAGAAGCATCAGGGCGATGCCTGCCAAATATTTCAATCTATATAATTTCATACGCAAATCATCCAGTTAAGTAACTTCATACCCTCGTAACAATTTTACTTAGCATTAATTATTATTGAGTACCTTTGAGCAGTCAATAGAATTTGACGGAGTTCCCAGACAATAAAAATGATTCGCCTCAATCGGGAAAAGATACTTGCCAAGGTCGTCGATAATACCGGTAGCTATATCTGTTTCTTCTCCGAATTCAAGATCATCACTATTTTGCCAAGGCTTCATCAGACGTACCTTTTTGCTGGTACCCACAATACCGGTAATGGAGGTAGTCACAAACTCCGCTACAAGCGTATAGTCGTACCGCTCCCTGTCCGGGATATTCATGGGAAGCATAAATGCCGTCATGGAACATTGATAAGCATCAGAAGAAGTCCCAACCTTTGCATTTCCATCCACCACATCTTCTGTAAAAACTTTATCCATCAATACTCTGCCCTCTTCATTAAAAGGATCATCTCCATAAGGACTAGTGATGTAATCTGCAATCACCTTATTATGCTCGTTAACTGCCTCAGGGACAGGAAGGATGTTTACCTCTGTATTCTGCGAATTGTAAAGTAATATCCTGATACGTTCAACCTCCCTCGGAATATTAGTCAAACACACCTGCAGACCTGCGACCCTACGCCACAAATTAATCTCACCAATATTCTTGCCACTCTCCGACTGTGGTGTGAAATCTACGAAACCGGTAAAAAATTCCGAATGTGCCATATCAGTCGGGGTTTTATCCTTTTGAAGCATAATCGGATCAGTCAACTTACTACCAATCTCAATAGACTCAGGCAATCCATAGGTAAGAATAGAGTTCTTGCCATCATAATCTTGCATAACATCTTTCGATTCAGCTCCATCTACACCTACCGCTACCAGCCGATAAGTTTTTCCGACCGTAAATGTATAAGCTAACGTATAGGTGATTTCAGCCGTTTCAGTCGGAAGCGGATTAAAGTGTTCTCTCCATCCCACATTAAATCGAGCTTTACATACGCCCGTTCCATCATCGTTCATTTCGTAGATATAGAGGTATACATCCGTAACGTGCTGAACGCCAGGAATATTATTTCCATAATCGCCATCATAAACCGGCAAGGAAGTACGGGTCTGCAAGTCACTCTGAGCCGCAATGGTAACCGTTACTCCCTCAACAGTCTGCACCGGCTCATTTTCCTTGCTGCATGAGGCTCCCAGCAAGAGGAACCCCCACACAGTCAGCGCATAAAATGCAGCATGTATGAATTGTTTCATTTTCATAACCCACTTTCCTTTCATTCTTTTACGAGATAGAAACGTCCGCTGTTCGTCTTCATTACACCCGCATTAACTGTAAGCGGATTTCCTTCCAGCCGATAGCGTTTTCCGGTCTGCTTGTCCACCAGCGTCCATCCCTTCCAGTTGCTGCCATAATTCAAGGTGAATCTGGTCTGCTGCGAGCCGTTCTTTACGATGAATCCCAAATCCACACGAGCGGCATTCTTTATCTTCTGAATATCGAGTGCACGCTTGCCGGCCACGGTATACACCTTTACCTTCGGCATAAAATGCTCGTCAATCAATGAAATGACATCCTCCTTCGCACTGTATGCATCCGATGCCCCAGTACTACGAAGCAGCGAGCAAGAACTTACAGAGTTACCCGATACAGCCGAGATCTTCATTTCGCCTACACCCGATGCAGAAGCACTACGGGAACTTCTGGTTGAAGTACTTGCAGAAGGCTGTACAAACATATCCGAAGTATAAGTTATATCAAGCTGGGTCGAATTCGTATTATTGGACACTACATAAAAAGCCTGCAATGGTGCAATAGTACAGTCTTTCGAATCGCGAGAAACTGTAATCAAATCTCCCTCTTCCGACAAAACACATATAGCACTTACGGAACCACTATTCTGCTGTAAGAATTTCTGAATATCCAGATAGCTCATAAACGGGTTGCCTGCCACAAAATAGGTAGCTCCCTGTGTATCATTCCGCAATTCAAAAGTAAATGAATCACTCACTTTTCCCGGATTAAAATCGTCCCCCTCATAAGTAAATCTTCCATTCTTATTTCTTGCTCCGTCCGGCAAAGTTTCTTCTTTCACCCTTCCTCCGGAAAGCGTATAATAATTATATGTAGTATATTCTTTCGGGAAACGAAGACGATAAGAAGTCCCATCTCCCTCACTACCAACCATCAGCATGATACCCTGTGCCCGCTCGTACGGCTGAGCCACCGCATTAAACGTACGGCTCCAGTCGGCAGTGGCCGCTATTGTACTATTCGGGTCATTTGTTCCCGAAGTGGCAGTAGTAACGGCACGGCTGTACATCTGTTGGCGCACCAGTGGGTTATGTCGTACTTCTGGATAAGTTTCGTTATTCAGCGGAGTAAAGTATGCCGGCATTTCAGACGAAACAAACATATCGCCTGTAACCATACCTTGAAGCGGAATGGAAATCATACGAGGCATAGCGTCTGCCATTTCCATCTCCACGTATGCACGGCTATACTCCAAGTATTGTGTATTGAGTACGGCTGCTCCCGGTTCGAAATGAATATTCTCACAATAGTTACCGCCATAAAATTCATCTATACTACTCCACGATTCCAACACCGGATAACGTGTGGCTCCTGTAGGAATCACCACATTGGTACATCCCCAAGGAGAACCGTCCGTCCAGTTGCTCCAGTTGTTCCAGTCGGTATCTGCCGGATTTCTCTTCCAGGTAGTCTTCAGCGGATGTACCTGAGCACGCAGCCCGTTGTAAGTAGACAATCCCGAAATAGAATAATCGCCTACCGGCAATGACAATTCAAAGAAATAGCCCTTATCATCCTGCTGCAATTCAGCCTCCTGTTCTATCTTCTGCCCGTTGCCGTTATATGGATAGCAGGTAAATGTAATTAGCTTATTTAATAGCTCTGGCTTAGCATCGACAGAGATACGTACATGGCCCAAATAAGTTGTTTTATCCACACAAACATGTTCGGTTATCCCATTGTATGTAATACCGTCGGTTCCTCCCTGGTCTGCCGGTTCTTCCGCACAATCGGGAATGCCATTGTTGTTCGCATCCGGACGGATGTAGAAGCCCGACAACCAGACTGTTTCAAGCGTATTTGCCAGTGAAGGGAATGAAATACGTACTTCATC
>ULMR01011657.1_pt1 | contig 43006 bp, 43 predicted proteins | sample 1951711 | NCBI WGS metagenome assembly ULMR01 (sample SAMEA4835556, study PRJEB28245) | human gut metagenome | biome: gut microbiome; material: fecal sample | place: Denmark | collected 2008 | reverse complement strand
AAAAGCGCTGCCGTTACAGCAGAACAAAAAGAATATAAAACCCTTATTGCACAAGCAAATGCAATTAAAAATAATATAGGTAAACAACCTCAAACAGCTCCTAAAACTGAAGTTACCGTAAATAAAGCAAAAACCGTTCAGCAACAGCCTAAAAAAGCTCAAAATATAGAAAAAATTGCAGCTAACGTTCCTGAAAATATTAAACCGGTAGCTAATAAACAAGTTAAAAAAGCTGAAGAATCTAAAAATATAAAACAAGCTTCTTACACAAAATCTCAAGCTCCTGATATTAAGCTTAAAGAGGTTAATCCAAATCAAGACAGAATAACAAGACGCGAACAACTTGCTCAACTGATTGAAGAAGTTAAGCAGGAAAAAGCTGCGGAAAAAGCTCCTGATACAGGATTAAAACAAGATTCAACAAATGTTTCAAGTAATAATAATACCCTTTCAGCTTCTGCTGTAAAAGATATTAACGAAATGCCAAAAGTCAGCAAACCGACATTTCTGCATATAGCAAAATCAATCATTAAAAAGACTGCAAAAGCTTTAGGTTATACTGTACTTGCACTATTAGGGCTTATTATTATATCTAATATTTTAAAAGCAATATTTGGCGGTTCAAAATCAAGCGGACAAGCAATTCACAAACTTTCAACAGATGTTCCGATGGGTAACAGTTTAAAATATAACAATATTACTAATAATAATGAATTATCTTGGCAAGAAAAATATCAACGTTATCTTGATGCATCTGCCAAACCGGTTTCAAGAGGCAAAAATAAAGGCAATTATACATTTATCAAAAAGCCTGCAGAACCTGTTTCTAATCCGGTAGATAAAAAACGTAAAGCTCTTGAGGAAATGGTTTCAGAAGTTTCTCAAGCTAAACTACATGATATCCCGAATATTGAACCTGAAATTGTTGAAGTTCAAAGTGAAGATGATGCAATTTCTAAAGCAATTAGATTCAAAGCCTTCGATAACAACAGAAATTCTTTAAAAGTTTCACGTCGTGACAGAATAAAAAGCAGATTTAAAAAATACGAAAAAGAAATTCCGCTACACGAACAAAAAAATATCGAACTGGGAGATTCAATCCTGCACGCAAATCCAAGAAGACTTAAAGACGCAAACTTAAATGTTTCTGACGTAACAAAAGAACATAAAATCAAATTTAAACCTTCAGAATATATTATGTCTTCAGTTGACGAATTTTTCTCAATTATAGACAAAGAACAGGCTACAAAAGAAGAAGCTAAAAAACTTCTTAACCCGACAAGTAACCCAATAATTAACCAAACAATTACAAACAATATACAAACTCCATCAAACAACATAACAACTCCGGTATCGGAAAATAAACCAATTAGAAATATACAAACTAATCCGATTACCCAATTACATAATGAAACAAAAAATTCATACCTAAACGGTTTAATCGTAAAATCAGGTTACAATATTGACAATAACAAAGGATTTTATGTAGTAAATCTTGACGGCAAATCAGCTCTTATCGGAAAAGTTAATGATGACATTTTTGTCCTCAAAAAATTTGACGGCAACGTAACAAATCCTATTCAGGTAAGACATGATAATGCAAATGTTTATATGGTAAAAGCCGGAGATTTTAAATCGCTTGTAGAAGTTAACAATGACAAAATGGGCGTTTTAATCGAATTATAACAGGTAAAATAAAGTGAGAGCATTTTCTAAATTATCCGTAATTATTATTTTGCTTTTTTGTGGGCTTATGCTATGTGGCTGCTCTAACAAAAAAAATTCGGAAATAACATTACAATTTGCAAGCTGGGGTTCAAAATCAGAAACAGACATATTAAAGCCGCTTTTAAAGGAATTTGAAAATAACAATCCTGATATAAAAATCGATTTTATGCATATTCCTCAGAATTATTTTCAGAAAATACATCTGCTTTTTGCATCAAACACAGCGCCTGATGTTATTTTTATAAACAATTTATACCTTCCTGTATATGCAAATGCAGGTTTGCTCGAAGAATTTTCTCCCGTACAGGGTTATTTCCCTCAAGCACTTGAAGCTCTCAGCTGGAAAGGGAAATTGTATGCAATTCCAAGAGATGTTTCAAATCTCGTAATTTATTACAACAAAGATATGTTTAAAGAAAAACATATTCCATACCCGAATAAAAACTGGACATTTGCAGATTTCTTAACAACAGCTCAAAAATTGACCGATAAAAATACTTTCGGCATAAGTTTTGAAGAAGATCCGCTATTTTATCTACCATATTTGATGAGTAACGGCGGAGGGATTTTACCGACAGAAATTAATAGAAAAGAATCCCAAGAAAGTTTACAATATTATGCGGATTTAAGAAAAAAATATCACGTTGCCCCATTAAAATCAGAAAGCGCAAGTGCAACTATGGCACAAATGTTTATACAAAAGCGTCTGGGAATGTATCTATCAGGGAGATGGATGGTTCCAAAATTAAGAGAAGAAGCTGACTTTGACTGGGATATTGCACAATTCCCAAATGGTACTAAGGGAAGTGTAGTTCAACTTGATGCTTCAGGCTGGGCTATTGCAAAATCTTCAAAACACAAAGCAGAAGCAAAAAAATTGATAGAATTTTTATCATCAAAAGAAAGCAGCGAAAAATTTACGCAAAGCGGCTTAATAGTACCTGCAAGAATTGACAGTGCAAATTCAAAATACTTTCTTGACGGTCAAAAACCTGCAAATACAAAATTATTTTTAGATATTATAAAAACCTCAAAACCAACACCCGTCACAGTCGATTATCGAGAAATAACAGACAAGTTGCAAAAAGATTGTGAAAAACTTTTTAACTAAAAATCATATAATTTGAATATAATTTGACAATATTACCCTTTAAAAAAAATTATTATGTTTCATATATAATAAAATTATGAAAGAATATGATTTTTACATAGTTCCGACCCCAATCGGAAATCTTGAAGATATAACACTAAGAGCAATTAATACATTAAAATCAGTGGATTTAATAGCTTGCGAAGATATTAGAGTAACTCAAAAGCTCCTTAACCATTATGATATTAAAACAAAATGTATTTCTTACCATAAATTTAATGAAAAAGAACGGGTAAATTTTTTCTTAAAGACATTAGAAGAAGGTAAAAAAATTGCACTTGTCTCAGATGCAGGAACTCCGCTTTTTTGTGATCCCGGAGCAGTAATCGTAAAAGAATTAAAGGAAAATAATTTTTCAGTAACCTCACTTGCAGGCGCAAATGCTGTTGTAACATTTCTTTCTCAAGTTCCAAGAGAAAATGAAGACTTTATATTTTTAGGATTTTTACCGAAAACAAAATCTCAAATCGAATGTCTTATAAAACAATATAAAACAACTGATGTTGTATTTTATGATTCACCAAACAGAATACTAAATACCCTGAAAATTATAAAAGAGGTATTTCCTGATGGGAATGTTGCAATAGGCAGAGAATTAACTAAAGTCTTTGAAGAAATCTTTATTAATTCAGTCGACGAAGCTATAAAACATTTTGAAAACAATCCGCCTAAAGGAGAAATAGTTGGACTTGTATTCAGAGAAAAAAATCAAAACGCAGAAATAGATATTGATGAAAAAATTGCATTACTAAAATCAAAAAACTTTCGTGCAAAAGAGATTTCAGTGATTTTATCAGAGCTTTACAAACTCAATAAGAATGACGTTTACAAAAGATGTTTAACATAATTTACATATTCCAATTTTTTTAATTTATGATATAATATTTTTAGGATAGTAATTGAAGTTTTTAAGGTAGAGATTTTTTGAACTTACAAAACAAAATATATATATCTGTAATAGCCCTGCTGTTGGTTATTCTTTGCCCGCTTCAGAGTATTGCAAAAGATAATTTTTGGGGAGATACGGTTGATACGCAAATACATGACGTTCAACCATCGTCCGCTGCTCAAATGTATTCTACCGAAACTACTTCTACATCAACATATGCATCTGATAAAAAGATTTCTTCTTCCGTAAAAAAAGGTGATAAAATCATCAAAAATATTGAAATTATCGGAAACAATATTATTGATAAATCTCTAATCCTGCAACAAATGGAACTTCATGAAGGCGAACCTTACAGCAGAGATCTTGTTCGTCATGATCTTAAGGCTATCTATGAACTTGGCTATTTTACGGAAAAAATGAAAGCTATTCCGGTAAACAATTCTGACGGAACAGTAACCTTAAAAATAATAGTCGAAGAAAATGCTCCTATAACAGATTTTACGATTGAAGGCAATACCGTAATCTCTACCGATGAAATACTTTCCTACCTTTTACCAATGAAAGGCAAACCCCAAAATATTGCCGAAATCAATGAAGCAATTTCTAAAATTCAAGACTGTTACAGCTCAAAAGGTTACATTCTTGCAAGAATTGATTCCGTTTCTGATGACCCTGACGGCACTGTAAACATCAATATTAAAGAGGGTACAATCAACAGAATATTAATTTCCGGAAACGAAAAAACAAAAGATTACGTTATAGAAAGAAATGTTTTAACAGAACCGGGACAAGTATATAACGAAAATCTTTTAAAAGAAGACCTTGTCAGATTGTATGCAACTCAAGCCTTCAAAGATGTAACAAGAGAAATTGAACCGACAGGAGATCCTGACAAATACGATATTACAATTAATATCGAAGAACAAAGAACAGCAAGCATCTCTGTTGGTGGTGGTATCGATTCCGTAACAGGTGTATTCGGATCAGTCGGAATATCCGATAACAACTTTATGGGAAGAAACGAAAGACTTTCTTTAAACGGTATCGCAGGTACAGGTGTAATTCTTAACGACTCATCAATTAAGAGAAGAATGAACCTGCAAGCAGAATTAAGCTACTTCAAACCTTATTTTTACAACGCGGATACATCTTTGATGAGTAAAATCTTTTATAGAGATTTCGGTTCTTATCAGGTTCCGCTTGCAATTGAAAGAAGAATTGGTGCAGAAGCAACCGTTGCACACCGTATGAAATGGAACAAACACGTAACAGGAACATTCTCACTCGGAGTTGAAAACATTGACGTTTCAGAAGGTGACGGAAAGAAAATCAGCAACCTTTATTCAAGATATAATATTCCGATTTCTGAACGTGCAAAACAGTTAGAAGGCGGCCTATTCCTGTCATTAAGTCCTGCATTATTGTACGATACTCGTGATAACGCAACAGTTACAAGAAAAGGTACAATGGCAAGCTTGAGATTTGATGAAGAATTTGGACTGATAGACTTTAACAAAACTCACGGCAAATTAACCGGTATGGTAAAACAATATATTCCTGTCGGAAAGAAATCATCGTTATCATTCACTGCTAAAGCAGGCGGAAAAATTCACGGCGACAATATGCCTGAAGTAATGGCATACAGATTAGGTGGTCCTTATACCATCAGAGGTTTTAAAATGAGCGGTGTTGGTACAGGTGATGCCTTTGTTATGGGTAGTGCAGAATTTGCAACTCCAATTCCATTCCTTGACAAAACAAGAATTAACTTCTTAAATAATTTAAGATTTACAGTTTGGGCTGATGCAGGTAAAATATTTAACCCATCAATCACAGACCAAATATACGACAGACCGCTTTATGCTGTATCAGCAGGTATCGGTTTGAAACTTTATATCCCCGGAATGGGTCCATTATCAATCGATTATGGTATTCCGCTTACAAATCCGGGTGATAGCGGCAGTAGAGGCGGTTACTTTACTTTCGGTGTAGGTGACTTAATGTATTAATAAATTCCTTAGGAGGTATTAAAAAATGAAAAAATTCAAATTAGCAGCACTTTTAATGACAGCAGGATTATTCATTACTCTTGGTAATCAAGCTAATGCAGCAGGTGTAGGATATATCGATTATCAAAAAGTTCAAGATAATTTTCCATTTGCACAACAAGCTGTAAAAGATATTGATGCTAAAGCTCTTGAAATGCAACAATATATGGTTGATAAAGAAAAACAATACAAATCTCTTGATACTCCATTGAAAAAACAAAACTTTGAAGAACAAACTGCAAGAGAATTTAAATTAAAACAAGATTCTTATATGAAATTAAAAGCAGATAAAGAAGAACAAGTTTATAACAAAATTCAAGCAGCAACAAAACAAGTTCTTGTAGAACAAAAGCTTGATGCAATAGTTGATTACAGAGTAATCTTTGTTGGCGGTGTTGATATTTCAGACCTTGTTATACAAAAATTAAAAAGCGGTCAATTTTAGTAACATATAGTTACAACCGTTTTAAAAGACTTTGCACATAATTTATAAATACTCAAAGGAAAGAAATGAAATACTCAATACATGGAGAACAGTATCATATCGGTCTTAATAAAGGTGATGTGGGAGAATATGTAATTCTTCCTGGAGATCCTAAAAGATGCGAAAAAATAGCAGCATACTTTGATGATGCGAAATTAATTGCAGACAGAAGAGAATTTACAACCTATACCGGATTTTTAAACGGCGTAAAAGTTAGCGTAACATCAACCGGTATAGGAGGGCCTTCTGCATCTATCGCATTAGAAGAACTTGTAAATGTTGGAGCAAAAACATTTATAAGAGTCGGCACATGCGGCGGAATTGACATAAACGTAAAAGGCGGAGACCTTGTAATTGCAACAGGCGCTATTCGCATGGAAGGGACTTCTAAAGAATATGCACCAATAGAATTTCCTGCAGTTGCAAACCTTGATGTTATAAATTCTCTTGTTAAAGCAGCTAAAAATTTGGGCAATGAATACCATACTGGAATTGTTCAATGTAAAGATTCATTTTACGGACAACATAATCCTGAAAGAATGCCCGTAAGCTACGAGCTTCAAAACAAATGGGAAGCTTGGAAAAGACTTGGCTGTCTTGCATCAGAGATGGAATCCGCAGCTTTATTTGTAGTCGGCAGCTTCTTGAAAGTAAGAGTAGGCTCCGTATTTTTGACAGTAGCAAATCAGGAAAGAGAAAAACAACACCTAGAAAATCCTGTTGTTCATGATACTGATAAAGCAATAAAAACAGCAATAGAAGCCTTAAAAATACTTATAGCTCAAGACAAAAATTAAGGAGAAAAGCGCAATGTATAACAAAAAAATGCAGTATGTTATAAAAACTTGCCCGAGCGATAACACCCAAGAACTTCAAAATCTTTTGAACGAAATGTCAATGAATGATTGGGAATTATATAGTATGCAAGAGGTTGAAAATGATGAAGGTCAAATTCTTTGTCACTGCATTTTTATGAGAGAAGCAGATAGCTCTGCAGATGAAATAAACGCAGATACAATAAATATTTCCACCTTCAAAAGTCAAATGGAAAAAATGCTCTCTCCGGAACTTTCTCCTTATGAAATATGTCTTGATATTCAAAGTAAAATTCGAGATCAAAAAGCTAAAATTGCAAAAATAAAAAAAGAACTTGAAGGCGAAGCCCCTGCATCAGTAAGCAGAAAAAAACTTAATGACAAAATTTCAGCTGGTCTAAAAGAGCTTGAAGATTTAAAAATAAAACTTGCAAAAGCTACATCTCCTGATGCAATGTATTCAAAATTAAAAGAAGAAAAATTCTCAATACATTTAAGTGAAGAAATTCTTGGCTTTATAGACCCTGATAACGAAATTCAAGAAGAAGAACTCGTTGCAGAAACAGTTAAATCTCGTTTAAAATTAACCGAAACTCTCGGCTATGTAATACCGAAAATTGTTTTTCAAGATGATGAAAACTTAAATCCTTATGAATTTTCAATAAATATCAGAGGAGTGGAAGTTTTTAAATCTTTTGTATACCCGGGATTTTTAATGTTTTTCTCAGATAATTTACATCTTGAAAAGAAAATCAAAAATTCCGTAAACGATATCGACAAAATAACAGGTCGCAAAATTGTTTGGATTGAACGAGAAAAAGCTAAAGATTTTTGGCAAGAAGGCATGTCAGGTTCTGAATTTATTGCGAGAGCATTGGAATTTTGTGCAATAAAATATGTTGATGACTTGTTGGATTACGAAGATCTTGATAAATATATAGACGTTGTAAATGAACGCAATGATTTTCTTGTAAGCAATATTATTCCTGATTTTATATCATTATCAGACTTGCGCTTTATTCTAACAAGCCTTATAAGAGAAAAAATTTCAATCAAAGATATCACACACATTTTTGAGAAAATAAATGATTTTGCACAAGAAAGCACAAAATCAGACTTAATCAAAAAAATAAGACTTTCACTTTCCCGTCAAATTTGCAAATCAAACGAAAATTCTGACGGAGAAATTGCAGCATTTGAAATATCTGAAAAAACACTTGATAAATTCATGCCGAATTTTGATGAAAGTGATGATGCAATAATTAGAATTGACGCAGGATTTGCAGAAAAACTGGCAGAAAAACTTTTGAAAAAAGCACAATTAATGAATATAGAATCTCCAAAACTTTTGGTACCACTGGAATTCAGACATCTAATATTCACGCTTTTGAGCAACTATATGAACGATATAGCAGTACTTTCAAGAGAAGAAATCGGATGCAATTCTCAAATAAATGTTATAGCAGAAATTTAATAATCCGTTACAAATAGTCAAAAAAATTTTTTCTTGGATTTATTATAATTGTATGCGTGTATTAGGGATTAATAATTATCAATTATCATTTCAAAGACGCCCGAGAAAAGAAGAAGAAGCGGGCTTAAGAGATACTATAAACAAGACTTATGATGCTCTTGGGACTAAAGATCGTGTCGTTATAACACACGGTTCATGCTTTCCTGCATCAAGTATTGAAAGAAATACAAATATCGGCAGCCCATACGGCGATTCTGCAAAAGATTGGGCAAAATTTTTAATGTTGTATGGATTTAATGGGAACCAGCTTGGACCTGGCGGGCAATTAGAATTTAAGGACGGAAAAATTAAACCGTCACCATATAATGCATCCGCATTTGCCAAAAACAAACTTTTTATAAATCTTCATGATTTAACAACTGATAAATACGGAAAAATTCTTTCAGAAGAAACATTCAACAAGGTTACAAAACCTGTTGAAAAATCTGACAATGATTATGAATTAACAAACTTTGATGAAGCAGTAGAAACTTATGATAAGGCACTTTCTGAAAGCTGGAACAATTTTAAAGCAAATCTTGCGAAAAATCAGCCTGAAGCTATTGCCTTGAATAAAGAATTCAAAACATTTTTACAACGCCACAACAATCGACTAACAGAAGAAGGCGTATTCAAAGTGCTAGCCAAACATTATAATACAGATGAAACTGATGATTGGCACAATAAAGAAGATGAAGATTTAATGGTAAATGTCAAAAACGGCGATACAGAAGCATTAAAGCGTTACCATGATATTATCAGACAAAACCGTAATGAAATTGATAAACATAAATTTGAACAGTTTATTGCAACTAAGCAAATAAAAGAAAACAAAGAATGGCGAGATAAACAAGGTTTTAAATATTACAACGACCTTCTTGTAGGCTGTTCAAAAATGGACAAATGGCGTTTTAAAGACGCATTTCTAAAAGATTGGGAAATGGGAGCAAGAGAAGCAAACGGAATTTCTCAAAGATGGTATATCCCTGTAATAGATCCTAAAAAAATATTCAAAAACGATAAATATGAACTAAATATTGGCGGAGAATTTTTAAAAGAAAAAATTGATTACGCACTGGAATTCAACGAGAATTTAAGAATTGACCATGCTATGGGCTTGATAGAACCATATTTACTATCAAAACATGCAAATAAAGAAGAATTTGTAAGCGGACCGCACAAAAATGAAAATGTTGAAAAATATGTTTCTCAATTAACAGATTCTAAAGGTCAAGAATATGATAAATATTGGGATTATCCAAAGCTGTTAGAAAAACTTGTATTACCGGAATTAGAAAAATACAAACTAACTCCGGATATGCCTGTATGGGAAGATTTATGCAGTTATCCGTCAAGATTTGTAGATATTTATGATAAAAAGCTACATCTTCCAAGATTAGTAAATCTTGACTGGGTTAGAGCTCAAAATGCTCTTGCAACAGCAAGAAAAGGTGATTGGTACCTGTTAGGTTCACACGATAGTATTCCAGCCATGACTTATGTAGATAGAATCGGAACCTTAAAGGACGGAAGCCAAGGCAAATACACAAAAGAACATGATGCTTGGAATCCTGCTTATCTTGCAGGTTATCTGAACATGGATGACGGAAGACAAAATATTGCAAATATAAGAAACGAATTAAAAAATCTTTGTGAAACAAACGACAGAGAAAGTGTTCGTGCAAAATTTGCAATTCTAATGACTACACCAAAATTCCAAATTTCATTTGCAGATCTTTTAGGTATAACCGATGCTACATATAACATCGGAGGTTCGGTAAGAGAAGAAAACTGGAAAGAAAGAATTTCTTCCGATTATCTCGACAAATATTATAAAAATTTAGCAAGTGAAAACCCAACAGCATTAAATATTCCTGAATTGTTGAAAAAAGCACTTCAGGCAAAAATCGATATGAAGGTTATGAATAGCGAAGACAAAGATAAAACAAGAACTGAGCTTAACAATAAATATAAACCGCTTCTTGATGATTTACAAAAATATGCTGATATCTTAAAAGAACCTGAAGAAGACGAACAAACAAAATAATAATTAAATTAATAAGCATAAAAAACAACTTTCTAAAAATTTTTTAGAAAGTTGTTTTAATTATATCTTTTATTTTTATGTTTTGTGTTTTATTTTTTAGCAGAATCTTCTTCTCTGTGAGTACCGGCTTCAATACCTGGAACACATAAGAATAATGGAACTGTTCTTTGTACAAATGATACAAACGGAGATTTTTCAGCCATTAACGATAAAGCTACACCCAAATCATCTACGTGAGGAGCAAAATCTGAACCTTTAATTTCTCTTTTAACTTTTTTATGGAATATTTTTTCATTCAATAAATTAGAAACTTTGTTTCCTGTAAAAATTCCGGTACCTAAAGATGCAAGTGTTGCAATCGAAAACGGAATAGCTTGCAATGCACTATTGAATATAGAGGCAGCTTTTCCAGTACTTTTAACTTGTGGGACAAAACGCAATATCTTAGCCTTATTATTTTTGTACAATTTTGATACTGTTCCGACACAAGCAATAGGAACAAGAACATTTCCCAAAATCTGGTTTACTGATTCTTTTAATTTTGATTTAAAATATTTTTTATCATCAAAAATTGCACCGCCAACCAAGCCACCTGCAACAGAAGATGATGCGATTTCAATAATATCAAGAGGATCATCAAGATCTAAGATTTTCTTTTCAGGGCGATTTTTGTTATAAAGTGAAAATATTGCCCAATCCTTAACAGGAGTTTTCTTTATTGCAGATGGTGATAATGAAAAACCTTGCCTTTTTGCGACATTTGCAAGAGCAATTCCAACTCCCACAGCCGACATCGCAGCAACTCCCGCTTTAATTTTTAACTCTTTTTTCTTATTACCATTATCTTTGTTTAATTTTGCAGTCTGGTTTAAATTACTATTGTTAACAGAATTTACTTGCATAATTACACACACCTTCTATTTCTATTTTATCAAAAACACTGAATAAAAAACATTGTCAATTTATCGAATAATTTTAACAAAACTTAATTAGTGGTAAAATGACACTTATACTGTAACAAATTATTAACAAGTATATATTATAAAGCAAAAATAAATATTCAGAGCTATTAAAATATGCAGGAAAAAAATTCTTATGAGCATAAAAATTCCTCAAAATCAAACATTAAAAGATTTTAGTTACGGTAGAAAGTTTGTAAAGGGACTTGCAAGCCGTTCTATTGCCCCGGTAATTTTATTGGAAGCTTGCGTTGAAATCGGCAGAACATATCAAGCTCACAAACGTGGCGGCTACACCGAAGCAAGAGAAAGACTTACTGAAGAAATGCTTGGTGCAGCATTTTGGTTTAGCGGAGTTCCTTTATTCAATGGTCTAATCGACAAATTTGTAGGCAAAAAACTTCTCAAACTTCCTGAAACCAACTTTGATACAGGAAAAGATGCCGTAAGAAATCCATTCGCAAACTATATGAAAAAATTTGCGGATAAAATTAAATTAAACCCTGAAAATGCTGAAAAATTAATTGCTAAATATAAATTCGGCAAAGTAATGACAAGTATTATCTTGGCAAACTGTCTTGTAGGACTTGTATTACCGAAAACAAATCAGGCAATCACAAAATATATTCTTAAAAAACAAAAAACAACCCCTCAACAAAATAATAAACAAGGTTCTAATAACAATACCGTACCAAACTATTTACAACACCGATATACAATGGATGAATTCTTAAACAAGAACAAAGATGTATCCTTCGGTGCAATTTCACCACAAACGTTAATGTCTTTGGCATACAGTTTTGAAAACAATCCGAAATACGGACTTTTATCAACAGATATGGGCGTATGGATTGGTAGAGGCGTATGTGCAAGAAACAGCCACGAACGTACGGAAGTATTGTTCAGAGATATTTCATCAAGCTATTTCTACATGTTCAACATGCCTGTAATTGCTTATCTTTTGAACAAAATCCAAGATGGTAAAGGCACAAGATTAGACCCGATAGCTGCGAAACAAACAACAGATTTAATGAAATCCGTACTAGAACAAGAACAAAGCGGAAAAATGAGTGTTGAAAACTTTAGAAAAGCAGTTCTCGGCAACCCTGATAATCAAAGCTACATAACAAAAGATATTGCAAAAGCCTTGAGAGAAGGAAACGGCACTGTTGAAATTAATAAATTTGCCGAACTGTTGAAGGATGTAAAAGCTAAATATCAGAACGTTGATATTTCTAAATTTGAAACAAACGCAAGAAAAATGGCAAAATTACAACCTGAAAGAGCAGGTCAGGAAATAATTACAGAAAGACAAATTTTGAACGTATTTAAAGAAGGTGCAGTAAATCTTCCTGAATTCTTGAAAAATGTATTTACATGCTCAACATCAGATCAAAACTTGTTCACAGGAAAAATCTCAGAACCTGTATTTGACAAACCTCTAAGCTTTATTTCAAACGAAACATTTATCAAAAAACAAAACGAAATAGAAAGCTATGTAGAATCTGTAATCAAAAAAGCTAAAAACGGAGAAATTACAAAAGAACTTCTCGACAAAGCTTGCAGAACAAACTATGCGAAAAACGCCTTCAACTGGGGCTTAGGTTTTGTAATTTCAGCAGCATTTTTATCAACCTTTATCCCGAAAATCCAATACTGGATTACGAGAAAAATAACAGGTTCTAACGCATTCCCAGGAACTGCAGATTATTCAAATGAAAAGAAATAATATCTAACTCATAAAATTTTTAAGTATTAAATATTCTATCTCCGGCATCTCCCATACCCGGAACAATATAGCCTTTTTCATTCAAATGATCATCAATTGCTGCAGTTATTATTTCGATATCAGGATAATGTTTTTGAATATTTTCAATACCTTGAGGTGCTGCAATTATACAAATTACCTTAATGTTATCAATAGGAATTCCCTTATCCGCATACAATTTTATTGCCTCAATTAAAGAATTACCTGTTGCAAGCATAGGATCAGTAATATAAATATAGAATTTTTCAGGATTTGGAGCTTCCATAGGAACTTTGTTATAATACCAAACAGGTTTTAAAGTTTTTTCATCCCTGTACATTCCGATATGTCTGATACAAGCTTGAGGCAAAATATCAATCGCTTCATCAGTAAATATTAACCCTGCTCTTAATATTGGAGAAATAATTAAGTTTATATCAGGATCAACTGTTTTTGCAGTAAAAGTTGCAAGCGGTGTCGTAATTTGAGTATCTACAAGAGGAAGATTTTTTGCAGCCTCATATAACAAGCAACGTGTAATTTTTCGTGTTGCAATTCGAACCCCCTGACTATCCGTATCTTTATCACGCATAGTACACAAATTTAATAATACAACAGGATTATTGATTACTCTGACCTTCGTCTTGTCCATACTTAACTCCTTCTTCTCTTATCTGAGAAACTTCCTTCATTAACTTATCAAAATTATCCATATTATCCTGCACTTCAGGTAAATGAACACTGTTACTAAAATCGGAAACCCCTGTTTCTTTAGCAAAAAATGACAATTTTGTCGTAATAGAACCGATTTTATCAAACATATCATTTAACAATCCGAGAGAATCATGCAGCCTTTTTGGACTTTCAACAACAATAAGTTTATTTTCCGCAAGACTTTCTTTTGTCGGCGGATAAACTTCTAAAGATTTAGCCCCGCCCATTCCGCTAAATTCAACGGTTGCAATAGAACCTTTAGGCAATTCTACATCTTTATCGGTTATAACAACTTTTAAATATACGTCATTAGATACAATCTTAATTTTTTCGATATAACCAACCTGAACCCCCATAAATTTTACGGGAGATCCAACAATCAAACCATCAACATCAGGCATAAATATTTGATAAGTTACAAGCTCTTTTTCTTTTTCATAATGATGAATTTTAACAGCTGCAACAGCCACACATAATATAAAAAACCAAATTACAGCTTCAAACAATATATATTTATGAATTCCCTCAAATATTTTCATAAGCTGATTATACAACAATACATGATTTTTTGCTACTTGCCAAAAAAGTTTTTGTATTATATTATTAAATAAAACAAATAGTGAGGATTTAACTTATGATGGATCAAATAATCAGAGTTGCCTGGGATTTAAACGATAATACAGACAACAGATATCAATTAGTTTACGAAATTGCTGAACTTGCTAAAAAGCTTGTTGACGAAAATCAAGCTAAAAAAGCTCATGATGATTTCAATTTTGAAGAAAATTTTGACACTACTTATAAAAAAGAAAATCCTGTTGAACATGCTATTATGGTAAAAGCTGCTGAAGCTGATGACGACAGATTAGTAGGTTAAGTTTTAAATAAAAAAGCACAGGTTTTAATATATATCCCTGTGCTTTTTTGTGTTCAAATTATTTTTATTAGAGAAAGTATTCCACTTATTTTTAGATTACGAGGGTTTAATGAATAAAACAATTGAATTTATCAACTCAAAAACAGACAATTTTAAGCCTGAAATAGGGATTATTTTAGGTTCAGGCTTAGGTGAACTTGCAGATGAATACTGCGATAAATCAATTCCTTACGCAGAAATTCCAAACTTTTTAAAATCAACAGTTCCTGGACATAAAGGCAGACTTGTTTTTGCAGAAATTGAAAATAAAAAAACAGTTATGATGCAAGGTCGCAACCATTTTTATGAAGGTCATACAATGAGTGAAATAACATACCCCGTAAAAGTTATGAAAGGACTTGGGGTAAAAACTCTTATTTTGACTAACGCAGCAGGAGCTGTAAATGAAAGTTTTAAACCTGCAGATTTGATGATTATAACCGATCATATAAATAATATGGGAACAAATCCTCTAATCGGGCCGAATGATAGTAATTTAGGGGAGCGTTTCCCTGATATGACAGAGGTTTATAAAAAATCATTGATAAAACTTGCTGAAAAGTGTGCAATAAATCTAGGAATTACAATACAAGAAGGAGTTTACTGGGCAAATTCAGGTCCGTCTTATGAAACTCCGGCTGAAATAAAAATGATTAGGAAACTTGGCGGAGATGCAGTTGGAATGTCAACAGTTCCCGAAGCTATCGTTGCGAATTACTGCGGTCTCAACGTTCTTGGAATAAGCTGTATTACAAATGCCGCAAGCTCTGAAACCAGCGGAAAACTTTCTCATGAAGAAGTTATTGAAGCTGCAAACATTGCAAAAGCAAAATTCAAATCTTTAATTTTAGAGATTATAAAACATTTATAATAATATGTTAAATACTGTAAATTTTGTATATACTCCCACTTGTCAAAAAATTCTGTTCAGTTAAAAATACATGACGGGAAGGAAAAAGATATGCTAATCGGAAATATAAATTATGATGTGGTAAAACAGCGACAAAAGTCAACCGGAGATTTATCTCCAAAACGTGTTCCTCTTTCTTCCGAGTTCATGTCTTTAAAAAATCAAATAAACGAGAGACCTTTAAAAAGTATTTCAAACGAATTATCTTTTAAAGGTCTTTCTTTTAGTGGGGGAAATTCTCAAAACAAACCCGCTAAAAAAGATGATAAAATGAAACCTCTTTTATACACAGTCGGTGCTTTAGCCGCAATCGGATTAGGGCTTCGTTTCGCACCAAGCTATAAAAAAGCAGGAGAATACAGCGTTAATGAATTTCTACAATTCTCCCGCAAATATATGGGATTTAATAAAAATACCCCAAACGGCATAAAAGAAACCTCTATCGGTCAAGATCTTTATGAACACATTAGAGATTCTCAACTTACTAATAAAATGGTCGAAATTAAAGGGGATAAAATTACATTCCATAAAAAAACAATTCCTCAATTAGTTTGGGACGGTTTAATTTATCCTTTCAAAATCTTACCTGCAGATATTTTAAACGGTACAGTTGAATTAATCGGAAAAATTAAGCCATTCAAAAATTGGGCAAATAAAACAAGAGAACTTCCACTATTTAAAGGAATAAGACAACGTTCAAAAATTGATGCTGAAGTAAATTCATTGCGTGGATTATTTGAAACAGCAAAAAATTTGAAAGGCAAATCAGAAAATGAAATATCTTCAGCACTATTCCAACGTTCAGTAAAAATGTTTGACCCGTCAACAGGCAACTATGACACAAAACACGAAAGATCTTTAAACAGATTAGTTTCAGGTTTGCCTCCTGCAATATTCCTTGCAAACGATGCCTACAACTTGTCAAGAATGATGGATGATGACAAAAATTCAGCATCTCACGAACAAAAAGTAAGATTTAGACAGGAAATGGCAAGAATAGGCTTTAACGCTTATATTACATTAATTACACTCGGAGCATTAAACAAATATATCAACAATTCAAAAATGGGAATTATGTTAATGACTGCATTAACAACCCTTACAACAGAAGCCTTCTCTCGTGTAATCAACGGAAAACATATTACAAGATTAACTCCTGAAGAAGCACGAGCAGAAAACAAAAAGAATAACGCTCCTGAAGCAGATATCAAACCTGAAGTAGCATTCAAAGCATCCGAGAACAAAAAAGATGACAAAGAAAAAGCTCAAAAACCACTTCTATCATTTGATACAATTGTAAAAGCATTAGCCGTAATTATCGGTGGCGGTTTTGCTATAAAAGGAGTTAGAAAAATCTCAGCAGTTAACAACGCTTGGGAAAAATTCGCAGGTTTCTTTAAAACTAAATATAATCACATAACTCAAATTCAAGATTTCAAAATTCCTCAAGAAAAATTTAATAAAATAACAAAAGTTCTTGAAGACAACGGTTTTGTAGAACTTGCTAAAAAATACAGAACAGTTGCAGATACTGCGAAAAATCCTGACGGAACAATAAGCTTAGGTGTTAAAGACAAAAAAATCAAACCTGCCGTAAACTTCTTCTTAGCTCCATTCAAATTTGTATGGAAATACGGCACAATGCCTTATAAATTCGTAGATGATGCGATAAAATCAATATTCGGGAAACAACATAAAGCACCGAAAAAACAGGTAAAAGATATTTCAGCACTTGCAAAAAGTATTGAAAATATCGGGAAAGAAGCAACCAAAAAAGATTTTAACCCTGAAAAATTCCAATCATACGTAAAAGATAATATTTTAAAAGCCTTCAATATAGACACAATGTCAAACGTCTCAAACAGCGAACTTTCAAACCTTGCAAAAACCGCAGCACTGGCAGCAACAATCTGGTTCTTGATGACAGATAACTACAATATGGTAATGTTAAAATCAAACGGTAATGATGTTGAAGGTGCTAAAACAAAATTCAAAGAAAGATTTGTTCAGGAAGGTTCAAGATTATTCTACCAAACATTATTAATTGACCTATTCAACAGCACATTTAAAGCTCAATATAACAAGTCACTCTTCGGAATGAGCTGGATTACACTAACAAATACAACAATGGGTGAATGGTTGACAAGAAAATCAGTCGGAGTTCCTGTTGGTACTCACTCAAGAGATCAATTAATCGCCCTTGAAGAAAAACAAAATAACGCAACAGGATTTGTAAAATCATACTACAACTTTATGAAACGCTTAACAGGTAAACGTCCTATTAAGACTTATGAAGTAAACAAAGAAGAACAATTTGGCGCAACCGTTAAAGCAGAAGAAGCAAATCCTCCTGCTCAAGCAGTCAATTTTACAAACAGCCAAGTTCTCAATAAAATTATAAAAGGATAAAATATTATGATTTCTGCAATTAATTTAACAGATAACAAACGTCATATTGTTCTAGGTTCTGTCGGAGGAATAGCTTGGGGTGGCAAAGAAGTTTATAACACATTTTCTAAAATAAAAGAAAGCAAAAATTCCTATATATATATAATGAAAGGTTATTATATAAATAATGAAAAAACTCTTGAAAAAGATTTAAAAGAAAAAAATAATACAGAAACAGAAATAAAAAAACAAGTTTCTCTATACAAAGAATTACGCAAAAAAGATATACAACAATTTAAATCTAATTGTCGAACTCAAGTAAACAGAATTAAAAAATTTGCACCTCTAAAAATCTCAGCCAAAACATTAGGCGGTATAGCTATGGGCTTAGGCATAAGCCTCATAATCAGTTATATTAAAGATAGAAAGAAGTAGTAGACATAATATAACTTGTTTCTTGAGAATTTATCGTTTTATTATTATTTTGCCAGATAAAAAATCCGACTGCTAAAGCAGCAACTAGCAGGATTATAAAGAATATTTTGGTTAATATTGCAAAAATCTTTCCGATTATAAATAAAACAATTATAATACCTAAAGCTATTAATAAAATTGAAAAATTCATAATTATCTAACCTTATTTTCTTCACCTTTAATAAGTCTTTGAATATTAGAGCGATGAAGCCATATTATATACAAAGCACCTAATGCACAATAGCCGATATAAGCAATTGGAGCATGAAATCCCCACATTATGAAAGGTGAAAGAGATAATGCAACGATTGAGCCGACAGAAACATATCTTGTGCAGAAAGTAACAACAGCCCATATTGCAGCAATAATAAGCCCTACCTGCCAATTCAATGCAAGAATAGTACCTACACCTGATGCAACAGATTTCCCGCCTGTAAATTTCAAAAATACAGATTTACTATGCCCGATAATTACGGCAACTGCAGCCAATACAGGTAACAAACCGATTCCTGTAAAAGTTTTTGCAAATAAAGCAGCCAATACAACCGGCAAAGCACCTTTAAACGCATCAAGAAGCAAAGTTATAAAGAACCATTTTTTGCCCATAACTCTTTTGACATTAGTTGCACCTGTTGAGCCTGAACCTATTGTCCTAATATCTTCGCCTGTAAATGCTTTTACAATAATATAACCTGTCGGAATAGAACCGATTATATAAGCACTTATAACGACTGCAAGTAATTCTAATATTTTTTCCATCTTTTCTTCTCTCCTGTGTATACAATTATAACAAGGATATTGTAATAATTCAATAATCATTTATAATATAAGTAGTTATGAAAAAGATTTTGGCTCTTTTAATATGTTTTCAAATTATAACAATGCCTGCATTAGCGCAATACGATTTCAGTGACGAAGCGCAGGCAGAATTTGACAGGAAACAATCTCAAATCTTTCAACCTACAAATTTTACTAAAAAAGAAAATACAACAGAAGTAAAAGACAATAATGAGCGAGCAAATTATAACCCGATTGTAGAAGAAGAAGTAAAAAACAATACCTTTCAACCTCAACAAAGACCGCTATTTGGGCAAGTTGTAAAAGTTCCTGAAGGAACAACCTTTGCAATAACATTTGATTCAGGAATAAGTTCAGGCAGTCTTGAAAAAAATGACAGACTTACAGCAAAACTTACTCAAGACTTCATCTATAACGGTACATTAATAGCACCTGCCGGAAGCTTGGTATACGGGACTGCAAAAGATGCACAAAATGCAGGTTATGCTTATGGAAGCGGATCTTTAGAGATAAACTTTAATGAAATATTAACCCCTGATGGCAATATGTTTCAAGTTTCGACAGAAAACATATATATGGAAGCCAAAAGTGAACGTGCTAAAAAGATGACACGAGATGTAGTTATCGGAGCATTGGGGACAATGCTTATCGGCGCAGCATTCACAGCTCTAGGCGGCGGTTATGATTGGGGACGCAATATGGCGATATATGGAGGTATTGGAGCATTAGGCGGAGGTTTGAGAGGTGCGATGCAAAGAGGTGAAGATATTCAAATTCCCGATGGCACAACATTAGAGCTTAAATTAACGCAACCGCTCACGATTTCTCCTTATCAAACCTACTAAAATATAAATATAATAAGCTGGCTTAACTATTTTTTTTAATTTTTTCATTTGCAGATATCACAAAAATATGTTATATTTTATTTATGAAATTAAACAAAAGATTAGTTACAGTTGGATTATTAATACTGGTTTTATCAGTAGCATTAAAATTTATTTGGGCAGGATTAAGACAAATTAAAGTAGATGATTTTCACCCTGCAGCAGTTATTTTTGTTATAGATTCTTCTGCTTCAAATCAGAAATATCTTCCGGAACAGAAAAAAATGCTTCGACAAATTTGTAATCTTTTAGATCCTGAAGATCAAATTAAAATTTTGAGAGTGTCAGAAGATGCTTATTTAATATATGAAGGCGGTCCGATGAACGGCAGCACGATTACAAAATCTATGGATGCCTTTACCCAATATGATAAAGAAGATTATGGAACCGCATACGGCGTAGGGCTAAAGAAAGCTTTTTCACACGCTCTTTCAATGAAAAAAAACGGTTATGTTCCTGCGGTTGTTGTAATCGGAGATCTTGAAAATGAAGGTGCTGTTGAAAAACAAATTAACTGGAAAACTTTACCTAAAAATGTTCAAAACGTAAAAAAATACGCACCTGATATTTCTATGATGTTTCTTGATGCACATCCTGCAAAACTTGATCAGGTAAAAGAGACTCTTACACCTGTTTTAGGAGAAAATCACTTAATCGTTGCACCTAAACAAAATACCGATAAATCTATCAGAAGATTTCTTCACGCATTAGGAAGATAAATTTAAAAACTTAAAACTTTTCACTAAAACTATAAAATGAGGATTATTAATGGCTATTATAATATCAACTTCACAAGGCGAAAAAACATTTAACAAAGATGTTATCAGTGTCGGCACAAACCCAAAATGCGATGTTATACTAAAAACAAATTACGAGCTTTTCTTAACTTTGGAATACAAAGCCGCTGAAAACAAATGCGTAATTATAAACACATTTAAAAGTGATAAAGTTCTTTTTAAAGGCCAGCCTGTAAAAAGAGTTGAAGTCAAAAACGTTTGCAAATTGATGTTTGGTGATTCTGATGAATTTTTAAGCGTTAAAGTGATTGAAGAAGCTCATGAAACACAACCTAAAAAAACAATAACCTCAATCGGGAAAGAAGACTTGACAGAAGATGATATTAAAGGTCTTTACGGAAAAGATGTTAATGCCATTACAAAGGTAAAACTTGAAAAACAAAAAGAAGATTTGGAAGACGCTCGTGTAGCAATTATCAAACAGGTTGCCTTCCACATAAATGATTTAAAACAAAAGCTTTCAACAAATTCAAAAACAAGTATTTTCTTACATATTGCAATGTTTTTGAGTGCAATGGTTTGCGCCTTCGGAGTTTCAAATTACCTTATGGGACTTGAGATTAAAGAATCAGCAAACTTCCTGCATCTTCCGACAAATATAAAAGTATGGGGTATATATACAATCCTGATTTACGGAATATGCCTACTTTTAAAACAGGGGATTTATTTATACTTGCAAAGCAATATTCAAAAAGAAATGTCTAAATCAGCAAAACTTGGACAAAGTTTTATGTTAATATTCTCACTAATATTTGTTTTGGGTGTATATGTCGTAAACCTTGTATATTATATGAATTTGAATGATTTTATGACATTTGCGATATTTATCTCATTCTTTTTCTCAGGCATAATGGCCGTTCTTGCAATAAGCTGCGGATATTTCAAATGCAACGCAACTGAATGGGCTATAACGCTTGACAAATATGAATACAGAGAAGATTTTGAAAGTGTTATTAAATCTTACAGACAATGGATTGAACGTTATATAAATAGCTTGAGCAATTCAAAAATCCAATATATTAAGGATAAAATGTTCAATAAACAGCTAAAATCAATCGGAGAAACCGTTGTCGGGATTTTAACAGCACCGTTTTTGGCTTATGGTGTTTCAAACACTCTTGCAATGTGCTTCCCTGAAGCTGCAGGATGGGTTAGAATTTCAGGTTTGAGAATAAGCCCTGTATTTTTGACACTTGCAACATTTTTGATTATCTTTGCATTTTTCTCATTCGTAAACGCATTTTTCTGTACTAAAAAAGTTCAAGGTTCTCAAGTAATCAAGCAAGACGGTTTTTCAGATTACCAACACCACGGAGTAACAATTTACGGACTTGAAGGGGTCAGAAGATTAAATTCAGAAAAAAATCGTTCACTTGCAATCGCTTGTGCAATCATATTTATTGAATTTTCAATGAACGTTTCATACTTTATGACAGAAATAGGCGGCGATATGCAAGGTCTGTTCCTCAGTTTGGTAGCAGCACTTGTACCGACTGCTCTTTTGATTGCTGAAACAATGATGCTAAGTCAAACCAAATTTGATATTTACGCTTGTGATGAATTGCTTTCTAAAGTAGATAAAGATTAATTATGAATTTTTTAAAATTTTTTGTAATAATTGCATTTGTCATTTTGACGATAATCACTATGAAATTACATCCTGATATGCATCAGCCAATGATTATCGAAGATGCTGACTTCAAATTGACAAGAATAAGTGACACCTTGACATCTGATAGCATACCTGTAAGTTCGTCTATTCAGAAACCTGAAACAACTGAAAAAATTGTTCAACAACAACCGACTTCTCTAAAAGACATTCAAAAAGAAATCGAATTCCAAAATCAAGAGCCTACAACTCAAACAAATTATGTTGATATTCAAGAACCACAAACAACAAAAATTCAAAAGAATATTTCTCAACCTCAACAACACACAAGAAGCACAACAAAACAAATAAATACAGAATCCCCTCAAATTGATAAATCGCAAGTAGAGATGCTTGAAAATATTCTTGCACAAGTTGAAAAAGAAGAAAAAGCCCAACAACAACAGCAGCAAGTCAAACCTCAAAATTCAACAGTAAAAAATAATAATTTCAAAAACCCTTATATGACAGAGCAAGAAGAAATTATTGCCTGGAATAAATGGAGAAGCAATCTTCAAAACCAAATTATGAGGGATTCAAAAATTGATTACGCACCGCTTGGAACATTATTTATGTTTACATTTGTTGTAGACAAATTCGGTAATATCTCAAATATTAAAGTTGAATGTTCAAATCCAAACTATATGGATGTGGCAAGAAATAACGTAAAACCTGCAATCGCAAACCTGCAAAAGAAACCAATCCTGAACTTTCCACGCGGAACACAAAGGACTTCAACAGTTGTTACGGGATTATTCCTAATAGGCACGCAGGAAAGATATTCGACTCCAAATGATTTTTCGGATTATGAAAGGGTTACATACTAATGAGCGGAATGAAAATTACAATTATTGCAATTATAAGCTTACTCATACTCGCAATTTCAACAGCTGTTATTGCAAATATAAAACCACAAATGCACAAAAGTTTTCAACTTGAAAATATTATTTTTAAAAGGAGTAAATAACTTTGTTCGGAACAATTTGCGCAATAATATGGCTATTAATAGAAATCCCTTTTGGCTTAAAATTCATTCAAGCAAGAAAGAATTTTGATATCATAAGACAAACCGCAATAATAATTATAATGCTTATTATTGCAATTATATTTTTCGGGATTTATAAATTAGGATTATTTGTGATAAGATAATTTTGTTATGTACAGATGTAAAGAATGTAATGCTGAATACAGAGAAAAAGTTGAATACTGCGAATGCGGCAACAACACTTTTGATTATATAGAAGATGTACCGCCCGCAAAATCAACCAAATATAAACAACCGCTTTCACTTGAACAAAAATCAGAAATTGTTTCAAGAATATTTTTTGCACTATGTATAATCCTATCAATACTTGTATGGCTAATTCCTGTTGACAATAAGAAAACAGAGAAAAAACAACCACAAAATATTACAAAACAACAAACAAAAATAAATAAAACCCAAATTCCAAATATCGATAAAATTTGGGATGACACACCAATATACAACCCAGAGCCGGTTGAAAGTAAACCAGAACAAACTCGACCGCTCACTCCTGCTGAATATGTAGAGCAGATGAAAAATTCGGTTACGCAACAAATATTTAATCAACCGAAAACTGCAACAAATACAAATTTTCAAGATATTCAAAAGATACAGAAAGTTCAAAAGGTTCAAAAACCACAAAACATTTCAAAACCAATTCCCAAACAGGCTCCCCAAAAACAAGAGCAGGTTCAAAAAAAAAATAATATCATAATAAGACAACGCAAGGAAATGTCGGTTAATCCGGAACTTTTAACCCCACCAAAAACACAAAAGCCTGCATACAACCCTAACAGTGCAGAAATGCTACGTTACAAAAACAATTTGCGAGCTGCATTGTTCTCAAAATTTGCAGTAGGCAGTATTCAAGGCTCAGGAGAATGTTCAATACAATTTTCCGTTGACAAAACAGGCAAACTTATTAATAGAAAATTTTCAAAAGAATCTTCTAACAAAGGCTTAAACGACACTGTATATTATATGTTAATGAGTGTTCCGAAATTTACTCCTCCGCCATCAGAATACAACGGCGAAACTATCCGTATGAATTTCAAAATCAACAACGGAAATTACGAAATCTCAATACATTGAACAAATCTTGACAAAACTCAAAATATAGTAAATAATAAAAAAGACAGGAGGCATAAATTATGGATTTAAGAGAGCTTAGAGTTGCCCCCCCCCGCAAAACAAGCTTGGGGCAAGGCATTAACTGCTTTTACATTAGCTGAGGTTTTGATTACTCTTGGCATTATTGGAGTAGTTGCGGCATTAACAATTCCAACATTAGTTAGTAAATATCAAAAATTAGTTATTGAAAACAAATTAAAAGTCGCATATTCTACTATTTCAAACGCATTACAAATAGTAAATTATCAAAATGATTTTGCATTTGCACCAAATGAACTATCTAACAATAATGGCTCTATTAATGGTTGGGACTTTTCTGTTAGCGAACTAGTTTTTAATGAATATTTCAGACCAAACATCAAAGTGATAAAAGAATATAGTGAAATTGACAGATTTGAAGTTTGTAATATCAATAGAGAAAATTGTTACAAAAATCCTTCATATAAGTGCTATATTTTACCAAATAACACAGGACTATGTTTTGCAATGAACTATCAAACCGGAAAAATTGCTATTCAAATTGTAGTATCTCCTCAAAAAGAGAAATTAATTGCTGGAAAAGATGTTTTTGGTTTTTCAGTCGATAGAAACATTACACAAAATAATTACAATATGAATATAGCTAAAAATAGTATTTGTAATAATACTGAAGAATATATAAAAAATGCTTGTATTAACTCTAATGTATTTACAGATGATTCTGACAGAGAATTTTGGTGTACATGTTTAATATTCAATAATGGCTGGCAAATACCTAAAGATTATCCGATTAAGTTTTAATTTCTATAAACTAAAATTAAAATTCAAAATAATCACAATTTCTTCATTAAAGAAAGCTTTAGGGAAAGGCTTGAATGGTGCTGCAGCCTTAATTGCTGCACCGGCATTTTCATCAAGTGCTTTGATTTTAGAAGATTTCAAAATCTTGCATTTTTTAACTGTTCCATCCCTATTAAGAGTTAAAGCCATTTGAACAAGCAAATCCTTTTGACCTTTAGCTAAAATATCGATTTGCTTTCTTGGCGGAACTTTCCAATGACTGATAACTTTATCCTTAACCTCTTTTACATAAGGAGAATAATCAATATATTTTCCATCAGGGCTGTATATAAAAGATTCTTTATCTGATACAAAAATCTGAACAGCGTGCAACTGACCTGACGGATAATCATAAATTATTCTACACTTCATAAGCTCAGGGCGTCTGAAAGATACATACTTTAATTCATTTGTATCAGTGTTATAAATCAATTCAGCATTACCATATTTTACGTAATGATAAGCTTTATTCTGAGTTCCATCATCATTTACCAAAGTAAAATCGTGATAATATTTCGGATACTTATCAGTTTTAATAACAGGTCTTATCTTGCTAAAAATAATAGCAAGTGTTTCATTCACCTGATCACTGCTTTTGCTCTGATAAGGTTCTAAGAATTCAGGTTCAATTTTCACATACTTTGATGCAGCCATAGCACTAGATGACATCAACAAAAGTATTGAACACAATATAAGTAATCTTTTCATAACATAACTCCTGTGTAAAATCATACCACAAACATAGAAATATTCCTAATTCCTGCCAATTTTAATTATTTTTTATTTAAGAAATGTAAAAATCACACACAAAATTCTAAAGATTAATATACCAAATTCCGTAAAGAAATTTGTAAAAAATATTGACTTCGGTCAAAAAAACATTAAAAGGAGTAGAAAGTAAAAAATTGAAAGGATGTGGGTATGAGTTCCATAAGTTCTATCAATTTAACGCAATCTGCTGCCGTATCAAGTTATAAAACGCAAGAAGAATTAAGTTCTTCTACGAAAATGAAACTTGAGGCTTTGGGAATAGATCCAACATCGGTGACCTCAGAGGCTCAAGCTCAAACATTGATTGCGCAAGCAGAAGCGACAAAAAATCAACAAAACGCAGGACAACAACAAGGAGGAGGTAATTCATCAGAACAAGAACTGCTATCTGAAGCGAAATCATTAGCGTCAACTGTTGGCGTAACAGTATCATCGAATGACACACTTGATGATATTATTGACAACATATCAGCCCAGTTACAAGTTATGATGAACTCGGGCGATCAGTCAAAAATATCACAAGCACAAAGTTTACAGACGCAACTGGCTAGTATTTCTGACAGAGCAGATTCTATTCAATCAACGCAACAGAATATTTTTAACGCGATGAATATGGTTTCTATAAGCAACAAATACGCTTTGGGCTTATAAAAATATATTCCTATAACTTTTTATTTAAAATATATACGAACAATTCGTACTAAAAAATTTAAAACCCCGTAATTTTAATTATAAAATTACGGGGTTTAAGTATATATACAAAAATCTAAACATTTTCTGTATGTTTAATTACCTTGCAAGGAGTTCCTGCTGCAATTACATTTGACGGAATATCCTTTGTTACAACGCTTCCTGCTCCGATTATAACGTTATCACCAATTGTAACCCCCGGCATTACTGATACATGCCCGCCTATCCATACATTATTGCCGACTGTAATCGGTTTTGCATATTCAAAACCTGCATTTCTGCTTTCAACATCCACAGGATGCCCTGCAGTATAAAATCCGCAAAATGGTCCTATAAAAACATTATCACCAAATTTCACTTTTGCAGGATCAAGAATTACACAATTATGGTTTGAATAGAAGTTTTCACCCAATTCGATATTATAACCGTAATCACACCAAAAATTAGGTTCTATCCAATAGTTTTCACCTGTTTTGCCAAGTATTTTTTTTAATAATTCTTTTCTTTCTTCTGTTTTATCAGGCGACAAATCATTGTATTGTTTGCACAAACATTTACATTTTATTCTTTCATCAGCAAGCTCTTTATCATTAACTGCATTATATAAAAGCCCATTTAACATTTTTTCTTTTTCGCTCATTTTTCCAAAACACCTTTCTGATAAAAAACAATATCACAAAAATTATCCGAATGAGTAATGAACTTTTTTTATCCATAAAAAACAATAATAACGTCTTACAAAATTACTAAGAGAACAAAATGCTAAAAAAATTTTTTATTATATCAATTCTACTATTTTTTACAACAAATACAGCAATTTCAGAAGAACTAACAATTCAGCAGAGTAAATATCCTGATTACGCTTACATCTATCTTGGGCCCGATAAGTACGAAAAATTTAACCGTAAAATTTTTGCCTTCAATCTTGGGCTAAACAAATATGCTATACGTCCCGTACATATTCTATGGTGTTCAATTCTTCCTGAATATGGAATTGAACGAATACAAAGCGCATATAAAAATATTGAATACCCGAAAAGATTGATAAGTTCACTTATCCAAAAAGATTTTAAAGCAACAAGAACAGAAACAGCAAGATTTTTAACTAACACGACCATAGGTCTTGGTGGAATGTTTGACCCTGCAAAAAGATATTTCAATCTTGAACCCGTAAATGAAGATATGGAACAAGCTTTAACAAGATGTAAATGTAATTCAGGCTCTTACATAGTTCTACCGGTAATGAACGGGACAACAGCAAGAGGAATTGCGGGAAAAATTCTTGATACCTCGCTAAATCCAACAACTTATGTCGGAACCCCAATTCTTGCGATGGTAAAAGCAGGTATAACCGTAAATCGAACTTCATATCTTCAACCGCTTATAAAAATGCTTGAATCAACATACGCAGATCCTTATGAAATTTCAAGAAAAATGTACGGACTAGATAATTATATAAAATGTAACAACTTAGACAGAAAAGAAATTCTTGAAAACGGATTTAAAACATCTGAAGAAGAAAAAAATTCAAAAGAACTTGTTGAAAACACACTCAATATTAGAGGGGACAAAAGCCTTGAAGAAATTAACAAAGATAGATTAACCGTTGCGGACATAATAAAAGGCGGTGCTAATATCGATAACATTATCCTAAAAAGTTACAACTTGGATAACTCACAGCTTATGGCAGATATTCTCGTTGAAAATTACAATCCTCAAAATCCTGTTGTTGATTCAATGCGAACAGCCCTTTTTGATCTTCCTGAAGTTGACAAATCTATGTGGAATGAATTATCAATTTGGAACAGATGTTTCAGCAAAAAAATTAAAACCTCATCAGTAAATATCACCCCAAACAAAGAAAACTACAAATTCAAATACATTATGCAACATGATAAAAATTCACCTGTTGCAATAATTTACCCATCAATAGGCGAGGGCATAACTTCACATCACTCGGTTGTACTTGCAAAAATCTTTTACGATGCGGGATATTCAGTAATTATACAAGGTAGCCATTTTCAATGGGAATTTGTAAAAAGCATGCCTGAAGGTTATGCACCTGGACTTCCCTTTGAAGATGTAAAATACCTAAAAGCAGTCACATCAAAAATAGTTGATAAACTGGAAAACAAATATAATTGCAAATTCAGCGGAAAAACAGTTATAGGCACATCTTTCGGAGCTTTAACAACAATGTTTCTTGCAAATGAAGAATATAAAAATAACACATTAAATATAACAAAGTTCATATCAATATGCCCGCCAATAGAGCTAATTTATGCAATGGAGCAGGTTGATAAAAACAGCGAGGAATGGAATAAAAATTTAAAAGATATCAAAAATAAAGCAGCACTAACCGCAGCCAAAGTTGTTCAACTAACGGATATGAAAGACACTGCAAAAGATTTAAACCTGACAATTCTTCCCTTTACAGAAGAAGAAGGCAAACTTATCACAGGTTTTATAATGCACCAAAAATTATCGGATTTAATATTTACACTTGAAGATACACCGAAAAATAAAAAAACAGATATTTACGAAAAAATAAACAATATGAATTACAGAGATTATGCAGAAAAATACCTGCTCAGCGAGAAATACAAAACAATTGAAGATATAAGAGAAAATTCAAGTCTTTTATCAATATCAGACTTTTTAGAACACGGGACAAACTACAAAATTTATCATTCACTTGATGATTATTTGGTTAATCAAAAACAATTAAAGCAGCTAAAAATTCATACAGGTAAAAAAACGCTATTACTAAGCAACGGAGCACATCTTGGATTTTTATACACTCCTGAATTTTTAAAAGATTTAAAACAAGAAATATCACTCACAACCAAAACTGCAAATATAAAAAATTAAATGTATTTTGCAGCCCAGTTTATAAGCTTTTCAAAATAAAAATCAGAATTTTCTTCCACCTGTAAAGATTTCCAATTCATATTAACAAGCAAAATTTCTTTATCTTCACCATCTAAAACTCTGACAAGTTCTTTTTTAGTCCCGACAAATTCAGTATTGTGAGAATAATATATTGCCTGCAAAATATAAAAAGCACTCTTATAACCTTCATACAAAACATCAATATCTCTATTTTCAAAAAGAAATCCATGACACATTCTGTGATAAAGGCTTGCCGCATTATTTTTTATAGAATCCAATATATCGTTATGCTTCAGTATAGGAATAAAGTCAAACAAATTTCCATGCAGAGAAACAGTATCATTTGCTAATTGAAAAAGATCATATTTAGGCCACTCATAAATTTCTTTTTCCCCGCATATAAATCCGCAAACTTTTTCATAAAACGGCATTGAATGAACAATATTTTTATATTCCGTCAAATCTTCAAAAGAAAGTTTATCCAAAATTATAACAATATCTACATCACTGTTTTCATTCGCTTCACCGCGTCTATAACTACCTTGAAGCCCGATAAATTTTATACGTGAATTAAATTGATCAAACAATTTTTTGGTAAATTCTTCAAGCCATACTTCAATATCAAAATCCATAAAAAGATTATAAGAGTTATTTTGAAAAATATCAAGAAATTTTGTAAAATTTTTGTCAACTATTTTATTTTTGCTAATATTTAAACTATGAGCTTTAAAATAAGTAACAACACAAAAGGAATTCTAAACGGCGCAATCGCAGCCGCAAGCTACGGGACAAACCCACTGTTTGCTCTTCCTTTATACGCAAAAGGAGTAGGGATAAATTCCGTACTGTTTTACAGATACTTTCTGGCGGTCATAATTTATTATCTATGGTTGAAATTTTACAAAAAAATATCTCTTAAAATATCTAAAAAAGAATTTTTTCCGCTTTTTATTTTAGGATTATTTTTTTCCTTTTCATCACTAACTCTTTTTGAAGCCTTTAAATATATTGAACCTGGAATTGCCTGTACAATTCTTTTTATTTATCCTGTCATTGTCGCTATAATAATGACAATATTTTTTAAAGAAAAGATTACAAAAACCGTAATTTTTGCAATAATATCAACATCAATCGGGATTGTACTCCTTTATAGAGGTGAATCAGGAGTAAGTTTAAATTTTCACGGGGTATGCGTTGTACTTCTATCAGCTCTTTTATACGCTCTTTACATAGTCGGAGTAAAAAATATAAAAACAGTTAAAGATATTAACAGCGCAAAATTAAGTTTTTACGTAATGCTTTTTGGACTTTTGGTTTATATTGTAAATTTAAAATTCTGCACAGAGCTTCAAATTCTTCATAATCCGATATCTTGGCTTTTAGTAACAGGACTTTCAATTTTCCCGACAATAATTTCACTTGAAACAATAACTGTTGCAATAAAGCTTATCGGTTCTACAAACACAGCTATTTTAGGTGCACTCGAGCCATTAACCGCAATATTTTTCGGAATCCTGTTTTTTAACGAACAACTTACCCTCAGAATATCAATAGGCGTAATATTGATTTTGCTCGGCGTTTTCCTTATAATTTCTTCAAATAAAAGAAAACAAGAAAAAGCATAAAGAAAGAGAGGTAAAAAAAATGGAAATCCACCAAATAAGAAATGCAACAATTATTGTAACTTTTAAAGGCAAAAAATTTCTTATCGATCCTTGGCTAGGGCCAAAAGAATACATGCCTGGATTTGACAGTGCTTATAATGCAGAAGTTAAACAGCCCAGAGTAGATTTACCAATTTCAATTGAAGATATTGTAAATAATATTGATGCGGTAATTTTAACACATTTTCACCCTGATCACTGGGATGAATATGCAGCTAAAGCGCTTGATAAAAATATTCCGTTTTTTATCCAAAACACAGATGATGAAAAAATTATAAAACAATTCGGATTTTCAAATTTAAAAATCCTTTCAGAAAACGGAACAAATTTTGAAGGCGTAACTCTATATAAAACTCAATGCGAACATGGTAAAAGAGAAATCGTCAAACCATTATGCGAATCTATTGGTATGCCTTATGAATCAATGGGAATTGTATTCAAAGCACCTGATGAAAAAACTCTTTATGTTGCAGGAGATACAATCTGGTGTTCAGAAGTTAAAAATGCAATAGACAAATTCACTCCTGACATAATCGTTGTAAATGCTTGCGGTGCAAGAGTATTAAATGGCGAATACTTAATTATGAATACAGATGATGTAAAAGCGATATCAGAATATGCAAAAAATGCCACAATCATAGCAAGCCACATGGGAACAGTCAGCCACTTGACAGTAACAAGAGATGATATTAAAAATTTAAAACTTAATAATGTTGTTGTTCCTGATGACAATGAAATATTAAAATATTAATCACAAATTATTTTACAAATTTTTTGAAAAACAGCATGAGAGATTTTTCCATGCTGTTCTTCTGTATAATGCAATCCGTCTATATCAGAAGCTTCAGTAACTTCATTCAAATCCATAAATTCACAACCTGAAATTTTTGCAACTTTTTTATAAATTTCACTAAGTTTTAAAGATTTTTCTATCGAATTTTCATCAAATAAAGCTCCAAAATAACTTTGCAAGATAATTTTTTTCAAATTGGACGGTGCAACTAATAAAATTTTTGAATTTGAAAAAGATGTTTTAACAAGATTTACAAAACTTTCTAATCCCTTTTCAAAATCTTTATTAGAAACATTATAAATTTTTTGAATATCATTTATCCCGATTGCCAAAACAATCAAATCAAAATGCTCTCCAAAATATTTTTCAATAGCTTTATATCCTGTAAAATCAATTCCTTGAGGATTGTCGCAAAAAGCCGTACGATTGTTACAACCAGCTTCTACAACTTCAAATTTTTCAAAACCTAATTTCTTTAACCTTCCGCACCAACGTACATCTTTCGAATATCTACTGCCGTCTGACGGGTTAAAACCATAAGTATTACTGTCTCCGAAACACAAAACTTTTTTCATAAAAATAATATAGCATAAAAATATTTTTCCTCTTGACTGATAGTAACTCTCAACATTTATAATATAAAAAACGGAAATTTATAAGAGGTATATTATGCAAAAAACAGGATTTATTTTGGTTGGAACAATAATACTTTTAGCCTTAATCGGAGTTTTATTTTTCAACCAAAAAAGTTTAGCTAAAAAGGAGATAGATATGAGTAACAAAAAAGTTTTAATCGCTTATTATTCCTATTCCGGAAACACAAAAAGAGTAGCTGAAAAAATTCAGCAATTAACAAACGGTGATATTTTTGAAATTGTGCCGAAAAAAGCTTATCCTAATAATTACAATGATGTTGTAAATCTTGCAAAAGACGAAAAGCAAAAAGATATAAAACCTGAATTAACAGATAACGGTAACGTAAAAGATTATGATATTATATTTTTAGGCACACCTGTATGGTGGTACACAATGGCAAGTCCTGTCAAAACATTCATTAGCAACAACGATTTTTCAGGAAAAACAATAGTACCATTCTGCACTCATGGAGGCGGAGGAGCATCTTCCACATATATTGATATGCAAAAACTAGCTAAAGGTGCTAAAGTCACGGAAGGTTACACTTCATACGAAAATTCAGCAAAAGATTCAGAAATTGCAGACTGGATAAATAAATTAAAGTTATAACAAATTGAATACATAAAAAAACGGAAGCATTGATTATTCAATACTTCCATTTTTTATATATATAAAATTTTATATATTTTTACCTAAATCGTAAGCCTTTTTTAACAAATCAGGATTTGCCTCAAGATCAGAAGAACTTGTAATACCTCCACCGCTTAGATATCCGCAAAGTTTCACTCCATTAAAGCAAGCGATCCAGCCATTTATTCCATTCACAACAGCCTGACCGACACCTGCATCTGAATCTGCTGAAGTTGTTATCAAATAAACCTCTTTAAACTTGTAATCCGAAACAAATAATGGATTTGCTCTATCAATAACAGTTTTCATCTGCCCGCTCATTTCATAATAATAAACAGGAGTTGCCCAAACGATTACATCTGAGGATTTTATTTTATCGGTAATCAAATTTGCATCGTCATCAATAACACAATGCTTTAATCTCTGACATGCCAGACATCCTTTGCAAAAACTTATATTTTTATCCTTCAAAGTTACAAATTCTACATTGTGTCCTGCATCTTTTGCGCCCTTTTCAACTTCTTTTGCAAGAATTTCGGAACTGCTTGGATTTCTTAAGCTTGTAGATATAATTAATACATTTTTAGACATACAAATTTTCCTTTCTAATCTGCTAACACATCTTTTAACGTCTTTAAAGCTGCCAAAGTATTTGGAAATCCGACATAAGGCAAACATTGAATTATTGCAGCGGTAATTGTTTCTTTGGAATTACCTGCTTTTAGATTTCCTTTTATATGACTTTTCAAAGTCTCATTATTTCCTGTTGTAACTAATATACTAATTACAAGAAGTTCTCTTGTCTTTAAATCAAGTCCTTCCCTTGTATAATAATCGCCAAAACATACTTCTGTTAAAAATCTTGCTACATCTTCCCCCATATTACCGGGAAGATTTGACATAGCATTTTTAATTTCATCGCCATATAAAGGTTCCTGTATTGCCAAGCCTTTTTCATAACGATTATTTTCATCAGTTGTTGAGTTTGATTTTAAAGGTGTTTGAATTCCTCTTTCTTTAAAGACCTCATTCAAAACTCCAAGAGCATTTAATGTTTTTGGAAAACCTATGAAAGGTGCGCATTGATAAATAGCTTCTCTCAATTCAATAGGTGTAACTCCGGCATTCAAAGCTCCGTTTATATGTGCTTTTAATTGCGGAAGAGTTTGTTGAACAGCTAATGAAGTTACTGTAATCATTTCTCTAGTTTTTATATCTAATTCGCCAACTGTAAATACCTCGCCAAAAATATATTTCTGCAAAATCGCCATCATCTCAGGATCATCTCCATTTGGCAAAAGAGCTTCACCTTTAAATAGAATTTTATAATTTTTTTTACAAATATCAGTTCTTGTCATTGTTTTATCCTCATTCTGCACCGATGCCGCAAAAATAAAATTTTTCGATATCAGCACAGTCAAAAATAATATTAATACTTTTTTCAACATAAAATCTTAACCTTACTTATTATATTCTTTATCAGTAACAGGCTCAAGCCAAGTCGTTTCATTATTCGGAATATTAGGCTCTATTGATATGTGCGCAAAGTTACTATCAGGAGCTGCGCCATGCCAGTGTTCAACATTTGGCGGAATTTTTACCACATCACCTTTTTTTAAGATTTGAATATCTTTACCTTTTTCTTGGTATCTGCCTTCGCCTGCGGTTACAAGTAGAATTTGCCCACCTGAATGTTTATGCCAATTAGTTCTTGCACCTGCATCAAATGTAACATTCCCGATAGATGAATTAAAAGTTTCATCACGAGTTACTAACATATTCAAATGCGTAATCCCCGTAAAATATTTACTGTAAGGATTTATCTCTCCAATTGCAAATGGCTGATTTAATTCTTCTGCCATAACTAAATTACCTCCTGTTATAATCAATGACATTAATATTAATAGAAATTTTTTCACTATTTACTCTCCTTTAAGTATGTATTAAAGAATTGTTCAATTTTATCAAACGGAATTTTTTCCAAATTGTCATACAAATCAACATGATTTGCGCCTTTAATAATCATAAGTTCTTTGTTATCACCCTGCAATTTTTTATAAGCATCTTCTGAAAAATATCTGCTGTGAGCTTTTTCACCATGAATCATTAATACAGCACTACGAATTTCATTACTATAAGCTAAAATCGGCATATTTATTAATGACAAAGCAGCAGTTGTATTCCAATTTCCGTTAGAATTTATTGAACGTTTATGAAACCCGCGCGGAGTTTTGTAATATCCATAATAATCTTTTACAAATTGAGGTTCATCACCGCTAAGCTTTTCAGGTAATCCCGGAGCTTTTGCATAAGTTCCGTTTTTAAAATCTTCAGTTCTTTGTTTATTCAAAGATTCTTTCAAAGCATAACGAGCATTTTCATCCATCGAATCAAAATACCCTCTTGCGCTTACCCTTGTCATATCATACATTGTTACTGCAACAGTAGCTTTAATTCTTGTATCAATAGCAGCAGCGTTCAATGCAAAACCGCCAAACCCGCAAATTCCGATTATTCCGATTTCATCAGGATTAACACTATCCAAATTACTCAAATAATCAACTGCCGCAGAAAAATCCTCAGTATTAATCTCAGGCGAAGATACATTTCTCGGTTCGCCGCTGCTTTCTCCGGTATAAGAAGGATCAAAAGCCAAAGTTACAAAACCTCGCTCAGCCATAGTTTGAGCATACAATCCTGAAGCCTGTTCTTTTACAGCACCAAACGGCCCTGAAACAGCAATTGCAGGTCGTTTTTCAACTGATTTACCAATCGGAGTATATAAATCCCCAACAAGCGTAATCCCGTATCTGTTTTTGAAATTAACCTTTTTTACATCAACTTTATCACTTTTCTTAAAAGTTTTATCCCAATCCGATGATTTTGCAATACTCATATTTGCACCTCCAATAATTAACAAAAGCGTTCCAGCAAAAATTAAAAGTTTTTTAATCATTTAATACCTCATCTCAATTAATATTATTTAAGCTAACTTGGTCTTATTCTTTTACAGCCTGATTAATTTTGAAAATTAAAAAATCCAAACAATCAATCTTTTTTTGAGAATCATGCAAACCCTTTAAAAGAAATTTTTTATAGTTATACAACAATTTAATAACAGATTTTTCAGATTTATTTTTCTTGCTTATATTAAAAAATTCATCTATAAATTCATCAGAGCAACCTGCATCTTTTAAATTCTGAACAATTTCTTTGCGGTTTCCCAAATTCATATAAAACGACCTTTCTGATTTTATTATTTACTATTTTTCTATAAATAGCAAATACTTATATTGTATTAGGTTTAATGCCTAAAAAGCATCCCCCCACACACACACCAAAAAACGCAACAAAAAAGACCGAAAATAAATTTTCGGTCTTTTTAAACAACTGGGGCGGAAGGATTCGAACCTCCGGATGCCTGGACCAAAACCAGGTGCCTTACCACTTGGCGACGCCCCATTATATGAGCTACGTTTATTATTTTAACCGCTCAAAGTTGAATGTCAAGATTTATGTACATACAAATATTATTTTTTATAAAAAAGTTTTTAATAAATAAAAGGGGATTTCTCTTTAGCCCTAAACACTTGCATTTCAGGCAATAATTGTTCAAATACATCTAAAATCAGTATTTCGCTTTCAAAATGTCCTATATCAAAAACAACGATTGGAGAATCAAGTGCTGTATGGAATTTTAAATCTCCTGTAACAAATGCATCTGCACCGTTTTCAAAAGCTTCTTTTATAAATTCAGTTCCACTGCCTGCACAAAAAGCGATATTCTTAATTTTTTGAACATTAAAATTATTCACATAGCGAAGATGAGGAGAAATCCCCCTTAATCGTTTAACAAAATCCTCAACAGAAATTTCTTTCCTCAAGCTTACAATCCTTGTAAAATCGCCAATATAACCCGTTTTAGTGAGGTTTAAAGTATCAATTAACTTATCTGTTGTACCGCCTTCACATCTGTCCATATTGGTGTGTGCACAATAAATATCAATATTTTTATATTTTAAAGGGACAAAAAACAATGGGTGATGCGAAATTATCATATCGCAATTAAATTGGTTTGCCTGATTTACAACATCATCAGTAACAGTCAGGGCAAGCATAATTTTTTGAACATTTCGTTTTTTAGTTTCGACAACCCACCCGGGGCAATCCCATTTTTCTGCCAATTCTAATGGTGCATAATTTTCTATTCTTTTGACAATTTCATATTTATCCATAAATAACCTTAAAAATTTGTTTTGCAATTGTCATTTTATCAGCTCTTTCAAGCTTTTGCATATTACCTTCCCTATCAAGAATTGTAACTTCATTATAATCACTTGAAAAGCCGATATCTTTTCGAGAAATATCATTTGCTATCAGATAATCACAACCTTTTTTATTAATTTTTTCCTTTGCATTATCAAGCAAATTTTCACTTTCTGCACAAAAGCCGACTATCAAAGGATTTTTAGCCTTATTATCAGAAGAATAAATTTTTGATTTTTTCTCGCATAATCCTTTTAAAATATCAGGATTTTTCACAAGAGTTAATGTAATTTCATCTGCATCAGTTTTTTTCATTTTTTGAGAAGCTACCTCTTTAACTCTGTAATCAGCAACAGCAGCAGCCATTATAATGCAATCTGAATTTTCAAATTCTTTTTCAACAGCCTCTTTCATATCAAGAGCAGATTTAACCTTTACGACATCATATTTTCTCTCAACATCTTTTGTTGTAATCAATGTAACTTCTGCTCCGAGATTTTTTGCAGTATCTGCAAGAGCAAGTCCCATTTTGCCTGATGAATAATTTGAAATATATCTTACAGGATCAATATCTTCTATTGTTCCGCCTGATGTTATAACAATTTTTTTGCCGTTTAACGGCTTGTATGTTAAAAGTTCAACTGTCTTATCAAAAATCTTTTCAAGAGAACAAAGTCTGCCTTTTCCTTCATAACCACAAGCAAGATAACCGCTTTCAGGTTCTAATATTTCGTAATGGAGTTTTTTCAAATTTTCTTGAAATATCGGATTTCCCCACATATTACAATTCATCGCAGGTGCAATTATAACAGGTTTTGTAAAAGCACAAGCAATAGAAGTCAAAAGGTTATCACAAATTCCTTGAGCAATCTTTGATATCGTATTAGCGGTTGCAGGCGCAATCACCATAATATCAGCACTGTCAGCGTAAGAAATATGTTCAGGTCTAAAATCTTTTACGCTAAATTCTTCAACAGCAACTTCATTTCCGCTCAAATTCTGTAATGTAAGCTTAGTCACAAAATTTAGGGCATTTGGCGTACATACAACAAGAACATTTGCGTTAGCTCTTTTGTACATTCTGATAAGCTCACAAATTTTGTAAGCTGCAATTCCACCTGTTATACCTAATAATATCGTTTTACCGCTTAACATTTTTACGTTCCTCGGAAATTATATTTTCAAGCTCCGAAATTGCTCTATCCAAATCATCATTTACGATTTTGTAATCAAATTTTTCAGCACGAGCAAGTTCCTGCTTTACTTCATGAAGTCTTTTTTGAATAGTTGCTTCATCTTCTGTATGACGGCCACGCAAACGATTTTCCAAAGCTTCTAAAGAAGGCGGACATATAAAAATCAAAACAGCTTCAGGCATCTGTTTTTTTACCTGCAAAGCACCTTGAGTATCAATCTCTAAAATAATATCTTTACCTTCTTCCAAACATTGATTGATAAATTTCTTCTTTGTACCGTAAAAATTTCCTGCAAATTCTGCCCATTCAAGAAATTTTCCGTTATCAACAGAGTTTTTAAAATCTTCTTTTGTCATAAAGAAGTAATTGACACCATCAACTTCACCCTCTCTTGGCTTTCTTGTAGTACAAGATATAGAAAGCATAAATTCAGGGTTTCTTGATAAAAAACCTTTTAAAACAGTGCCTTTTCCGACACCTGATGAACCTGATATTACATACAATTTTTTATTCATAGTATAATTATTATACAATGAACAAGAAAGCAATTTATAATTTTGTGACAAAAATTAATGCCGTAAAAAATTTAAAAGATATGGCAGACACAATTAACACAGAATTCATACAACTGACAGGAGCTTATGCAAGCTGGGTTAGCCTTATTAATTGGAACAACAATCAGGTAGAAGTCCGCAAGATTTTAACAACAGAACGTTTTAAACAAGATAAAAATCTTGAAAAAGAGGTTAAAAATATAAAACAAACAATATCCGATTTTTACAAAAATTTCGGATTGGAAGAGATCTATGAACATCTTTCTTACATGTCAAACACCAATAAAATCCTAAAACCGATTATTTACAGAAATAATATTTTAGGCTATGTAGGTCTAATTTCGGCTGATAAAAATTTTAACAAAAACTACATTACAGAAGTTGAAATTCTGATAGAATACATTAGTGCAAGATTAGAAATCATAACGCTTTATGATGAAAAGAGAAGAAATGCAAGAGAAAGAACCGAATTTCTTGCAAGCGTTTCTCACGAATTTAAAACACCGCTTAATGCAATAATAGGTTTTTGTGACCTGCTATCTGAAAACATCGAAAACGAAGAAAATCTTAAATACCTTCATAATATTTCAAATAATTCTGTTTACTTGATGAGTCTTATAAAAAACATTTTGGAATACGCTCGCAGCGATTCTCAACCGCTTACAATAAAAAAAGAACGTATTAGAACAAAACAATTAATCAATGAAATTCTCCAAAATTTTGATGAAATGCGTAAAGAAAAAAATATAACATTTAACTACACGCTTTCAGACATTATCGTTAACGCAGATTTAATAAGATTTAAACAACTGATTTACAACTTAATCTCAAATGCAATAAAATTTAGCAAAGAAAACAGCTCTGTTTCCATCGTAACTTACGTAAACAGAAAAAAAGAATTTGTATTTGAAATACGGGACAAAGGCGATGGAATCAGCAAAAAAGATATCACAAAGATTTTCAACTTCTTCACTCAAGTTAATCGCAGTGAACTCAAACGCCAACAAGGATCAGGCGTAGGTCTTGCACTATGCAGAAAAATTCTGCAAGCTCACGGTGGTGAAATTTATGTAAAATCAAAATTACACCAAGGAAGTACCTTCTGGTTCACACTACCTTTAAAACAAAAATCAAAATCAAAATCAAAATCAGAATAAATTAAGCTTGATTTTGTTGTTGTTTTTTCTTTTTCTCATCAATCATCAATACAGTACAAATACTGATACAGATTAGAGCTGACAATACCCAGAACACAATAGCGCCGTTCCACCCGAATTTATCTACCATAAATCCTGTACCGGTAGAAGAAAATACAGCACCAATATAACCGAATGTTCCTGTAAAGCCTGTTGCAGCAGAAGCTACTTTTTTAGAGCTTGATTCAACCGCACACAAACCGCCTATCATCATCTGAGGTCCGTATGTAAATGCACCTAACAATCCGATTAACACGAAATCTAAAGTGCTTATTGTATTAAATTTCAATAATACAAGACAAATTACAACACCTGCTAAATAAATCATATTAACAGGAGCTCTTTCGCCTTTAAAAATTTTATCAGAAATTAAACCTGCGCAAATTGTCCCAACAATACCTACAAGAGGAAGTGAGCTTAATTTCATAGCAGCGAGTTCAAGCGAATTGTGCTTAGCCTCACTCAAATATTTTATCATCCAGTCTTCTGCGCCAAATCTAATGATATAAACAAAGATATAAGCAATAGCAAGCAGCCAAATTGTCTTGTTGTATAAAATGTTTTCTTTAAATATTTCAATGTAAGTTCTGTTATCGTCTGAATTGTTATTATTAGCCGCAACAGGTTCGTTATTATAAGTTTCGATATCAGGAAGTCCCAAAGATTGCGGTCTGTCTCTCAATCTGTTATACAACCAAATAGCAACAAGAACAGCCAAAGTACCAGGAACAAAGAATGCCATCTTCCATCCGTAATGAGCTACCAAAAATCCTGATACAATTACGCTTAAGAAAGTTCCTGTCTGGTGAGAACAAGACCATAAAGACCATTTTGTTCCTCTTTCAGAGTTTGAATACCAATAAGTCAAGCTTTTAGCAACAGCCGGAAATCCAGCAGATTGGAACCAACCTGAAGCACCCCAGAAAAATACAAAAAGCCAAAGCAAAATTGTATTAGTCGGCAACCCGAAAAAGCTTACATGTCCCGGAGTAATAAATACAGCAGACAATCCAAAGCAAATATTTGCGATAGCTGTCATAATTAAAGCAGTAGGCAAAAATTTACGAACATCAGATCCGTCAGCCAAAACTCCGTTTACAAACTTTCCGATACCGTAAGTCAAATATAAAGAGCTGCCTAAAAGTCCGAGTTCCGTATTAGAATACCCATACTCTTGGCTTAACCCGGGAAGTGCAACCGCAATATTTTTCTTACACAAATAAAATACAGTATAACCTATAAAACAAGCATAGAAAATTCTCAATCTCCAATGAGCATACATGCTCTTAACTTTTTCTTTATCCTGTATTGTTTCTTTTACCGGGGGTTCTTTAAAAAATTGACCTAATCTTTTAAGCATAATTACTTACCTGCCTTAATAACTTGAATATTTCTTGTTTCCGTAATTTCATGGCGAGCATCTTTAATAAGTTCTCTTTTTTCTTCATCCAGCCTGCATCCGCCAACCAATCTGTCAATAAATCCTGTATTTAATTTAACTGCTTTATCAAAGGCTCCAACCTCTTCCAAAACATCTTTAATCTGATGTAAATCATACCCGAAAGACTGTTTTGAATTATAAACAAGAGTTTCACCCGATTGAGAAATTATAGGTTCACCACCTTGTTCAAAATAAAGTTTAAATACAGATTTCAAATCCTGCAATTCTGATTGCAAAGTTGTAACAGTCTGCTGAATTCTCAAAAATCTTTCAAACAAATATTCAACATTATCGAGCTGTTTTACTTCCCAATCATATTTTTGAAGATACAATTTTTTCAATTTCGGATAAGCTAAAGCAAGTCCCATAGTATCAGCCATTGCACGGTGATGAT
>ULMR01028324.1_pt1 | contig 43765 bp, 32 predicted proteins | sample 1951711 | NCBI WGS metagenome assembly ULMR01 (sample SAMEA4835556, study PRJEB28245) | human gut metagenome | biome: gut microbiome; material: fecal sample | place: Denmark | collected 2008 | reverse complement strand
GCTAATTTTATACTATTTACTGAATGTCCCTTCATTAGAATTCAATAATCAACGATCTACGAGGAGAAACTACGAGATTCTTTGTCAAATCGATTCTCTTTCCGCTCGATACATCTCTACCTTCTTTAGAATCCTTAGTCAAGACACCATAGTACTCAGCAGCCAGTGTCTGCTCATCACTTGTACTATTCAGCACAATCATTTCAGTTTTTCCGTCATGTACATGAGAATACATATATATTCCTCGCTGAGGAATATGATACTTCACTGTTTTGTTTTCTGCCATATACGTTGTTTAGTTTAATTTTGCGGGCGCAAATATATGCATTTCACGCATAAGTTATAAACCAAACAGCAAAAAAATTCGTGTATTTATTCTCTTTTCATGACATAAATCAACTGCTTAGTATACTTCTACCTTAGCAGCCAGTGACTTACACTTGTCACGAAGCGCATCCAAATCGCCATCGTTCTTATCGTAGCATACCACTACTCCCATACGGCGGTTCAGACGGGTGGTCGGTTTACCAAAGATACGGAGGTAAGTATTCGGCTGAGAACAAACCAGTTCCTCTCCTCTGTACTGCGGAGCCTTTTGGCTGGCAATCGGAGAAAGAATGACTGCACTTGCACCGATATGTTCCTGCGTAATACCCGGAATAGGCAATCCCAGTACCGCATACAGATGCAATTCAAACTCATTCAAGTTCTGTGTATTGGCCAAAGTCACCATACCCGTGTCATGCGGACGTGGAGAAAGTTCAGAGAAATATACTCCGTTTTCATGGCTCAGGAAGAATTCCACTCCCCACAAACCATATCCTGTCAGTGCTTTTGTCACTTTGTCGGCCATACGCTGTGCCTCAGCCAGATGTTCGGGTGCGATGTGAGCCGGCTGGAAACTTTCACGATAGTCTCCTCCCTTCTGTACGTGACCGATAGGAGGACAGAACAACGTCGGTCCGTTCTTCTGGGTCACTGTCAGCAAAGTGATTTCACTGTCAAAATGAATGAATTCCTCTACAATCAGTTCCTTGATATCGCCACGGCTACCGTTGCATCCATATTCCCATGAATACTTCAAATCGTCTTCAGATTTGGCTACTGACTGGCCTTTGCCGGAAGATGACATCAACGGTTTGATGACACACGGATAACCAATCTTATTGGCAGCCTCTTTCAGCTCCTCATAAGAGGAAGCGTAAAAATACTTCGCGGTTTTCAAGCCCAGTTCCTTGGCAGCCAAATCACGGATAGCCTTACGGTTCATGGTAAAATTCACCGCACGCGCACTCGGCACCACCTGTATGCCTTCTTTTTCCAAGTGATACAACCGTTCAGTACGTATCGCTTCTATTTCAGGAACAATGATATCCGGATGATACTTTTCTACCACACGGTCCAAAGCCTCTCCATCCAACATACTGAATACCTCGCACGCATCTGCCACCTGCATAGCCGGTGCACCTGCATAAGAGTCACACGCAATCACATACTGGCCCAAGCGCTGGGCTGCAATGGTAAATTCCTTACCAAGTTCTCCGGAACCTAACAAAAGTATTTTTTTAGTCATATATTATAAGGTTTATGCTTCTTTCCTGCAAAGATAATATTTTTCTTCGGACCTTATACCATGACCTGCCGATTTATCAAGCCTCAGTTTCCGTCTCAACCAGCTTCTTCAAGGTCAGCAATTCACTCCCGTCCTCGCCCAACAGGCTCACCATACCATTTTCTTTTACCTCAAAGCTGCGCACCTTGTTCAAGGCATCCAGAATATTTCTTTCGGTTGTCATATCCGGACAAGCCATCATCGTGGAAATCATCTGAGTGAACTGCAAAGAAGAAGACTTTCCTTCTTCCTGAGAGAACCCGCCGTTGATGGTGTTGCAGCTGGCATTTCCATATACTTTCTTCTCTGCCAGGTCGAACGTCAGCTGAGGTATTTTCTCCGTTTTGCCGATTTCCGTTCCATTCACGGCCATAATCTGCCATGTGCCATCCAAGTCGTTCAATGAAACCTCCTTTACTTCCCGTTTCTGCAAAAGAATGAGCGGTTTTCCATCGGCATCGTTCAAGGATACGCCTTCACCCACTTCTTCATATCCGGACACCTTATTCAAGGCTTCCAACACACTCTGTTCTACCTTCATGTCCGGACACATCATCCGGGTAGCCCCCACTTGTCCAAATGAAATCTTTCCTGCGTTCAGTGTATCCAAGTTGAATGTACCCATCAGACGGTTGCAACCCGCATTTCCATACAAGCGGTGTTCAGCATTGTCAAAACCCAAAAAAGGCGTATTTTCTGCACTTACTTTTTCCCCGTTCACTTCTACGATGTTCCATTCCCCTGAAAAATCAACTACGGCTACCGAGTTCTTTCCTGAGCCGCAGCTCATCAGCAGGCAAGCAAAAGCTGCTGCCGCAAAATACTTCTTATTCATAACTTGTTTCTCTTTTAATCGTAATCACATTTTCACAAACAATCTATTTTTAAGAATTGTTCATTTACAAAAATACGGATATCCCTTGAATACTGCACCATGTTTGGATTTATTTTCTATCTTTGCATATTGAACGGTAACGTTTACCGGGCATTTAAATTATCAAATTAATAAATGAGTAAAGTATTGATTATCGGTGCAGGCGGTGTAGGTACCGTTGTTGCACACAAAGTGGCTCAGCATCCGGAAGTCTTCTCCGAAGTCATGATTGCAAGCCGCACACAGTCAAAATGTGATGCCATTGTCAAAGCAATTGGTAACCCCCACATCAAAACCGCTAAAGTCGATGCCGACAATGTGGATGAACTTGTGTCTTTATTCAATAGTTTTAAACCCGAAATCGTTATTAACGTAGCACTCCCCTACCAGGATTTAACGATTATGGAAGCATGTCTGAAAACGGGAGTAAACTACTTGGATACCGCAAACTACGAGCCGAAAGACGAGGCTCACTTTGAATACAGCTGGCAATGGGCTTACAAAAAACGCTTTGAGGAAGCCGGACTGACTGCCATTTTAGGATGTGGATTCGACCCGGGAGTAAGTGGTGTATATACTGCATACGCTGCCAAACACCATTTCGATGAAATCCAGTACCTGGACATCGTGGACTGCAACGCCGGAAACCATCACAAGGCTTTTGCCACCAACTTCAATCCAGAAATCAACATCCGCGAAATCACACAGAACGGACGTTACTACGAAAACGGCAAATGGATTACGACCAAACCGCTGGAATTCCACAAGGACCTGACTTATCCGAACATCGGCCCGCGCGATTCTTACCTTCTGTATCACGAAGAGCTGGAATCACTGGTTAAGAACTTCCCGACCATCAAGCGTGCCCGTTTCTGGATGACTTTCGGTCAGGAATACCTGACTCACCTGCGCGTAATTCAGGACATCGGTATGGCCAGCATCGAGCCTATCAACTACAACGGCATGCAGATTGTTCCGTTGCAGTTCCTAAAAGCCGTATTGCCTAACCCACAGGATTTGGGCGAGAACTACGAAGGCGAGACTTCTATCGGATGCCGTATCCGGGGTATCAAGGACGGAAAAGAACATACTTATTATGTATACAACAACTGCTCTCACCAGGCTGCGTACAAAGAAACAGGCATGCAGGGTGTAAGCTATACCACCGGTGTACCGGCCATGATTGGTGCCATGATGTTCCTGAAAGGCCTGTGGAAACGCCCGGGTGTATGGAACGTGGAAGAATTCGACCCGGATCCATTCATGGACGCGCTGAACAAATACGGACTGCCTTGGCATGAAGTATTCGACGGCGACCTGGAACTGTAATTGACTGAAAGATTACCTATATATAAAGAATCAAGAATGGAGAACCGAAGCACTCATTCTTCATTCTTGATTCTTTTCTTTTTTTCTAACTTTTTCCAACAAACAATTATGAACATAGGAGACAAAGCTCCCGAAATACTGGGAGTCAACGAAAAAGGTGAAGAAGTTCGCCTGAGCGACTACGCGGGCAAGAAAATCGTCCTCTATTTCTACCCAAAGGATATGACTTCAGGCTGTACGGCACAAGCCTGCAACCTCCGCGACAACTATGCCGAGCTCCAGAAAGCCGGCTACGAAGTCATCGGCGTGAGCATCAACGACGAAAAGTCACACCAGAAATTCATCGAGAAGAACCAGCTTCCGTTTACACTGATTGCCGATACCGACCACAAGCTGGTGGAAACTTTCGGTGTATGGGGAGAAAAAAGCATGTACGGACGCAAATATATGGGCACTTTCCGTACCACTTTCATCATTAACGAACAAGGCATCATCGAACGGATTATTTCACCCAAGGAAGTGAAGACCAAAGACCATGCCGCACAAATCCTACAATAATTATGGCCAAGAAAGACGAATTAGAATTTGAAGGAGGCATCGAAAATAGCGCCCCCAAACCCGATAACAGTGAGAAACTGAAAGCCCTGCAGGCAGCCATGGACAAAATTGAGAAGAGCTTCGGAAAAGGCTCTATCATGAAAATGGGCGACGACCACGTGCAGGAAGTAGAAGTCATCCCAACCGGCTCCATTGCCCTGAATGCGGCACTTGGTGTAGGCGGTTACCCGAAAGGACGTATCATCGAAATCTATGGTCCGGAATCCTCCGGTAAGACCACATTGGCTATCCATGCCATCGCCGAAGCACAGAAAGCCGGCGGTATTGCCGCTTTCATCGATGCAGAACATGCTTTCGACCGTTTCTATGCAGCCAAGTTAGGAGTGGACATCGACAACTTGTGGATTTCACAGCCCGACAACGGCGAACAGGCATTGGAAATTGCCGAGCAGCTGATTCGTTCCTCTGCCATCGACATCATTGTCATCGACTCTGTAGCGGCTCTGACTCCGAAAGCTGAAATTGAAGGTGACATGGGCGACAACAAAGTCGGTCTGCAAGCCCGACTGATGTCACAAGCTCTGCGCAAGCTGACTTCTGCCATCAGCAAGACCAACACGACTTGTATTTTCATCAACCAGCTGCGTGAAAAAATCGGTGTCATGTTCGGAAACCCAGAAACTACTACCGGTGGTAACGCGCTGAAGTTCTATGCGTCTGTCCGCCTAGACATCCGCCGTGCTGCTCAGTTGAAAGACGGTGATGAAGTCATCGGTAACCAGGTACGTGTAAAAGTCGTAAAGAACAAGGTGGCTCCTCCTTTCCGCAAAGCCGAATTCGACATCATGTTCGGTGAAGGTATTTCCCGCAGCGGAGAAATCATCGACTTGGGTGCTGAACTGGGCATCATCAAGAAAAGCGGTTCATGGTACAGCTACAACGACACCAAGTTAGGACAAGGACGCGATGCCGCCAAACAGTGCATCCAGGACAATCCGGAACTGGCCGACGAACTGGAAAAACTGATTTTCGATGCATTGAAAGACAAGGAATAATTTCATTCTTTTCTATAATTTAAGAACGGATTCACTTTGCTGAGGTTCAGCGAGTGAATCCGTTTATTACTATTTACACATAATATTTTACATAATTCCAGCATTAGTGAGTAGCATAAATAGTAACTATTATAATCAAAGTAATTTCCTAACAAACTTTTTAACAAAAGGATTGTCTATCCAGAAATTAATTTCATCATTAGAATCTACAACATCTTGCATCATTTGTGCTATAGAATACAAATAGTTAAATGCAAAATGCAAATCTAATAAGACCCAAGTCTCAGAGTCTTTAAATACAGAAAGGAGTTTAATTATTTTATCCTCATACCCCAATTTTAAAAATTCATTTATATTTTGCTTTATCAAGAAACTAATATACCTGATATTATCAGTTAGAGCTATCGGTATCTTCATTATAGCCCTATCAATCAAAAAATCTATATCATTACGATATCTCTCTATTCCATAGTTTTTTACACCCTCGCATATATTACTACAGGCATAATCTACATCAAATGATTGCTTAGACATTAAAAGATCAACATTACTTGCATATTGAAGTCTATCAGCTAGTAATTTCTCTATATTTATGTATACTTCTGAAAGTTCAGAACGTCTTACCTCACTTAATCCTCTAATATATGCAAGCATATCTGATAGATATCTTACCTGAACGGATTTCATAAATGAATTCTTATGAAGCTTATGATGTATTTTATCGTATACACCAACATTTAAAATTAAATTCTTTTTTATGATTTCAAATTCATTATCATTCCACGTTATTGTATTGTTAAGCAAATTTAATCGAATATACATCGGTTCTGCCCATCCCCACTCTTCCTCACTAAGTACACCGCAATGCCAAATATTCATTGATAAAAAAATTTCTTTTATCTTAATAAAAGCTGCCTCATTACATCTCGTTAGATTTATTAATTGAAATAAAGCAACACGATTATGAGGTATTTTATCCGTAGGGGTATCTATTATAGTTTTACAAATTTTCTCCCTACAATTATTAGATATCATATTATTTTTATTAAATACATCAAGTAAATCTAGTGCCTCTATACTTAATATATCACGAAATATAAAAATATCTTCCAATTTAAATTCTGAAGTAATAAGATTAATTGACAAACCATTTACAATAAGACCTGACACAACCTTCTCATTAATAGAAAAAAGTTCCATCAATTGTTGAAAGATATCATTTACATTCTCCTGTTTCCTGATGTTTACAAATGCACTTTTCGCATTAAAAACTAAATCATCCGAATCTTGAATATCTCTTAATCCTTCCAACAAATCTCTGAACACTGTTTCCTTAAATGGAATAAACCATTCATCTTCGTCTACTGCTGCATACATTGCAGCGGTAATATTTAGAATACCCCTCTTAAAAGAGAACGGTGTATTTCTGTTTCCTATTGCATTAAGAGACTTTTTCAGTATATCATTAACAAATTCTTGCAAATCTTCATTGTATGTAAAATCTTCTCCAATACGTCTTTGTACATCTCTATCATTATATTGTATTGAATAAAAAAAACATGGATAAGGGAAGTGTTCATACAAATTAAAAAACACTTTATACCATGATGCAATATCAAAAATATAACTACCAGGAATGGCAAGATATATACCTGAATCAATTATAAACTGAAGAATACGTAAACTTTTCACATAATCCTCATTTCCACCACCAAAAGACATTATACTACCAACCCAACCACGTCTTTTTGGCTTTTCTTCTTTACCTCGTAAAGATGACATCATACTCACCAAAAAGTCTCCTTGACCATCCAATCCGTATTTCCAGAATTCATCCATACTATAAGGATTAGGCCATTGTCTAGAAATATAATTTGCCAATATAACTTCAAACAACTTCTCAGACGGATTTTTTTCTTTCTTAATAGCATTATCTAACAAAACTCGGGCCTCATCCTGATATTCAGAATAAACAGCCATTCTCATAACTTTAGCTTGAATCCAAAAATCTTTTGCCTGCCAAATTTCAATAAGTTGCTTTGCATGAGTAAAATCCAAATGAAATAAATGACGCTGAATTTGCTCATATATATTCCAATCAGAACTTCTATCATTAATAACATCGCTTGAGCCACACAGCGTCTTTTCGCGTTCTTTTAATTGAATCCATATAGGTAACTTATTTAACTCAGCATCATCATTGTGATAATTCCTGTAATAACTTGGAAGCTGACCTATATCCAAAACGGCCCAAGCAAATAAATTGGCTTTCTCTGCACTAAGCAATTCTTTCGTCATTAGTTGATTAATAACATTTTCTTGCGGAAAAATGATTTTCGAAAACCTAATTTCTTTTTTTAACTTAATAATTTTTTTTATAGAATTAGAAAGGCTTTTCTTTTTATAAATTAGTTCGTTTAATTCTTCCCATAATTTTCGGTACTCATAAATTTGAGATTTCGCCCTTAAATTTACTATATCCAATCCTTTCTTTATCTTTTTCTTATAAGGCTGATTATTTATAACATAATTCTCAATATCTCGTTTCAATCTTTCTTCAAAATTAGAGACATCATTATATGTCATATACATAACACCATTTTCTTCTAATTTTTTCTTAAAACATAATACTTTGGATAATTGAGATAAATCAATTTTATCAATAGGTAATTTAGGATTTCCAAAATAAAAGAAAATATTACTTATTTCTCCATTCTTATATTTTTCGTAAGCTATATCAAATTCTTCTTCCGTACCCGAACCGGCATTAGGAGTCGGAGTTCCAAAACGAGTTTTCATTATACCTATAAACAAATCGTATTTCCCATCCATTTGAGTATTTATGACATCCTGACCATATGCTCCTACGCTTGGATAAACATCATTTTCCCAACGCAAAGATGAAAATCTGATTCCTTTCAATTTACCTATACCATTATTTATATCCTCAAAAACTTTTTCACAAGCATCACGTTCTTCACCTGTATCACTAGGAGAAGCTATAAAACACTTTATTTCAGATACGTTGTTCATAAAAAGATATATTAGCTTTATTATTAACGAATAAAGAAAGAATCAATTTCACTTATTATCAAATAGTTATTTTAAATATTTATCTAAGACCTCTTGTTTCCTAAACGCTGCTTCATTTACAATAGCTATAGCTTTAGAAAGTTCTTTTTTGTATATCAAAAATTTTCTTACAGCTTCTCTTTGTGAATCCAAATCTATATTAGGTATCATATAAGCAGAAAACTGTTGTGCATTAATATTTGGCTGAGCTGTACCACCACGTGTCTGAATAGTCCATTGTTGATAATTTGTAGACCGAGTCATCAAATCCAAGAACTCTGGAAGAAGCATATTCTCATTCGGATGAAATTTAATCAAATAACCTGCATATAAAGCTTTGCCATATGATTGTTTATATAGGAAGGTTTTACCGGCTGTTGCACCAGACCTTGCAAATAGCATATCTCCATCTTGCAATACATATTTTTCATCAATTTCTGTTGCAGTTTTCCATTCAGAATTAAGTTCTCCATAATCATTGATATCTGTAACACGTATATAACGAAAATCAGTTTCTGGATCACCCTCACGTGCTGAAGCATTAGCTCCATACATAGGTTCATAACATAATGAACCAAGAGATACAAATCTCGCATTAAAGAAAAATTTATCAGCAAGACTCGTTATATTTTTTCGTAATATATCTATTCTATCTATATTCATCTTTAAAATATTTTCTATTTCAGTCGATTCATTAACAACTTTCAACTGAATTTCTTTCTCTGGAATAGGTACATCAAAATTCTGAATAGATTTCCGATCTCCACGTGGCATTTTAACGCCTGTTTTTCCAACCATAATATATTCAAAGAATAAATCACATGACAAAATATCATAAAGATATTTTGTCATCACTTCTGAAGGTTTCATATTCCTTAATACCAATATATCGTTAGAACAGCCACCATCACGATTAGCCATCCAAATTTTTTTCAAATAGGGACGTATATTGGAAATTAAAATATCACCTTTTTTATATTCTGTCACTTTATCAATAATAGGTACCCCATCGTAGGGAATAATTCCACAACGATTCTGTAACATATTTTCCGTAGAAATATAAGAATTCAATTCAATTGTGCCAAACGGTATTTTATCATTTACAAATAAAGCGATCTTACCCAATTTCTCTGTTGGATATTTTGTACTTATCTGCGGATAAGATAATATTGCAGTTGTCTTAATAGCTTTATCAAATTCCACCCGAGAAAAATCTAATAAATCCGTTAATGCACATATACTTACAATATCATTTAAATCTTCTCCAATCTCAAAATCTTCTCCACTGTAATTTTTACGAATCAAAGAATTTATCTTATTATCATCTTTAAAGTTAATTGGATTGAATAAAGGTGTAACAATCCCTTCAACGCCTTTCAATCGTTCGAGTGTATCATCTTCCTCCTCTTCATCATCAGAAGATGATTTCTGCGTAACAATAGTATTGAGATAATGTATTCCTTCATCTCCTTTACGATTACTCCATTCATACCCTAAAAAAAGCTTTTCTTTCTTCTTATCGTTCGGACTTTGTATTACAAGTACCTGCTGTGGATTACCAGCTGCCAATATATAATAATACAATTTCTCTTTTTCAATTTCTTGGATAAAACGAAGAGTGAAATTCATCTCTACATTTTTCCTACCTGAAGATGTTAAATTTTTATACGCTTTAATCTTTACATACCTCTGTGCTTCATCACGTACTTTTTTAGCTTCACTGGCAAGTGAATTTGAGATTGAATTTTTACCTTGTTTATGGATATTAAGCGCCTTAATATATTCCTGTACCATCGCTGTTGCAAGAAATGAATCAGTAAGCTCCCCACGCATCATAGAAAAATAATCCTCTCGCTCATATCCCATTCGTTTAATATAACTATCCAATAAATCAGAGTCTTTATAAAACTTATCATCTTTTGTATTGCCACTAAACCATTCATTCACTCGATATTCTATTTGTATTGCTTCATCTGGTTCTATAGCTTTACGCCGGAGAAAAAGAGCTACTGTATTAGTACTAGTTTGCCCAAAGGTATTGGGACCTAAACAAACTACAGAAATAATATCGAATGTTTTTAAAAGAAGTTCACGAGTACGCATATAAATTCCTCCTTTTGAAAGAATACTAGAAGGAAGAATGATTGTTGCAACTCCTCTACTATCAAGCAGCTGCGAAGCTCGTTCTATAAAAAAAGTCTCTATAGCATTATTCTTCTCAATATTACTTACATATGAATTAAGTTGATATCTCTTACGTTCTTCTTCATCTAACGTTTCAAGAAACCCAGAAACAGCGTATGGAGGATTAGCTATCAATACATTAAAAGAATGTTCTTTCACATTATGAATTCTCACTAAACCATCTGAAAAATGTATATGTATACCATCCATACCATACATAAACGCTGCTACCTGACTAACTTTAGACAGACGATAATCTTTTTCTATACCAATAACACTCTTCAAATATGGAGCAATAGCTATCTTATTTTCATTAGTGTTTTTTTCATTCAATTCTTCAATAATAATTTTTATCTGTCTCGCGTATTCAGTTAGAAAATGCCCTGCTCCACAAGCATAGTCAATAACATATGGTACAGAACTACTTCCTTCAATTATTTTTTTGAGTGGCAATGAAGATACCAAAAATCTCACGATAGGTATTGGAGTAAAAAACTGACCTTCACTCTGATGAACTCCCTTATTAAGAAATCCCTCAAATAAATCACCAAGAAACTGATTATCTGTATTGCTAGTTAAATATATTTCTTGAAGCATAGAAATCACATCTTTCAAAATAACTGCATTTTGAAAAAAAAGTTGTTCATTATGCACATCAAGAAAAGCAAATGGATTATTATTAAAATATTTAATCTGACGAAAATAGCGTTTAATTGTATCTCGTGCCACATCTGCTTTAGATGTAAGAAACTTAAAAGCCTCATCAATCTTACGATTCTCAATAAAAGTTACTTCATCATCAAAAAACTCTTTCATCCCTATACGATACAATTCATTTAAACGATCTTGTAATGAAAAATAGTCATCATATGCCGCCCCTTTCCACAATAAATTGAGTTGATGAGCATTATATTTTTCATCAACAATTTTAGAAATGAATAGATTGATAAGTTTATCAAAAGCATTTTCATGACTTGATATGGTATGTTTACGCAAAATTACAGCAAATTCATTGTATTTCTTCTCCAAAGAATACTCATCAACTGTTTTGAGATCAGACAAACTATAATTTTTCTTTCCAATCTCAAAAGGTTTAATTCCCTCTTCTAATAAACCACGCGTATTAAAATCTTGCTTATAAGTCTGTTTCCAAACATTAAAAAAGTCCTCCGAACTTCCTTGTTCTTTACGTAATCTGCCAAAACCAACTAAATTAGAATCAGTTTGTAAATATTCGTCATTATCCACAAGGGAAATGATGTGATATATATTTTCAAAACGATATTCCTTATGTCCATTCTTTGTATATTCTGAATAATCTGCAGCATATAGACAAAGATATTTTGCTTTACGATAAGTATTAAAATAACGAAATAGCTGATCACCATTACGAAGTGTTTTTAACCAATGTCTACGAAATTCATCATCCTTTTGTGAAACATCGGCTGTTTTACATTCAATTATCAAATATTGGTCTTCCTTATATTTATTATTTCTATTATCCGGAACTACAAGTATATCACAATATCCTTTATCAGTACCACTATAGTTTTTACCTTCAAGTAATATATTCCATGGTTGATATCCACGTTCAAAAAGTTGAGCAACACAAAGAAAAACTACAAAACTTTCTTTTTGATAATCTTCCTGTGTTGTATTACGATTAGCAATTACACCATCAGGATACTCAAATTGTCCAGAGGCTGAGTTATAAGCAAGATCGAATCCACCTTCACTAGAACCATAATGCCGAACGTAAACATTGTTATTTTTATTAAAGCCGAAGAGATTACTAACAAGTATGTCAGTTATATTTTTTTTTGTTATCATCTATCTTTCAGTAGTTAAATTATCTGATACTGATTACAAATATACTGAATTATATGCAAGAAACAAATAACAATCTTCTATCCCATTTTTTCCGAATCTCAAGGCGAATTCTCTGTTTCACACTGTGAAATACAAAAACCACAGTGTGGAATATATATTTCACACTGTGGGACACAAATCCCACACTGTGAAACAGAACTATCTCTCCTTCAAAAAACAAGATGAACGCCTGCATTTTACCTTTTCCAGACACCTGTATCGCACAACATACTTGAGCTCCTCCCTCACACCGTCTACGCACACAATCATTCTATTTTTCTCTTCATACGTTTTTCTTGACAAAAATCAGCGAAAGAAACAAAAAAATACGCTATATTTACCACGATGAATTATTGTGAACCACTAAAAAAACGAAACTATGACCTTAAAGCATCAATTTCTTTTCATATTTTGCCTGACTCTTTCCACAGTTGCTGCTTGGGCACAAAGTAATAAATTTGCCAATTCGGTTTTCCGTTTTGCCACCCGTGCCGAGGCACAAATGCTGATTACGGAACTGGACGACTACACCCGTAACTGGAACCAATTTGACATTGACGTCCGCTTGCAGAAGCCTCAGGGACGTAAATCAGAACTCCTGCAATTCGCCATGGACCAGACACTCAACTGGAGCGATGAAGAAAAAACACGCATCAGCAAAACCATGAAGAGTCTGGATGCAGAAATCAAGAAACAAAAATATCAGCTGGAGTTTCCGAAAGAGATTATTTTCGTGAAAACCACTCAAAAGGAAGAGGGAAACGCACAGGCCTACACCCGCATGAACTGGATTGCCATTGGAGAGGAAGCTCTGAAAAGTGCTTCCGAGGAAGACTTTAAATACCTGATTGCCCATGAACTGTTCCACCTGCTGACCCGACAGAATGCCGACTTCAAGAAAGACATGTATCAGATCATCGGATTTGATACGACAGAGAAAGAAATCCTCTTCCCGTCCGACTTGGCGGAGATGCGCATCTCCAACCCTGACATCAGCCGCTACGACAGCTACGGTACATTCACGATCGGAGGACAGAAACAATATTGCACCATGGTAATCTATACCGACAAGCCTTACGACGGGAAAACCTTGTTTGATTACCTGAAAATCGGACTGGTTCCGCTGAACGAAGAGTTTATCCCTATTCAGAAATCCGGCAAAACCATTGTTTACTCGTTGGACGAAGCAGAAGATTTCTACACGCAAGTAGGGAAAAACACCAGTTATGTAATCAATCCGGAGGAAATCATGGCCGACAATTTTGCCTTCACCCTGATCGGCAAAAAGGACTTGCCCAATCCGGAAATCATTCAGAATACACAAAAGGTATTGAAAGCCAATAACCGATAAACAATTTCATATCCCAACAAAAAAAGTCAGGTCGCCTTAGAAAGGTGCCTGACTTTTTTTATGATACTTTATTTTATTTCTTCCGGAAATCTTTTTCCAATGCCAACGTAATCCAGTTGGCCAACGCCTGCCGGTTGTCGGCAATAACCAGACGTTTCTGGTCTTGTGCATTCTGGATGTTTCCTACTTCCAAGAATACGCCTACCGGATTGGTCTTGCGAAGCACAAACAAGTTGCGTTCACTTACCGTACCGTCGAATCCGCGATTAGGCTGATGGCGGTCGTATTTGGCACGGAACGTACGCTGCACCTCTTTTGCCAGCCGTTTTCCTTTTGAACTGCCCGGAGCATGATAAAAGTACACGTCGGTCTGGTTATGGCGTGCCCTACTGTCCACATGAATGAACACCGCCCGCTTGTAACGGCTCTTATCCTTCCTATAGAGACGGTTGATGGCATCACAACGTTGCTGCAAACGAGCCACCTGATTCAGCGGTATTTCCTGTCCCATACAAGTCTCACGTTTGCTGTTGTTCAACACTGCCTGGTTACGGATACCGTCTTTCTTATCCTGAATGATGAAATACACTTTTGCTCCCCGCTTCAACAGCTCCCGACCGAGACGAAGAATAATATCGTAGGCATACTCGTCTTCATGCAGTTCTTTCCCTTGATATTTACCAATACAACCAGGGTCTGGACCACCGTGTCCGCTCACCAGATAAAAGACAGCTCCTTTCAAAGAACTGGACGTCACGGCATACGAGGCATACTTCTTTCCTAACAGCGGTTCATAGTTGCCTTTCTTTCTTGCATACATTCCCAAGGGGAGACACAGCAGAAAGGCCAACAACACACATCCATACTTCTTCATCACTTCAGCAACTCCTCTATTTTCCGGCAAAGAGAAGCAAATTCCTCTTCATTATACAAACGCGTCATCATGACAATCTTTCCATCCTTCCCTATCAGAACGTTACGGGTAATTCCGGCATTGCGTTCCGCATACTTGGCAAAGATATCTGCCCCCGGATCGAGCCCCAGCGGATAAGTCACCCCTGTCTGCTTGGCAAAAGCCTTCACGCGTTCCAACGGTTCATCACGGTCTACCCCGTAGAGCACGAATGACGCATTGTCTTTATGCTTCTGCCAGATATCTTTCTCAATAAAAGGCATTTCCTTGCGGCATACCCCACACCAACTGGCCGTAAACTGCAACATCACCACTTTACCTTTCAAATCAGACAGCTTCACCTTACTGCCATCTACCAGCGTCATCTCAAAGTCGGGTGCCGTATCCCCCACCTTTACAATATAGCCAGCTGCATCAGGGACAGGCTGGCTGGCTTGAAGAGGAGCATGACTGCCCATACATCCGATCAATGCCAATGCTAAAAACAGCTTTTTCATATTCATTCTAAATTATAATCCGGCTCAAAGATAACACAAAAATTTAAGAAACAGCCATATAAAAAGAGAAACACGCATTTTATGAAAGGTCCTGAATGTTTATGCTGAAACTTTATTACCTTTGCATAAAGAATTCAAAAAAGACTCAACTAATGGACTGCACAACTATTATCGGAGAAAAAATAAAATCCATCCGAAACAATCAGAAAATGAGCATCCAAGAACTGGCCGAACGTACAGGCCTGACAATGGAACAAGTGAGCCGCATCGAAGAGAACGTAGACATCCCATCGCTTACTCCACTGATGAAAATAGCCCGTGCCTTAGGCGTACGACTGGGTACTTTCTTGGACGAACAACTTAACGAAGAAGGACCGGTCATCTGCCGGAAAGGAAAGGCAGACGATACCATCAGCTTTTCAAACCATACCTCACAGGAATGGCAGCATATGCACTATCATTCACTGGCAAAGAATAAAATCGACCGCCACATGGCGCCGTTTATCATCGACATTGAAAACAACAACGATAGAAAATTCTTTCTCTCCGACCATGAAGGAGAAGAGTTTATCATGGTACTGAAAGGTGAACTGGAAATCACTTACGGAAAAAGTACTTATCTGCTGAAAGAAGGTGACACAATTTATTATGATGCCCTTGTACCGCACCATATACATGCCGCCAACGGAAAGCCGGCACAAATTCTGGCCGTGATTTACTTGCCTTCATAAACCTTCTTCAAACCTTTAACAACATGTTACAACTATCTGAAAGAACCATGGGTGACTGGCTGGAGCATTGGGCAGAAGTGACTCCGGACAAAGAATACATTGTCTATTCCGACCGCAACCTGCGCTTCACCTGGAAACAGTTTAACGAACGGGTAGACCAGATGGCCAAAGGCTTGCTGGCCATCGGAGTGGAAAAAGGTACGCACGTAGGTATCTGGGCCCGCAACGTACCCGACTGGCTGACAATCCTGTTTGCCTGTGCCAAAATCGGAGCTGTAACCATCACCGTCAATACGAACTACAAACAGACCGAGCTGGAATACCTTTGTGAACACTCTGACATGCACACCCTGTGTATCGTGGACGGAGAAAAGGACAGCAATTTCGTGGACATGACCTATAAGATGCTGCCGGAACTGAGACTCTTTGAGCGAGGACACATGAAGAGCAAGCGTTTTCCTTACATGCGCAACGTGATTTACATCGGACCGGAAAAATACAGGGGGATGTACAACACGGCGGAAGTACTGTTGTTGGGACACAACGTGGATGAGGAAGAGCTGATACAGGCTAAAAAACAAGTGAGCTGCCACGACACGGTGAACATCCAGTACACTTCGGGTACCACGGGATTTCCTAAAGGCGTAATGCTGAGCCACTACAATATTGTGAACAACGGCTTTCTGACAGGGGAGCACATGAAATTCACCCCCGACGACAAACTGTGCGTGTGCGTACCGTTGTTCCACTGCTTCGGTATCGTACTGGGTGTCATCAACTGCCTGACCCACTGCAGCACCCTGGTCATGGTTGAACGTTTCGACCCGCTGGTGGTATTGGCTTCCATTCACAAGGAACGATGTACAGTACTTTACGGTGTACCGACCATGTTTATTGCCGAACTGAATCATCCGATGTTCAACATGTTCGACATGTCGAGTCTGCGCACGGGCATCATGGCGGGATCGGTCTGCCCGGTCGAACTCATGAAAGAAGTGGAAGAGAAAATGTACATGCGCGTCACCAGCGTGTACGGACTTACCGAAGCCTCGCCCAGCATGACTCAAAGCAGTCCGGACGATGACCAGGAGGTGAGATACAATACCGTAGGCCATGCCTTCGAATTTACCGAAGTAAAAGTCCTCGACCCCGAGACCGGTGAAGAATGTCCCGTCGGCGTGCAAGGTGAGATGTGCAACCGAGGCTACAACAACATGAAAGGATATTACAAAAATCCGGAAGCCACCGCGGAAATTATCGATGCCAAGGGTTTCCTTCATTCGGGCGACTTGGGCATAAAAGACGAAAACGGAAACTTCCGCATCACGGGCCGTATCAAGGACATGATTATCCGTGGCGGCGAAAACATCTATCCGTGTGAAATCGAGAAGTTCCTCTACACGATGCCGGGTATCAAGGATGTACAGGTAATCGGAGTACCTTCCCCCAAATACGGGGAATCCGTGGGAGCCTTCATCATTCTGCACGAGGGATGCACCATGAACGAACTGGATGTCCGGGAATTCTGTTTGGGAAAAATTGCCCGTTACAAAATTCCCAAATACATCTTCTTCGTCAAGGAGTTCCCGATGACAGGAAGCGGGAAAATCCAGAAGTTCAAGCTGAAAGAACTGAGCGTAAAACTCTGTGCCGAACGAGGCATCGAGATTATATAAACTTTCAAACAACCAAAAGAAATGGCTCCCCGGACGGATAAATCCATCTTGGGGAGCCATTCATTTTTATTCCTCCCAATGATACACGTCAGGCAAGCTGTTGCAGAATGTCGGCGGCAATCTGAGGGGCAGTGAGATGATTCTTCTCCAAGAACTCCTGCACATCGAAACGGTCTACAAATTCCTTCCGGGCACCGAAATTAAGCACCTTCATCGGACTGCAACCGAAATAGCGGGCAATCTTCTCGCCGAATCCGCCGTCCAGTACCCCGTCTTCCAAGGTTACCACCAGTTCGTGGTCGGCCTTCAGTTCTTCCATCAGGGCCTCATCCACTCCCGTAATGTAACGCGGATTGATCAGAGTAGCTTCTATTCCTTTCTGTTCCTTGAGCAAAGCGGCTGTCTCTTCTGCCAGCCCGAAGAAAGACCCCAGCCCCAGAATAGCTACGCGGCTCCCCTTCCGGACGGTCTGATAGCGGTTTAATTGACTATAGTCTGCATCCACCGGACGATGCCCGTAAGCCAGTTCCGTGGCCGGCACACGGATAGCTACCGGATGTTCGTTCTGCCGGATACTCCACTCCAGCATGGCCATATACTCTTCCCGGCAGGTAGGAGCCAGATACACCAAATTCGGAATGTTGCTGAGAAGCGGAATGTCGAAGAAGCACAGATGTGTCACATCGTTCATGGCCGAGAGTGAACCCCAGAACACTAACAGCACGGCCGGATTGCGGTTGATACACAAGTCCTGTGAAATCTGGTCGTATGCACGCTGGATAAACGTACTATATACGCCGAACAAAGGCTTTCCTCCATTCTTGGCAATGCCGGAAGCCAGCGCCACGGCATGTTCCTCTGCAATGCCCACATCGACGAACTGCTTCCCGGCAGCTTTCCGACGGTCGGGAGTGAATCCCATCACGGTAGGCGTACCGGCTGAAATAGCTACAATACGACGGTCTTCCTGCATGCGGCGCAACAGGTAGCAGGCTGTCAGGTCGGCATAGTCCTGCGGCTCTTCGCTCGGGTGGAACACCACCCCTGTTTCTGGGTTGAACGGCATTGTCCAGTGATAGGTTTCCTTATCTTTCTCGGCAGGAGCATATCCCTTCCCTTTCAGTGTATTGATGTGTACCACAACCGGATGGTCAATGTCCTTTACCTGCTGGAAGGCATTGATCAGTGCCTCCACATTGTTTCCTTCGTTCACGTAAAGATAATCCAATCCCATCGCCCGGAAAAGATTGCAAGGACACTGCCCGTTGCTTTCACGCAGTTCCTGCAGATTGCGGTACAGTCCTCCATGATTCTCGGCAATCGACATCTGGTTGTCGTTGACTATTATGATAAAGTTCGTACCTAATTCAGCTGCATAATCCAGTCCTTCCAAGGCTTCTCCCCCACTGAGTGAGCCGTCTCCGATGACTGCAATCACGTTGCCGCCCTTCCCCGTCAGGTCCCGGCCTTTCACCAGTCCGCCTGCTAGGCTGACAGAAGTAGAAGTATGTCCCATCACAAAATGGTCGTGCACACTTTCCATCGGTTCCGAATAACCAGACACCTCGTCATACTGTTCCGCATGCAGGAAGGCATCTTTACGTCCGGTCAGCATTTTATGGACATAACTTTGATGTGACACATCGAACACAATCTTATCTTCCGGCGAGTGGAACACGTAATGCAAGGCAATCGTCGCTTCCACCATTCCGAAATTGGGACCGAAATGTCCTCCGTGTGCGCTCAGTTTCTGCAACAGAACCTGGCGTATTTCATGGCTTAATTCATTCATCTCTGCTACCGACAGTTTTTTGACGTCGGCCGGTGAATTGATTTTTTCCAGATACATAAAATAATATTTAAACAAGTTACACATTAAAGACGCAAATTCACGAAGCAAAAATAGCGTTTCTTCCGCCCGATGAAGGTATATAAATTACGGCTTTTTATACCCGAATTCCCGACTATCCCGACAAAACAAAAGAGACCGCTTCATCCTTTCGGTGAAACAGTCTCTTTGTAGCAATATAGTATCTGCCATTTACTTATTCACAATCTTGACCAGCAAAGTCTTGCTGTCCAGCTTACCCTTGGTATCGTACGCCTCTGATTTTACCAGTCCGACTCCTTCCGCATACCACTCTGTCACGCGGAGCGTAGTGGTTTTCAGTACGATTTTCGTACGTTGCAAATAAGAAATCTTCACACAATCGAACTTTCCGGCAGTGGTGCTGATGGTTTCATTTCCCATATAAGCCGCACCGGAAATATTCACTTCATTCTTCAGCATGTTACGTACCACCTGATACGAACGGTCAGGAATGCTCTCGCCTCCTTTAGCCTCATCTTTAATAGTAAACGAATTGTCTCCTTTAAATTTCAGTTTCTCCAACAAGCCTAAACGGGCTGCCTCATTGTATTTCTCCGGATCGGAATCAGAATCGATATACGGACCATACATCAAATCTTCGGTACAAACCGTGTTTGTTCCATCATAACTCCAATTGAACAACGTATAGCTGGTATTGTTCTTTGCTTTCGTAGTGACAATCTTGTCATAATAGGAAGCCTGCACCTTCCCGTCGGCCTTTGCCACCTTGCTCACCGTCATGGTTTCATTAGAGGTGCTTTGACCGATTTCATCATAATTTACATAGTGCAATTCTGTTCCTTCTGTCGTACAGAAATATTGTGCCTGCATAGAATGGCAGCCTAAAATGGCCGCAACCAAAAACATAAGCCTCTTCATAGTTTCTTTTTTTAAACAAAATACGGTGCAAACATACAAATTTCTTTCTTTTTTCTGTCTATCTTTGCCACTGAAAAAACATTAAATCGACTATACATGGGATTATTATCATCTTTATTCGGAAAAAGCCAATCCGATGAAAACGAACAGGAAAGACAAGACAAGAAAAACTTCGACATTCTGAAATACGACGGCATCCGTGCCCGCAATATGGGAAAACTGGACTACGCCATCAAATGTTTTGAAGAGGCTGTAGCGCTCAACGATGAAAACGAAACACTGGGACTGCTGGCCAGTGCCTACCTCCAAGCCAACCGCACAGACGATGCACGTATCACCCTCGACCGGCTCGTGGCAAAAGATGAAACCAACATACAGGCCTTGCTGTCGCTGGCCAGCGTATGCTTCTTGCAGGAAGATTATGACGGCATGAACAATGCTTGCCAGAAAGCCATCGCCATAGATGATAAAAATGCACAAGCCTATTATCTGGCCGGGAAAGCGGCGCATGGCATGAAAAACGGAATACAGGCTATTGTGATGCTGACCAAAGCCCTCGCCCAAAACGAGAGTTACACCGAAGCGTACCTGCTACGGGCCGAAGTATTGTGGGAAATGCGCCAGGCCAAAGATGCGTTGGACGACTTGGAACAAGTGTTGAAACTTAATCCGGAAGAGGAAGAAGCCTTGCTACTGAAAGCTACCATCCACATCCAGCTCGGACAGACGGAAGATGGTGAGGGATGCTTGGATCAGGTGATTTCACTGAACCCATTTAACGTAAAGGCTTACCTGCTGAAAGGGAGTCTGCTGACAGAAGAGAAGAAACTGGACCAGGCCTTGGAGAACTATCAGGAAGCCATTGAACTGATTCCGCAAGATGCCCAGCTGTATCAGGAAAGAGGACGGGTACGTCTGCTGATGGGTGACAAGGACGGAGCTACGGAAGACATGAAAAAAGCCATCGAACTGGCTCCCGAAAAAGAGAACCTGATTTCCGGTCATTTCGATAATTTTGAGAAGAATAACTTGCAGACGGGAATTTATTAATCCGTATTATATAAGAGAAACGGCTGTGGAAACCTCCTCAAAGAAGCATTCCACAGCCGTTTTTCCTATATATACCCTCTATCAAAGCGTGTCGTAAGCTGCCTTCAACTGCTGCAAGGCCTTTTCCACGGTAACCCGCGGACAACCCACGTTCATCCGCATAAAACCGGCTCCTTCCTTACCAAACATCTCTCCATCGTTCAAGGCCAGTCCGGCTTTGTCCACAAAGAAAGCGTTCAATGCTTCGTGCGAAAGTCCCAGTTCCCGGCAGTCCAACCAAATCAGGTAAGAAGCCTGCGGACGCATCACCTTCATCTTAGGCATGTGAGTCTTTATATAGTCTGCCACATAATCAATATTTCCCTGAATATACGCCAGACACTGCGCCAGCCATTCCTCTCCTTCTGTATAAGCGGCCGTCACAGCAGGCCAGGCAAACACATGACCAGCATTCAATTCGCCGGCATTCAGATATGTTTCAAACCGTTCCCGTAGTACTTCGTTATAAATAAAGGTATGCGAAGCTGCTACCCCCGGCATATTAAAGGTCTTGCTGGGCGCCATAAAAGTGACAGAGTTATTGCGTGCCTTTTCCGAAACCATGGCAAACGGTATATGCTGGAAAGGAGGCAAGGTCAAATCAGCATGAATCTCGTCGGAGAATACAATCACATTGTCATCGGCACAAATCTCTGCCAGTTCTTGCAATTCTTCCTTCTTCCAGACTACCCCACCCGGATTATGAGGATTACAGAGAATCAACACCCGTATACCTTTGATGGAACGGCGAATCAAATCCAAGTCCATGCGATAGTGTCCGTCCACCTCTTTCAGCGGACATTCCACCAATCGACGGTTGTTGCGTGTTACCAGCCAGGCAAACGGATGATATACGGGTGGCATAATCATAATTTTATCGCCCGGTTCCGTAAAACAGTTGATGGCCATCCCCAGTCCGGGCACAATGCCGGGTACAAAATTAATCTCCTCTTTCTTCACCGTCATACCATAACGTTTCTTCACCCAGTCGATAATGGACTGGAAATAACTGTCCGGACGGAAAGTATATCCCAGCACCGGATGTTCGCAACGCTTGCGGATAGCGTCCAATATAAACGGAGGAGTAGCAAAATCCATGTCAGCTACCCACATGGGAATCAAATCTGAACGCCCCCATACATTCACCATACCGTCAACTTTCTCGCAGCAAGTACCCCGACGGTCTATCACTTCATCGAAATTATAGTTCATGTCTTTTATCAGTTTGTCTGTTCTATCAATGAAATATCTCTCTACAACAAAGGTAAGAAAATACCTTTACATCCGGCATTATGAACGTATTTTTTAAAAATGAGAAGAAAAATTTTGATGTAATATTTGTTTTTTAAAGAAAAGTATTACTTTTGCAGCAGAAATAACAACAAAATAACAAGAACATGAGAACATTTGCATCTTACTTCTTCTTTTACTTTTATTTCTTTTACTTTAGCAATGAAGTGAAGCGGGAGTTTGCATGCATACGGTAAAAAGAAAAATTAATTGAAATGATAATACAAAGTCCCGCTTCTATGGAGCGGGACTTTTTTTATAGTTAGAGTTATACAACATGAAGAAGATAGCCATACAAGGAGTTCCGGGCTCGTACCATGACATTGCAGCCCACAAATTTTTCAAGGACGAAGAAATCGAACTGATATGCTGCAACACTTTCGAAGAAGTGTTCGACAACCTTCGGAAAGACAGCAGCATTATCGGAATGATTGCTATTGAAAACACGATTGCCGGAAGCCTCCTTCACAATTATGAGTTGCTCAGAGACAGCGGGGCAACGATTATCGGAGAACATAAGCTGCGTATCAGCCACAGCATCATGTGCCTGCCCGGAGAAGACTGGAGCACACTGACCGAAGTCAACTCCCATCCAGTAGCACTGGCACAATGCCGGGATTTCTTGCAACATCACCCACAACTGAAAGTGGTGGAAACAGAAGACACCGCAGGCAGCGCACGCGATATCAAGGAAAAGGGACTGAAAGGACATGCCGCCATCTGCTCCAAATACGCCGCCGAACTTTACGGAATGAAAATCCTACAGGAAGGCATCGAAACCAACAAGCACAATTTCACCCGTTTCTTGGTAATATGTGACCCCTGGATGGCCGATGAACTGAAAGACCGTTCAAAAATCAACAAAGCCAACATCGTCTTTTCCCTGCCCCATAGCGAAGGGAGCCTCTCACAAGTATTGTCCATCTTCTCATTCTATCACATCAACCTGACCAAAATACAGTCATTGCCCATCATCGGACGCGAATGGGAATACCTATTCTACGTGGATGTCCTGTTCAACGACTACCTGAGATACAAACAATCAATCGACGCAGTCATGCCATTAACCAAAGCACTTAAAATTTTAGGAGAATATGCAGAAGGAGAATCAACCATATAAAATAGAGCCGGCCAACCGGTTAAGCAGTGTCAGCGAATATTATTTCAGCCGGAAACTGAAAGAAGTGGCACAAATGAATGCAGAAGGAAAGAACGTCATCAGCCTGGGAATCGGAAGTCCCGACATGCCGCCTTCAGAAGAAACCATCAACGTGCTGTGCGAAAATGCCCGCAAGCCGGACGCACACGGTTACCAGCCTACGGTAGGAATACCGGAACTGCGCAAGGCCATGGCCGACTGGTACAAGAGATGGTATAACGTAGACTTGGACCCGGCTACGGAAATCCAGCCGCTCATCGGTTCCAAGGAAGGAATCCTGCATGTCACCTTGGCACTGGTCAATCCAGGCGACCAGGTATTGGTTCCGAATCCGGGATACCCCACTTACACTTCACTGAACAAGATTTTAGGCAGTGAAATCGTAAACTATAACCTGCGGGAAGACAATCACTGGCAACCCGACTTCGACGAACTGGAAAAGATGGATTTGAGCCGGGTGAAAATCATGTGGACCAACTATCCGAACATGCCGACAGGCGCCAATGCCACACTGGAACTTTACGAAAAACTGGTCGACTTTGCCCGTCGTCACCAGCTGGTGGTGGTGAACGACAACCCCTACAGCTTTATCCTAAACCGCAAACCTCTCAGTATCCTGAACATTCCGGGAGCCAAGGAATGCTGCATTGAGTTCAACTCCATGAGCAAGAGCCACAACATGCCGGGCTGGCGTGTAGGAATGCTGGCCACCAATGCCACTTTCGTACAATGGATTCTGAAGATAAAGAGCAACATCGACTCCGGAACCTTCCGGCCTTTACAGCTGGCCGCCGCTCAAGCCTACCGCAACAGTGCAGAATGGCATGAAGAGGCCAACATCCGTACCTACGCACGCCGCCGGAAACTGGCCGAAGAAATCATGCATACCTTAGGATGTACCTTCGACCCGGAACAAGTAGGTATGTTCCTGTGGGGCCGTATTCCCGACTCTTACGCCGATGTGGAAGACCTGACCGAAAAGATTCTTCACGAGGCCCGCGTCTTCATCACTCCGGGATTCATCTTCGGCAGCAACGGAAAGCGCTACATCCGCATTTCACTTTGCGCCAAGGAACCTCAACTGGAAGAGGCTCTGAAACGCATTCAAGCAGTTATGAACAAATAAACATTACAAAAATCAAATACTACCATGGAACAATTGGATTTATTACCCATCGAACTGGAAGGTGTTTCTCAGGAACGCCCTCTGATTATTGCAGGTCCCTGCAGTGCTGAAACTGAAGAGCAAGTCATGACCACGGCCAGAGCCTTGGCCGACAAAGGCATCAAGATTTTCCGTGCCGGAATCTGGAAGCCCCGTACCAAACCGGGAGGCTTTGAGGGTATCGGTGTGGAAGGACTTTCCTGGCTGAAGGAAGTGAAAAAAGAAACCGGTATGTACGTGGCTACCGAAGTCGCTACCGCCAAACATGTATACGAATGCCTGAAAGCCGACGTAGACATCGTATGGATTGGCGCCCGTACCACTGCCAACCCGTTCGCCGTACAGGAGATTGCCGATGCCCTGAAAGGTGTGGACATTCCGGTCTATGTAAAGAATCCGGTCAATCCGGATCTGGAACTCTGGATTGGTGCCTTGGAACGTATCAACAATGCCGGACTAAAACGTATCGGAGCCATCCATCGCGGATTCTCTTCTTACGACAAGAAAATATACCGCAACCTGCCGCAGTGGCATATTCCTATTGAACTGCGTCGCCGTATTCCGAACCTGCCTATCCTGTGCGACCCGAGCCACATCGGCGGAAAGCGTGAACTGATTGCTCCGCTCTGCCAGCAGGCCATGGATTTGGGCTTCGACGGCCTCATCATCGAATCACACTGCAATCCAGAATGCGCATGGAGCGATGCCGCACAGCAAGTCACTCCCGATGTACTCGATTACATCCTGAACCTGCTGGTCATCCGTTCCGAACACCAAAGCACCGAAAACTTGAATGAACTGCGTCGCCAGATTGATGAATGCGATAATGAACTGATGGACATTCTGGCCAAACGTATGCGGGTATGCCGCGAAATCGGAACCTTCAAGAAGGAACACAATATGACCATCCTGCAGACCGGCCGTTACAACGAAATTCTGGACAAGCGAGGTGCACAAGGTTCACTTTGCGGAATGGACCCGGACTTCATCAAGCAAGTGTTTGAGATGATTCACGAAGAAAGTGTCCGCCAGCAAATGGAAATCATCAACAAGTAAGTACGAGAAGAACAAGAAATGAAGATATTGATTTTAGGAGCCGGAAAAATGGGCTCCTTCTTTACTGATGTATTGAGTTTTGAACATGAAGTAGCCGTGTACGATGTAAATCCTCAGCGACTGCGCTTCATGTACAACTGCTACCGTTTTACCCAACCGGATGAAATCAAGGAATTCCAGCCGGAACTGGTCATCAATGCCGCCACGGTGAAATATACCCTCGATGCGTTTAATCAGGTGCTTCCGCTCCTGCCCAAAGACTGCATCATCAGCGACATTGCTTCCGTGAAAACCGGATTGAAAGAATTTTACGAACACTGCGGTTTCCGTTACGTGTCCACCCACCCGATGTTCGGTCCCACGTTTGCCAACCTCGACAAGCTGAGCACCGAGAATGCCATCATCATCAAGGAAGGCGACCACTTGGGCAAGATTTTCTTCAAAGACCTCTACCAACGTCTGAAGCTGAATATCTTTGAATACACGTTCGAGGAACACGACGAAACCGTGGCCTACTCCTTGTCCATCCCGTTCGTTTCCACCTTCGTGTTTGCGGCCGTCATGAAACATCAGGATGCGCCGGGTACCACCTTCAAGCGCCACATGGCCATTGCCCAAGGTGTGCTGAGTGAAGACGATTTCCTGTTGCAGGAAATCCTGTTCAACCCCCGCACTCCGGCACAAGTGGAAGGTATCCGTACGGAACTGAACGAACTGCTGGACATTATCAGCCGAAAGGACGCGGAAGGCATGCACGCCTACCTGACCAAAATCCGTAAGAACATCAAATAATAAACTGAGAAGAAGTCTCAAGCTAAAAATACAAAAATAAAAATCCTCCTGCCTTTAGCCATAGAATGCAAAACAAACTAAAGCTAAAAACAGGAGGATTTTTATATAATCACAAATAGATTCCTTTTATCTCCAACAGATATTCATCTGCAATCAGAACCGATAGCCTACCGTCAACAAGAAAGCCAGATTCTTGTTACTTTCATCTGCAAAACTGTCCTTAATCATATTGGTAAATCCATACTGTCCGGTCAAGTTTATCAAATAATGGTCGTCCAGTTCAAACCCAACACCATACTGCAAACCTACAGCACAGCGGTTCATCATGGCCTCATCACTGTTACCAACCTTTTTAAACAACTTGGTGCCTATTTCTGCCCCACTAGATTCGACAGTCATTTTTCCACCCAAGCCAAATCCTACATACGGACCAAAGTTAACCACAAAACGATTTTTCTCTGCAATATTTATCTTTACAGCTGCCAGCAACGGAATATCCAGATACACCGGATTTATCTTTGCATCGACTCCTTCCTCACTTGTCTTACAACCCTTGCTGGTAAAGTTTAATCCAGACTGGAAAGACCACATTTCATTAAAAGCATAATCCATACCTACTCCCAGCGTATAACCCACTTTCATATCCGCCTCGCTGTTCGTGATGTTCGCCATTGACATACCTCCATGAATGTCAAATCTTGCTTGAGAATAACCTGCAATAGCCAGCAAGCCCAATAACAAAGTCAATAATGTTTTTTTCATAGCCTATAAATCTTAAGTTACGTTTCTGTCTCCTTCGAAACAAATTCATTTATTTAAAGAAACATAGAGACTCGCCATTCGGCCATGTTTCCATTCACCAAACTCTAAACCTTTCTATATATAAAAAACAAGTGTTCCTTTTTGTTCATTTTCACTAAAAACAGACCAGAAAATAAACAAAAAGGAACACTTCTATTTTTTACACTCCTACGCTTTACAACTTAATCTTCTTTGATACCGATTTCGATTCATTGTGCAGACGGTCGAGTGCGGTCACCACATAACGGTACTTCGTCTTTCCGTCTTCATACGGCAGCTTGTAGAATTCATCATGCGTAATGGCTACAATGTGAGACGGGTCATTCAAATTCACCTTTTCCTTCTTATCGAAGCGATATACCACATAATGATAAGCCTTGTCCATCTCTGTCTTGGCTTTCGGTGCCGTCCAGAACAGAATGTAACCGTCTGCCGTCCACACGGGTTTCAGCTTGCGCACCTTTCCAGGAGCCTTGTCGTCCATGAACGGCGAAGTAGGAAGCAGAGCTGGATACTTGTGGTATTCCTTCACCAGCATATCCCGGTAATTTCCCTTATTCTCTACCACTGCCGCCGCATACCACTGACAGCTACCCTGTACGGTAGGCAACGAGCGCTGCAAATTATACTTTGCCGGAATCTGGCTCTGATTCGGATTCATCAAATCTGCTTTCGATACCGTACGTATCACATCCTGACCAATATACAACGGACGAGCAGCCGCATGACGTGCCCACCAGCGAATCAAGGTCTCATAATCAGCTGCCGGATGACCAATCTCCCAGTAAATCTGCGGGATATTGTAGTCCACCCAACCGTTGTTCACCCACAACAGCACATCGGCATACAAATCATCGTAGTTCTGCAACCCATTGGTATCACTTCCGTTCGGATCGTTTTTCCGGTTCCGGTAAATACCGAATGGAGATACCCCGAACTTCACCCACGGCTTGCATTCGCGCACCGTCTCGTGAATCTCCTTAATCAGCACGTTTACATTATCCCGGCGCCAGTCGGCCCGACGGGTAAATCCGCGACCATACGCCGCAAAGCTGATATTATCCGGAAAATCCTCTCCCGGATTCGGGTATGGATAGAAGTAGTCGTCCATGTGAATGGCATCCACATCGTAACGACTCACAATGTCGCGCACAATCTTGCAGATATACTTTCTGGATTCCGGCAATCCCGGATCGAAATACAGCTGTCCGGCATACTGCACGAACCATTCCGGATGCTGGTTGTAAGGATGCATCGGCGACAATGCCCCCGTCCCTTTCGTCTTGGCCCGATACGGATTGATCCACGCATGCAGCTCCATGTTCCGCTTGTGGCATTCCTCAATCATGAACTGCAACGGGTCCCACATCGGTGAAGGAGCCTTCCCCTGCACACCTGTCAAAAAACGGCTCCACGGTTCGTAGGGCGATTTATACAGGGCATCTGCTTCCGCTCTCACCTGGAAAATGATGGCATTGATACCCGCTTTCTGCAAATTGTCCAGCTGGCTTACCAACACTTTTTTCATCTTCTCCGTAGGCATTCCCTGGAATTGTCCGTTCACACACTGTATCCATGCTCCGCGGAACTCCCGTTTGGGATAACGCACCTGCGCATGCAAGCTGCCTGCCCACAAGCTTCCCAATAGGACAAACAGCATCAATAGTTTAGTCTTCATATCTGTAAATTTTATCATATTCTTTTCCTTTCTTCAAACAATACTCCAATTAAGTCGCAAAGATACAGAAAGGTAAGAGAAGGACCAAACCAAAAGCACGCTTTTGAACGTAGCAGTTTCTATTCTGTCTGAAGGCCGATGACAAGTTCTCCATTCCCCCCACAGCAAACAAAATTCCAAACAGGTAAAGTATACTACAGCCTCTCTTTTTAAATTAAGAATTATTCACATAAATATGATTTGTCTATCCGAACATGAATGAAACTACAATAAGCAAGCAAAACAGAAAAGTATCCATACCGAAAGAACTGAAACATTTCCAAGCATAATCAGGCCTTCAACAGGAGAATCAGAACAAACAATAAGATACCACAGACATTCACTCCCAACTATCTGAAACAGAGATTCCTCACACAAACATTCATTCTCTATTCAAAATAATACATGTATATTTGGAGAGTAATCACTACACTTAAATGACCTTTAAATGAAACTCACAACTCATTTTATAAACAAGACACATGAAAAATAACCGAATCTTAATTACCGCAGGCTTGCTTCTGATCAGCACAACCATGCTTTACGGACAATCAAAAACCGTTTGGCTTGACGACCTGGATTTAACGGCTGTCACACAAGGTAATGGAGTAGCCATGAAAAACAAATCTGTAGACGGGAAAACCCTCACCATCGGAGGACAGACATTCGAACGTGGAGTAGGTACTCATTCCGTCAGCGAACTGGCCATCCAACTGGACGGAAAAGCCACTTTATTCACAGCACACGTAGGAATGGATGATGAAATTCTGGCCCATAAACCCTCCGCTGAGTTCATTGTTATTGGCGACGGCAAACAATTATGGTCCAGCGGAATCATGACTGCCGGAGATGCCGCCAAACCTTGTTCCGTATCGCTGGAAGGAATAAAAATGCTGGAACTGATAGTAGATGAAGGAAATGATAACAATTATTACGACCATGCCGACTGGGCCGATGCCAAAATCCAATCCACGGGCCCCGAAAGTTTCCCAACCATAAAGTTTATCGCCACAGAGCCCTATATACTGACTCCCCCGGCTCCGGCTACTCCAAGAATAAACAATGCCTCTGTATTCGGAGTCCGTCCAGGCTCCCCTTTCCAGTTCCAGATAGCCGTTACAGGCGACCGTCCCATGAAGTTCTCTGCCCAAGGCCTTCCCAAAGGACTGGAAATAAATCCGGAGACAGGCCTCATCACCGGAAAACTGGATAAATCAGGTACATATAAAGTAACACTGAAAGCACAGAATTCCAAAGGGAAAGCCGAACAGACCTTCCAAATCAAGTGCGGCGACCGAATCGCTCTCACTCCACCCATGGGATGGAACAGCTGGAATTGTTTCGGACATGAAGTATCAGCTGAAAAAGTGAAGAAAGCTGCCGAAGCCATGGTAAAAAGCGGGTTAATCAACTATGGATGGACTTATATAAACATAGACGATTCATGGCAGCATCACCGTGACCCCAACGACCCTACCCGGGGAGGCAAACTGCGCGACGAACAGGGTTACATTATCCCCAACGCACAATTCCCTGACATGAAAGGACTGACAGATTACATACACTCACTTGGATTGAAAACGGGCATTTATTCCTCGCCCGGTCCATGGACATGTGGAGGTTGTGCCGGAAGTTTCGGTTATGAGAAACAAGATGCAGACCAGTACGCCCGATGGGGATTTGATTATCTGAAATATGACTGGTGCAGCTATGGAGGCGTACTTGACCGCAATCTGGACACCGACCCCTACAGTGTCTCTTCTCTGGCTTTCCAAGGAGGAGGAGACTCCCTCGTAGGCAGAAAACCCTTCAAAATCATGGGAGATTATTTACGGCAGCAACCCAGAGACATCGTCTATAGCTTATGCCAGTATGGCATGGGAGACGTATGGAAATGGGGAGACTCCGTAGGCGGACAAAGCTGGCGTACGACCAACGACATTACCGACACCTGGGAAAGCGTAAAAAACATCGCTCTCTCCCAAGACCGTTCTGCAGCCTGGTCCAAACCTGGAAACTGGAACGATCCGGATATGCTGGTTCTCGGTATTGTAGGTTGGGGAAATCCACATCAAACCAAACTGAAGCCCGACGAGCAATATCTTCATTTCAGTCTTTGGAGCCTGTTTTCCGCTCCTCTCTTAATAGGATGTGATTTGGAAAAACTGGATGACTTCACATTCAACCTGCTGACAAACAATGAAGCCATAGCTATTGATCAGGATCCTCTTGGCAAACAAGCCACGTGTGTATATCAAATTGGAGAACTGCGAATTTACGTAAAAGAACTGGCCGACGGAGGAAAAGCGGTCGGTTTCTGTAACTTCGACCGGGAAAAAGCAGACATTTCTTTCCATGAGTTTGACAAATTGGGCATCACCGGTACACAAACAGTACGCGACCTCTGGCGACAAAAGGACATCAAGACACTCGATACCCGCCAGGAATCCCTTTCACTTCATGTTCCAGCCCATGGAGTATTACTCTATAAATTCAAACCCGCCCACAAATAAATTTTTAGAACCGAAAGAGACTGTTTCATTTTTCCGAAACAGTCTCTTTTTTATTTTTACCATTGATAACCACCGTATCATTCAGAATCCCCCTATATCAAAAAACAAACCTCAGGACAAATTCTCTGTTTCACACTGTGGGATACAAAAACCACAGTGTGGGATATATATTTCACACTGTGGTACACAAATCCCGCAGTGTGGGACAGAGAAAAGACAAAGACATACAGAAATAGACACAACTACAACTGAATTTAGGAATTCTTCTACAATACAGTCAGAAAAAACATCTCCTCGCACAATGTTACCGACAGTCCAAAGATACGATCATCCCTATTTAGAAAGAGGATATTCTGCTAATTATAAGGCACATAAATATACGGATAAACAAATATATTCTTTGACATATGAATTATTTATTATACTTTAGCAGTATTGCAAAACATGGATCATTCTTTTTGTAAAAAAATGGACACATTTTTGTTTACATTAGCAATGTTCTTGGGATTATGCAATATAACTTTTTCAACCATTCTACCATACACTACCGAAAAGGGTTTATGTATAAATCTATCTCGAACATAAGGGGAGAATATTGACCTAATTCTTTACGACAACTGAAAACGTCACAGATTTCACAGTTAATGATGAATCTGGTAAATGCCAATAAAAAGTCCCTATCTCTGTCGGACTATATCAATCATAACTTGCCTCGCCAATGTCATTACTTAGATAAACAATTTATAATAAAAAGAGGTAAAAAAACTCACCTCCACATTAGATATTAATGAAAATGAGTTAGAATATTTTTGTATAAATAGCCTATTTAGCATACTTAGACAAACTTTTTAGACAAAAAGAACAAATATTCTTTTTCATAAAGGATAAAAAGAGAAAATTATCACAAAAACCCACAGGAATCATCCAAATTATAAAATTTGTCTATTCATATCGTATGATTTGTCTTTTTATAAATATATGCAATAATCTACAATTAGACAAGTAGAAACGAGCTAAATGCGATAAATTTGAATCACGATGCTAAGGGGAGGACAAAGAAAGGACCTTTAACACCAAATGAGATAAGAAATTTATTTTTAATTAAACTTTCAAGAATTATGAAAAAAAGATTCTATGGAGCCCTCGTTTTGGGAAGTTTACTTCTCGCTGGGGGTGCAGTAACTTCTTGTTCAGATTATGATGATGACATTAATAATCTGAACCAGCGAGTAGACGCTGTTGAAAAGACACTGGCTGACTTAAAAACAGCCATTGAAGGAGGTGTCACCATCAATAGCATTGAAACTACCGATAACGGTATCGTTATCAAAACAAGCAAAGGCGACTTCACCATTACTAATGGTAGTGGCCAGGCAGGATGCACTGTAGAAATTGGTCCTAACGGAACTTGGGTAATCAATGGTACAGACACCGGGAAACCGTCAAAAGGTGCTGATGGCGCTTACTACGAACCAAATGCAGAAACCAATACTTGGTGGAAAGTAGAAGGCGACCAGAAGACAGACACGGGAATTTCATATTTGGCAAGCGGTACAATCACTGCCGTATATGATAAGGTGAACGGAGAATTGTTGTTGAGTGGTGTAGATGGCTATGAAGGCACTTTAGTTTTGTCTTTGACTACAGGATTGAAGTCATTGGTATTCCAGCCTGATTTCTATTATGAAGGTATTGAAGCAATGTCTGTAGGTACATACAAGTACACGGAAAAAACAGTAGCAGCTGTTGATATTGATAAGGATTGTTCTACAGATGCTCCAACTGAAGGGGGAAAAGTTGCAATGTCTCCGGGCTTGGTAGCTAACTATCACATGAACCCGTCTAATGCAGACATTAACAAGATTGAACAATTGTCTTTCATTAGTGCTGACAAAAATTATACAAGAGCTGAAGGTGATGTAGTAAAAGCCACAGTTACCAGCAAAGAAGCAAAAGACGGTATCTTGACTGTACATGCTCAACTGACAGATGGTACAATTAAAGATATTAAAGATGATAAGAAAGTTACCGTATTAGCTTTACAGGCTAACTACAAGAATGCAGAAGAAAAGGTAGACACTGTCATTACTTCTGACTATGCCGCTGTAAAAGCCGTTAATTATGAAGACCTTAAATTGGCACATGTTGATGCTACCGGTGCGGATAGACATTTGTATACTACCGCAGCAGAAGCTATTGCAAATCCAGCCGATTATGAAGTTGTATGGAACGATGAAGGAATGGATATAGCTGAATTAATTCAGACACACTATGATGACATGAGCGATCCTGACTACCCAAATGGAGAGCACACCGCATGGGATGTGAATGCTAAATCAGGCACTGTTGAAAAATACGGATTTGAATATAGCTACGAATTGGTAGGTTACCACAAAGGAAGCAACGAAACTTCTGAAAGTGCACACGCTGCATTGCAAGGTTCTATTTTGAGACCTCAAATGCCGGATAAAGGTAAGCACCAAGACTTTGGAGCTGCACAAAATCAAGCAGAAATCGACCGTGAACCGCTGGTACGTGTAATCTTGAAAGATAAAGTCAGCAATAAAATTGCTTCTGTGGGTTACATTAAATTCAAAATCGTAGCTGAAGCAGCTGAAAGCAAAGTTGTTTTACCTGTTTCCTTCTCATTCGATGACAAATACACAGTAGATTGTACAGAAAATGAACTTAAACTGGAAATTGCATGGCATGACTTCGAAGAAGATATCTTGGCTAAGCTTGAAGAAACAGCAGGTATCTCCAAAGAAGAATTCCACAACGACTTTAAGTTGGAAGGTGGAAATGACAATGCTACTCAGTTCGATGGAGCGCTTGTAACCTCTCAGCCTACTACCAAGAAAGGTATCGTTAAACAAACTATTACAGACCAAGGTCCAGAACAAACTGAAATTCTTACTTGGACATTGAAGAACAATGAGGCTTATCAATTGTTCAAGAACAATGCAAGTATCTCTGTAGTTGTACGTTATGCGAAAGAAGTTGAAGCCGGTATTTATGAGTATATTTACGTAACATTGACTTGGGCACCGGAGCCACTTAATATAAAACCTGCGGGTGATTTAGCAAATTCTGATAAGATTAGCAATTATTGGTATGCTTATAACTCAGCAACTCCAGGATCTGGATACGATGAAATTCATGCCAATGTTGAAACTGTAGGACAATCAGCTGATGCTGACGACGAGTTCAAATCAGACATCTTGAATACATTTGTAGGAAATGACGTCACAGTATCAAACGTTGCTGAAGCTTATGCTGCATTCCAGAATGATAAACTGACTAAGGAATTCACATTTGTAGATCCACAGGATAGCAAAATGACCCCGGTTAAGGGTAACTCTGGCACAATGTATGACATCACAGTCAGTGCAGACGGTAAGACATTGTATGCAAATGTAGTGGGCAATCCGCTTGTAAAACAACCAGTAGTTGTAATCAACCAAACTGCTACAGAAGCTGTTTTGGAATATCAAGGAAAAGATGATAATGCAAATTATTCATTTGCAAGAGATATCTTAAATGCTGCTGACCATGCACAATTTACAGAAGATTCAGAGGGTAAGAAAACATTTACTGCACAAATGCAAATCAATGCAGAAAATTGTGATTATGTACCATTCGAACTCAGCAATAATACATTCTCTGCGAAGTTCTTACGTCCGATCACAATCAGCGACCCACATGAAACGAACTTTGTAGATGCTACAACAGGTGGTGCCAAAGCAGCTTTGAAGTTAACATTCATTGACTGGCGTGACCATGACTTCGACAATAAGGCAGTAACTGGTACTCACAATTATTATACGTATTATGGCGTTGAATCTATCGAACAGAATGGTGATATCTTGACTGACTTGAATGGAACATCAGGTGTATTTGATAGAAAATTAAAGGATGTAACCAAAAATGTAGAATTTACATTTGCCGCTCCAACAGCAGCAGATATTCAAAATAACCACAACTTTGGAACACTTACATACCTGAATAATGGTACAACAGTAGGTAACTTCCAGATCAAGGTTCCATTTGATGTTACATACGATTGGGGTACAATCAAAGTATGGGTAGTATGCAAGATTTCTCAGACAGAAGCTAACTAAGCCAATGCCTAGAATTCTTAAGACAATAAGATAAGGGGCTTGAAAAAGCCCCTTATTTTTTACTTTTAAACATAAAACGATGAAAAGACTTAATATTGTTGCTATTGCAATCTGCTTATTCAGTTTACTTTCATGCCAGTCTGGGAAAAAAGACCAGAAGGCAGAAGAATCTGTATCCACTGAAATAAATAGTTTTACCGACGGACTGGTAAAAGAAGATACCTTAGCTGTAAAAAAACTGGTAAACGATTATATGACGTACGCACAGAACGGACAATATGCCGAAGCTGCCGCGATGTTATTCAAACCCGACACAGCAGATATATGGAGTGAGCCCGTTTCTCTCACCAATGAGGAAATGGAAAAAGTAATAAATGCATTAAAGCTCTTTCCGGTGCAAAGCTTCGAAATCAGCAAAATAAAATTTAAAACCGCAGTAGACAATGAAGTAGAATGTAAGTTTACCATTAAGGACAGACAATCGGTGTCCAGCAAAATCAGCTTCAAACCCATGAATTATCTTGGAGGATGGAGACTTTGCCTATCAGATTAATGCAAATTATAAAGACAAATGCCCCTTGCTTAAAGCATCTATTTTACTCATTACGGAAAGTAATTAACTCTTAAATCATTGATATTATGCATTGGAATAAAGTTTTAACAATGCTGTGTATTGGTTTAATGCCAGTTACAGTTTTTTCACAAGAGAATCAGCCTTCTCGTCAAATCAAGGAAGAAGGAAAGACTGAGTTTGTTCCTCACTGGTTTATGCAAGTACAAGCCGGTGCCGCACACACCCGTGGTGAAGCAAAATTCGGAGATTTAATCTCTCCGGCAGCTGCCATCTACGGGGGCTATCAGTTTACACCGCTCTGGGGACTGCGTGTCGGAATAAGTGGTTGGCAGGCTAAAGGAGGATGGGCTGCCTATAATCAACTATACAAGTACAATTACCTGCAAGGAAATGTTGATGCTACATTGGATTTGAGCAATCTGTTCTGTCATTACAACCCAGACCGTTTCTTCAATGCATACTTGTTTGCAGGTGTAGGCCTGAACGGAGCGTTCAACAACGATGAAGCTGTGGCATTGGCCCAAAAAGGCTATGACCTGCGTTATTTATGGAATGACAACAAAATCAGTCCAGTAGGAAGATTCGGATTAGGCACTAATCTGCGACTGACTTCTCATTTGTTCTTCAACATTGAGGTGAATGCCAATGTGCTGTCGGATAAGTTCAACTCAAAGAAGGCAGGCAATGCAGACTGGCAGTTTAATGCACTGGCCGGATTTACAATTAAGTTCGGCAAGACTTCACGTAAGACAGAGCCTGTATACTACGACCCGACTCCGCAACCGGCACCTCCTGTCAAGGAAGAGCCTAAACAGGTACAAGAGCCAGTTCCAGTAAAACCGGCAAAGGTCAGCATGACCGAAAATGTATTCTTTACGATCAACTCGTCTGAGATACGTACTGAAGAAGCACAGAAGATTGACAAACTGGCTGAATTCATGAAGAACCATACAGACTGCAAGGTGACCATCTGTGGTTATGCAGACAAACAAACAGGTTATGCAGAAATCAACGAACGCCTTTCTAAAGAACGTGCAGAAGCTGTGGCTGCCATGCTGAAAGAAAAAGGCATCGACAGTCAGCGCATTACGGTAGATCATAAAGGTGATACGGTACAACCATTCAGCACAATGGAAGAAAACCGTGTAAGTATCTGTATCGCTGAATAAGTCTCCATTTAACTCTTCATAACATGAAAAAGAGTGTCACTCTCCCTCTTTTAGAGGAGATAGTGATACTCTTTTTTTATATCCAGCGTCTCGTCATACCAACGTAAAACAGTTATCATAGCCACAAAGAAATGACTGGCTATGCCTGACAAGCCGGAATTCTCCTCTATATGCAACCTATACTCAGAAAACCAATCCTATTCCCATAGAAAGTGAATGACGAAAATCGCTTACTGTACCCAAATAGGTTATGTTTCCAGTATCAAGATTGTAATCGTAGGAAGGAATACCGGCAAATTCCTTCAAGTTGTATCCTATCTGAAAATTCAATCCAAAATGTCGGCCGAACATTTTCGTGTAGCCGATACCCAAATCCCACATCCAACCGGGATCTATGGCAATATTAGAAAAACATCCGTACCCAAGATTCGTATAGATATACCCTTTCGGAATACTTGAAACAGGCTTATAACGGAATGTGGCATAAACGGGGATGGTATTGAAACCGGGGTGAGTATACCGGTCGGCCCCGATACCGATTCCGGCAGCGAATCTGGAGGTAAAATCGTACAGGGCCGTCAGGTGAAGAGAATGTCCCGCCATGCTACCGCTGTTCCATTGCAACTTGTTTGCCAGTCCCAGATTATAGTGATAGTCCAACAGCACATGGAATTTCGGGGCGTTTTTAATCGGTTTCTGGAGTTCCTGCCCTGCAACTTCTCCAAGACTGATGAGTGAAAATAATATTCCAGCAAGAAAAAAGATGTGTTTTGTTTTCATATTCTTCGGTTTTAACCATTGGAACAGAACCTCCCAATAGCACATTATCAATCAGTGTATATTTCCTTTAGGGTCTATCTGAAGAGCCAATACCAGACCATCGTTCACCACATTCTTGCCTGATCGTTTTATCGTTCTCCGGTCTAATGTAATACTTTCGATGGTGATTGAAGTATGACTAGCTATCGGCATAGGAGGTTTGCTCATATCCCGATATTGAAATACACATTTTAAAGTAACTTTCTGCTTGTGAATCTTTAAGGTAATTTCTGTCGTAGCAGTGCCTTGTGTCCGGTTTGCAGAGAATTTTATATTCTTCCTATTAGGCAAATCAGCCGAAATTAACAGATAAGATTTCCCTTTTATCTGTTTTATCTGGCAGGGAAGCATTGCTTGTGATTCGTTTCCAAAAGCGGAGACAGCTGCCGCAAAGTCCTTATTGCTCAGCAAATCTTTACCGGTTTCATCATTGCAGGTTATCAGGATCCGGTTGTTTTCCTGTGTGGCTGACATGGGGGAATACTCGTCTTTGCGGCAAGACCCCAAGAGGATACTTATTACAGCGAATAAAGCTAAAGTACCCAAATTGTTAGGGATACATACAAATTTCTTCATAATGGTTTTTTCTTTGAAAACTGCCATTGGGCAGAAAACCACTATGAGCTCATAGTTAATATTTATTAATCAGAATATTCAGCATGTCGTACATCTTGCTGGGAGATTTTGAGAGTATGCCCCTAATCGTAGGTTTCATTTTTCTACCATCATTGCTTCAATGATAGTCAGTTTCCATAAAGTCATGCGCAATAATCTGACCCTGGGCATTTTTCCTTATCGCCCTTCCGCTCCCTTTCTGCTTTACGGTTATCCCTCTATTTTCCGCCTTCTCTTCCATCCTTAGATATTTTATACGGTCTATTTTTTCCCCATGGTCCCTGAACTTAAACAGACATACATCCGGTGCTTCCTTTCTCAAGCCCACAAGCTTGAACTGGTAATGCTTTTTGGTATCATATACTTCCAGTATAAGCCCCGGCAGCCCGTTGAATTTCCAAGGCCCTTCACTCACTGCAATTTCCGGTGTGAACCAAGCTTCATAATCACGACCGTGATAGTGACAGGTAGCCAGTTGACAGGCATACCCTTGAATGGTTCTGATACTGTCCCGAAGGACCCAGTCCTGTGGTACATATTCTTCCTCTATATGACAATTGACGATTCCATTAGTGGTGCCAAGCATTACCTGTGAGGTCATCTTACCTTTCGGATAATTCTTATAAATATAGTCATGCAGGATTCTGGGTATGGGCAAAGAAGCATAGTCCCTTTTCCGGATATTCCCTATCATCATTTCACCCCATATTTTGCGTCCTGTGGGGTCGTAAAACAAGGAATCATAATAAAACATGGGGTAACCGTAACACTGGCTGATTGTTTTCCCGATACGCAAGATCACTCTTTCGGTAGTGACATCCGTACCCAATGTATCGGTTTGTTCCGTACAGTCGTATTCACACTCCATTATGGATGGTTCCAGTGCCTGTATATATCTGTCAATCTGCCCCCACACACTGGTGCAGCCCATGAAAATAAAAAGTGTCAATAATGTTCTCATCATCAGATTCTGTTATAAGTCAATATTGTTTTTATAATCCTTCTCCTGCAAGTCATATCCATGTTCCGTTCCCTGATACACAATCGGATACTGGCTTTCCTGCTGATATAGACGGTTCAGATATTCCGTCCGTTCCATCGGCTTATGCTCCTTTTCATACCAGTTATAGAATGTGACCGGATAACCGGGAGAGAGAACTATCTCGGCCGCAGAATAGAAATAATGCCGGTCCTTGTCGTAGGCTTCCAGTATGAGACCGGGCAAGCCGCACAATTTCCAGGGACCTTCCTGAAAAGGCAGATCCGGAGTATACCAGGCCACATACGTCCTTCCCCTGAAACTGGTTGTCGCCTTCCGGCACCGATACCCGCACACCATTTTCACCGAGTCCTGCTGCATCCACTTCATTACAGGTATCTTCTCTTTCACCACCACGGCTTCTTTTCTTCCTATTTCTCCAACTCTCCCATATACATAACAGGAGTCCTTTTGCCTGTCCTTGTACAGGTATTCGCTGGTCGTAGAGATGCCGGCTCTGCGGATGGAATCCAAATTAGACACCCTTGCGTGGAAGCGCTGCAATTTCAGTCTTGCATGCCCCGGCAGAACCTCAATGGAATCATCCTGACAAGTATAGTAACTGACAAACGAAGTGAACCGCTTGCCCAGCCGAAGAATCATACTGTCTCTGTGAATATCGTTCTCTGTCAGAGTATCCCTTTTAACCAGATGTGTATAATGACATTCGAGCAATGCCGGTTCAAGTACCTTTTTCTGCTGCCCCTTACATAAGGACGGGGAGAAAGCCAAAGGAATCAAAAGCAACCACAATTTCTTCATATAGCGTAATGTATTTAAGTCATAAAAACCAGATAAAAGCTCAGGAGCTAAAACAAAATGTACACACCCACCATGATATTCCTCGGACGAATCGTATAGCTCCGGCTTATTTTAGTGGCATCCGGCAGGAAGGTCGTATAGGCGTATTCCTTTTCGTTGAACAGGTTGTTCAGATGAAAGTCTATGTGCAGCCGTTTCGTCGCCTTATAAGTGGCCTGTATGTCCCCTAAAAAGAAATGCCGGGTATCGGTCTGGCTTATTTTGTTGGCAAAGTGTTCTCCACATACCGTAAAGCTCCATTTTTCGGAAGGAAGGAACCTGACAGAAAGCTTCTGCTGAAGCTGGTAGGTTTTCTCTTTCTCCTCACTGTCACTAATGTGAAACCTGGTATGCGAGAATCCCATCCGATAATTGACGTTCATCCACGAGAGGACATTCATATCGATTTCCGGACTCAGGGTAAAATTATCCTGACGGCTCTCCACCTTCCCTTCGCTTCGGAACAGAAATGCATCCCTGCGTGACCATCCGCCATCCAGCGTAAATTTTGCCTTCGCCCATCCGGTAGCCTTGGTGACACTGAAATCCAGATTCGTCGTATTTGCTTTCTGCGGAACAGCCACATATCCTGACAGAATATACTGGTCCTGCATCCGCTGAGACACGGTATACGGTGAACGGTTCCAGGATTTTCGGAACCTGATGCTGGAAAAGAACTCGCTCAGCGGTATATTGTATTCTATTCCGCCACCCACAGACGCATCCACCGTATGAAAGAAATCTGTCAGTCCTTCCGTCAGTGTACGGTAAGTGGTCAGCACGGATCCGGGATAGAAGCCAGACAGACTGACCGGATTCTCCCTGTAGTCTCCTCTGGCCTGAATCTTTATCCTGCTGTTCAATCGATATTCCGCATAGAGTGAGGTCTGCCATGAAAGTTTGTCGTGGCGCAATGTGCTGTTGTCCGCCTCACTGCGATAATGGTAATAATCGAGGGGAAAACTCAGGGTGGCAACCAGCTTCTCATCCTGATATTTCATTTCCGGACTGAAACCGGCCTTGACAAATCCCATCTCCATATTGTTCCGTTCCGCCACATTCGCTGCTTCCAAGCCGTATGAATCCGATTCGAACTTCCGGAACATACCGCCAAGACTGGACTTGAAGTCAAAAGTGAAAAGGCCACTCACCGCACCCCAACTGACGGAATTGTCTGTAAAAAATTCTGAGGGCCGGATATGCTGCATGACAGCCGATTCCTCCCTGGATACACTCAGTCTTTGCGGCTGAGCCTGATACAAAAGGTAAGAAGCGAAATTGATGAACTTCTTCCCATTCCTTTTCATCAGAAACAGGTCGTTGGCGAGTTTCTTCCCTCCCTCATACATATTCTGGCTGTTAGACTGATAGCCGCCCAACCGCACGTCCCGGTCTTTCCAGTCCAATGTCACATCCAGATTCTCCGTAAGGTTATAGTCGCTCCTGTTGATTTCGGTAGAGACCTTCCCATTGAGCACATTCTTGTGAAAATTTCCGTCTTCCACTTCATCCATCCTCCATTGCTCATTGCCGGCCGGATCATAATAAACGCTTTGGGTCTTCTTCAAGGTATTCTCACGATGGTTCTGATAGGTCAGACTGAACTTTATATCCTGACCGCTCTTCAACTTAAACAGATTGTGAGATGTCACCTGATGCGTCCGGTTCTGAAGTTCGCGATCTCTTGACAGACCCAATGAATAAGGTGGTGTGAGGTCAATATACTCCCTCAATAGATTGGGGGCATTGATTATCTCATTACGATTAAAGGAGTTCAATTCTTTTGAGATATCCTGTCCCGTATTATTTGATTTCAGGGTATTCAAGGTTTGAAACCCTTTGCTGAAACGCATGGCCGTTCCTTCTCCATTCCACAGTCCTTCCCCGTCTCCGATACCTCCTGCCGCCTTCAAGGTACCGATCCATTTCATCCTGGCACCGGATTTCAATCTCAGGTTAATGGCAGCCTGGTCGGAAAAGACAAGTCCTTCGAGCACCTTTATGGGCTGATGGTTCTGCATGACCTCCACGCTTGCCACATCCTTCTGAGGGATATTGTTCGTGGCTATTCCATACTGGGTGCCCAACAAGTTGCTGTTCTCTATATAGAAACGGTTAATCGGTACTCCATTGTAGCTTATCTTACCGTCTTCCGATGTCTTTATACCGGGAAGCCTTTTCAGGACATCTCCGATGGCGCGGTCTCCCTCCTTTGAATAAAGCTGCACGTCATACTTTATCGTATCTCCCTGCAGGCGGACCCTCGGTGCCTTTACCACCACTTCCTTGATTTCTATATCCTGGGGAGACAGAAAGACTTCCATTTCTTTCCCTTCTTCCAGTCTCTTCCTACAGGTTTCATAGCCGATGCATGAGAACCTGACATACATGGGAGCGGTCAGATTTTCAGCCAATTGGATGGCAAACCGGCCATCCTCTCCGGTTGTCCCAAACTTGACAAGCTTGTTGGTCTCTTCTACATAAACCATCACATTCACTCTTCCAATGGGCAAAGCAGTCGCCTTATCAGAAACCTTTCCTGAGAGAGTACGTGATTGGGCGTTTACTAAAAACG
>ULMR01000442.1_pt1 | contig 45012 bp, 28 predicted proteins | sample 1951711 | NCBI WGS metagenome assembly ULMR01 (sample SAMEA4835556, study PRJEB28245) | human gut metagenome | biome: gut microbiome; material: fecal sample | place: Denmark | collected 2008 | reverse complement strand
TTCTCTTCCGATACTTTCTTTTCCGTATTAACACGTTTCCCAGTTTCAGTTACAACTATCTCCTCAGTAGTTGTTCTCTCTGTCGTTGATTGAGACTGTATAATACTCATTTGTTCCTTTATATTCTGACAACCGGTAAGAACTAATGACATTCCCACTACAACGATTATCCTTTGCAACCATACAACTGGTTTTTGTCTCTTCATCTATGCTTTTCTCCTACACCTCATTATGCTCACAATGTATCTTATTTGTAATTCTCTACAGCCGATACAAAATCTGCCTCTTCATAAGAGTTCACGTCTTTTAATGCAGAGGTATCAATTTCAACCTGGCAATAACTCTGACCATCAAAATCCATAGTTTGATAGTCAATTGACATTCCATATTTTTCAACTATATTTACAGCATCTGCATAACTTTCTGCACCAGTAACCAATGGTTCTCCATGCTTATCAATGTTCTTATCAAATTCTAATTCCTTAATGGTATTAATCTCTGATCCATCCAACTGCCAAACAGTAAGCCATATAGGACCAGGTGAACCTCCTGACGAAGCTCTATTAATTAAATAACCATCTCGATAATACAAATGTCCAAAAGTTCCACCCATATTGCCAAGGGAAATCAACCCATCCGCTGTATATGTATATGACTCTCCATCATGGCTTCCCCAATCACTAATTATCAATTCCGGGATTCCATTATCATCAAGATCATACAAATATCCCCATACATAACTATACTCATTTTTTACACTTTGTATTTTCTCTATGTATGCATCCTTCCATTCTCTTTCTGATATCTGCGACTTTTCTCCACCACTTTCAAGATTTGTTGAACTCTTTGCAGAATTATCATCTACTGTTGAGATTTCTTCAGTTGTTACCATTGTATCTGAAATATTGTCTTTCTTATCACTTTCTGTTGTCTCAGATTTTTCTGTATTTATCTTCTCGCTGTTTTCTGTTGTAGTGATTGCTGTTGAATCCTGCAATTGTTCTATATCTTTTTTCGCATCAGCTACATTATTCTCTATAATTTTACAACCAGTCAGACTAACCACCATGCTGATTGACAATACTGCTAAACAACAATTTTCCAGTATTTTTCTCATATGGCCTCCTGCTATCCTTATTTTGTAATTCTGCTTTGTCTGGATACACCCTTTGACCTTAATATCTTTATATATGCATTCTTTTTCTTCACTGGTACTTTTATATTTGCCTTTTTAAATATATTTGAAAAAGCAGATTTTCCAACGGAACTGCTCTTCAAAAATGATGTTTTTATCACAATCTTCTTTAAGCCCCGACAATTTGCAAACGATTGTGAACCTATTATTCTTACATTTTTGCCTATTACAACAGTATTTATAGAAGTACATCCATAAAATGCCTTGCTTCCAATCTGCTGAATATTACTACCAATTACAACCTTTTTAAGATACTTTCTATTACTAAAAGCTTTAGGAGCAATTGATGTTACCTTGAACCGCTTTCCTCCGATCACTACTGTGTCTCCAATAGTTAAAGTATTAAATTTTTTATTACTATTTTTATATGTTGAGCCCAGCAATGTCATTGTTCCTTTGCCGTTTAAGGAAGCATTTGTTATCTTGTATTTTAGAGAACCTACTTTATAAGTACCTCCCAAAACTATCTTAATATCAAAATATTTTGTAATACTTCCCGCATAATTTCCTTTTCCAGTAATAACAATCTTGGCTTTTCCAATATTTTTATTGTTTTCATATTTCAAGGTATAATCACTGCCAAGTGACAATTTCTTTCCACATACAGTAACCACAATACCTGTCTGCTTTATCTCATTTCCTGTGAATATCCTGTTACCTATACCTGTTATTGTTGTATTTGCAGACTTATCTGTTATGTTTATGGAGTGTGATGGCCTTGTCATGAACTTGCATACGCCATCAGCAGCTTCATCTGCATACTTCTGTGCAGTTGATCCCTGGTAACAATAGTAGCATCGACCTTCCACCCATACAGGCATATTATCAAAAGCATTTCTGCCTATATGCATAGAATAATTTTTTATGACAATTTTCTTTAAACACCAACACCCCCCAAACGCGCTCTCTCCTATCTGTAAAACATTTTCTGATAAAGTTATTTCTGACAATATACTATAAGCAAATGCATAATCATCTATATAGGTAACAGAATCTGGTATAACTATTTTGTCCATATGCACGCCTTCAAAAGCACTCTCACCAATCCTTTTTATACTTTCAGGTATTATTGATGCTCTACATGCGCTGATAATCTTATTGCTTTTTGTTTCTACTATTGAATTACAATTGTTTCTACTATCATATTTTTTATTTGCACTACTTACCTTAATTGACGTAAGAGAAAAATCCGACGTAGTTATGGCGCCCTTTATGTTTGTGACCGAAGCTGGAATATATAGACTTTTCAGCTCATCACACCGCGAAAATGCACCTACACCTATAACTGATAAGTTCTCTGACAGTGTAATACTTTCAAGCTTGGCACAATTTGTAAAAACTCCGCTGCCTATCTCTGTCACACTTTGTGGTAAAACTACTTCTTCAATATTACAACTATAGAAAGCTTCGTCACCAATGTATGTCAAATTATCCGGTAAAATAATATTCTCCAAACCTGATGCCTGAAATGCCGCCGCCTCTATTCTAGTTACAGACACTGGCAAAGTAATTTCAGTAAGATCTTCTACACATTTAAAAGCCCTCTTTCCTATAGCCGTTATTCCCAAAGGAATACTGCTATTTTTGCAACCACTGATCAAAACATTATCCGATTTCCTTATGATAGCATTACAGTTATTTCTACTGTCATAAAATAAATTACTTTCATCAACTATTATAGAATTTACATTACCACAACCTGCAAAAACTCCACTTCCAATTTCTCTCACAGAGGAAGGAATATTTATCTGTAACAATCCGCAATATTCAAATGCCTCATCTCCTATTGATGTAACACTATATGGGATAGTTATTTCTTGCAACTCGCTTATACTTGCAAATGCTCTTTTTCCTATTTGCTTTACACCATAAGGTATTTTCAATTTACATATATATGAATTATAACTAAATGCCTCATCTCCAATTGCAGTTACCTGCATTCCGTCAATTGAACTTGGGATATCTAATTCTGATGAACTTCCATTATACTCATTTATTGTTATTGTTTTCCCATCTGCATTTACACTATATATGTAAACGGATTCACCTTCTTCGTCAGCTATAGCTGTTACCGAAAATAAGCATATAAACATAACTGTCAACATTATTACTTTATAAATTTTTTTCATTTATCCCATCCTCCCAGTTATACTCTTTTAAACACCACTTTATTCGAAACCCTCGTTTTTTTAATCATCTTCACATATACGCCATATTCCTTTCTAGGCAATTTAAATACTGCTTTTTTGTAAATTGACGAAAATGCTTTTTTCCCAACAGATTTTAAATACATTGTTTTGATTGTAACCTTATTCAACCTTACACATTTTTCAAAAGCAGATGCACCTATCACTTTGACTCCAGATCCAATATTTACACTAGACAGATATTTGCACCCTTTAAAAGCATTTTTTTCTATTGAAGTAATATTGTATTTCATATTACCTACAACTATACTGCTTCCAATATTTACAGTTTTCAACTTACGTGAATTTTTTTTGTAGGTCGATCCTATAACAGAAACCTGACCTTTTCCATTTATAGAGGCATTAGTAACTCTATATTTTAAATTTCCAACAGATATCGTTTTTCCAACAGGCAACATAATATCAAATTTTTTTGTTAAACTTCCACTATAATTGCCTTTACCTGTAATTGTTATACTTGCATGTCCAATATTCTTATTATTTAAATATCTAACTGAATAGTCCTTATTTAGAACTAATTTTTTCCCGTTTACTTTTACAATGAGACCTGGTTGTGTCTGCATTTTGCCATTATAAACTTTATTAACTATGCCTGTTACTCTGGTCTTTGATGTAGTTTTACCCAAATCAATTTTTTCAATTTTCATTATACTGTAGTTTAATCCGTTACTTTTTGCATAAAACAGTGCTTCTGAATTTTCGTAGCAGAAAATAACAAGATCATTATTGCACTCACTAAATGTATAATCATATAAATATGTGTCTTTTGACTTGATAACTATCTTTTTCAAATTTATACAATATCCAAATGCATTATCATAAATTGATTCTATGTTTTCTGGTATAGTTATACTGCTAAGTCCTTCACAATAATAAAACGCATATTCACCAATTATCTTAATATCACTTGGTATGATCGTACTTCTGCATCCAGCAATCAAAGTCTTTTCTTCTTTATCAATTATTGCATTACAATTATTTCTACTGTCATAATATTTATTTCCACTATTAACTACTATTTTTGTCAACTTATCACAATCAGCTACTATTCCAGTTCCTATGTCCTGTACATTTCTTGGTATTGTTATAGCTGTAATATCTGTTTCCTCAAATGCCTCTTTACCAATCTTTTTTAAGCTGTCTGGTAAAACAATCTTATTAAGTTTAACACAAAAACCAAATGCGCATTCTCCGATAGTCGTAACCTTCGAAGGTATATTGATTTCTGTAATATTATGACACGATACAAACATATAATCTGGCAAAACAGTTATATTTTCTGGTAGATATATCCTCTGCAGATTTTCGCACCACTCAAAAACACTACATCCAAGCGATGTTATACTATCAGGAAGTGTTATCTCACTAAGCGATGAACATTCTGAAAATGCATACTCCCCCAGATTCTTTATATTCTTTGAAAAGCTTATATATGTTAACGAAGAACATCTTGTAAATGCACTATCCCCTATTGATATCACATTATCACTCATATATATTTGTTCAAGATAACTGCACCCTGAAAATGCACCTCGCCCAATTTCTGTCACATTTGATGGTACAACAAATTGTTTAAACTCAGCCCCAGAAAAAGCATATTCACCTATTATTTTTACGCCTGATGGTATTACCGTTTTTGAATTTCCCCATAACAATGTTCCCGTTGCAGTCTCTATAATTCCATTACAATTATCTCTGCTGTCCAAAAATTTATTTTTCGACGAAACACTCACCGTAACAGGTATTAAATTTGATGAACCGAATTCCTCAGGTGTACTTTTTTCAAAAACACTACCATTTAGTTTTCTTACATTTTCTGGTATCCATACAGATGATATGTTTGTATATCCAAATGCGTTGTCGCCTATTTCCTCAAGACTATCCGGCAAAGTTATTACAGAAAGATCCATACAATCAAAAAACGCTGTTTGCCCTATCACTTTCAAAGTATTTGGTAATGAAACACTCGTTAAATTGTACATTCCCTCAAAAGCACTTAAGCCAATCTGTTCTACACCATTAGGAATTACAATATTGGAATTGCCAAGAATCCCTTTGAACGATTCTTCACCTATTATGGTAACCTTTCTCCCCTCAATAGATGCTGGTATGTACAAAGGATTGTTATCCACAATTGTCCATCCCGTTTCCGGATCATACTCATCTTCTTTCATATACTTGGTGATGGTGACCGTTTTCCCATCAGCATTTATCTCATATTCATAGTCACCGTATGTTTCTGCATGAACATTGATCAATGACGCCATACCACCAACAACAAAAACCGCACTAACAATAAAAATCCTTCTAATCCAATTCATGTCACCATCACCTCATATCTTTATCTTTTATTATTTACTGAAACAACTCATTCAGCATATCATCTAAAGATTCTCCAGCCTGTCCAATTCCATACTCGATAAGTTCTCTCTTCGGGCATGATGCAGCAGACATATAAATATAGCTGAACAACAACATTGCAACTACAGCCAACACAATAGCAACCGTTCCTATATTTTTTATTTTGGCATCCTTTGTAACATTTTTTGATAATTGAACTATTCCAAGTATTAAACCGACAAAGGCAAATACTGCAATGAATTCAAATGAGCCACCCCAATTATTTATATAAACTACACATGCTGGTGCAAAATGTTGTGCATCTGTAGCCAAGATATAAATAAGTGATATAAGACATACCAAAAACGCTGTGCCCGCAAAAATCAAACCAATTGTTCCCAATGTACACGCCACTTTCTGTGCAGGCTGTACATTATATTGATTATTATTGACCTGGTTCTGCACAAACGCTCCGCTATTTCCAGTGTTATAGCTATCTCCAGAACCACCTCTCACTGTTAACTGCGGCTGAGCGGCCGACATCTTCTGAGTTGCTCTGTCATCGTCGTCATCATCATAAATATCCTGATCACTCGCCCCTCGTTCATTTTCAAATCTCTGAGGTGCGATAAGCTGGATTATCTCATCAGTACGCCCTAACTTAATAGTGTCTCCTCCATTCAGATACTCCACGCTCCCCTGCTGCATTCTCTTCACATTATTTATGTATGTGCCTGATGAAGAATAGTCGCTCACAGCAAATCTTCTGTCATTTGGATTGTATTGTATCGAGCAGTGCTTTCTACTTATATTTTCATTACTGAACACAAAATTTGATACCGCGGGATTTCTTCCCAACACTATTGCTGTAAACGGTGTCAATTCGATTTCTGATCCGGCATACTGCCCGGATAAAAATTTTATTTTTGCATTATTATTCGCCATATATACTCTCCTCTTACACCAATTGCCTACATATCGCTATATTTCAATTCTTTTCTCTTCAAAGCGCATATTGCTCTCTGAAATTCTGCTACTTCATACAATGAAATATTTTTAATCGAGAAGGTATATTTTCCTCCTGGGAAATGAACAACAAACCAATTTCCCCACAGTTTTAAGTATGTATACGCCTGTATAAGTGTCAGCGCAAGGAATGGCAAAAATGTAGCAGCAACACCTGTAATCGACATTGAAATAATACCTACAACAAGCCAAACTCCCGCCATAACCAGACTCCATATAGGATTTCTCTTCACTATCGATGTGCCTGTAACCTCATCAAGCTCTACTACATCTCTTGAATATGCATATGATATAATTCCTTTATGCTCATTTATGTATAATCTTCTATTTGTAAGCACTGCCTTATTCTTAAGCAAACCTTTTCCAGTAAAGAAATTGAGTACACGATCATTAGACAATGTAAGCACTTCTTTTTCATCATCTTCTACCAGATAATCTTCAAATATAGATGCACCATTATCTGGTCGAGGTGTGTACTTTTTAGACAATCTTTTGATAACTCCCGTCCTCTTAGGTGTACTGACATTCGTATTTACAAGCTGTGCAGAAAACGTAAACACATTGTCTGAATGACCAAGCTTAACTTTTGCTCCATTATCTATATTTACTGTCTGCTGTGGTCCCAACTCATTACCATTTACTGTTGTTCCCGATGTTGAATAATTTAGTAAACTCAGCCGTCCTGTATTTTCGTCAAATGTTATTGCACAATGAACCCTGCTTACTCTGTCAGACTGGAAGAAAATATTACAATTCGCTCCATTTCGTCCCAGAACCTGCTGCTTACCAGGCTGAAGATCTATACTACTTCCCTGTAATTCTCCCTGAATAAATGTAATTTTACCAGTATACATATTTACTCCTCCTCACTCTGTAATCCATCATCCCAGCTAAACTTCTTTCCACAGAAAGGTATAAACGCCAGCTTTGTCTCGCCCACAAGTATTACATCATATGCATTGAGTTCTTTTGATCCCAAAACGACCTCATCATTTAAGTAGAACAGGCCCCTGGAATCTCCAGGCTGAACAATAAACTTTCTCTGTCTTGGCTCATATACGATTATCGCATGCTTATCTCTTGATACTGTTCTATCCTTTGCAAGAACTATATCCTGATTTGCATTTCTACCTATAAAGTTTCTTCCTGTCTTTAATGGGAATCCAGTTCCTTTATCACTTCCCTCAATGCATACAACCCATCCTACAACTTCTGATTTTCCCGAACTTCCACCGAAACCTATTGTCACTGAATCATCATCATCTTTTTCCGGCTTGTTTTTTGCATCATTTATCATGTCTGTGAATGATGTATCGGCATCTGTATAATTTACAGTATCATCAGTCGCATTACTGGAAAGTGATGTTCCACCTGAAAATGCAGAATCATTTACCGGCTGAGTATATCTCATTGTCTGTCCCATACCTTCATTTGCACTTGCACAATGTGGACACATTGAAAACTTGTCCATATCATAGTAATGACCTTTCGCACATCTTGTTAAATTCATAAATTTGTCCTCCTCTTGATTGTATATTTATGACGGCATCTTTCTGCCCTTTATCTGCCATATCTAAGCAGAATTACCGACGTATTATCTTGATTTCTCTGTGTAAGCTGCATAACAACCTTATTTAATCGTTCAGCTATCACCTGCATACTATTCTGATTATCCAAAACAATATCTAATATCTGTTCGTTGCTAAGTCTCTTATAAAGACCATCGCTGCACAATAGTATCAGATCATTTTCTTCCAGATAAAATGGCTCAGTGTTACTATCCGTCAACGAGATATTGCCCATTCCTAAATAACTTATAAGTGCTTCGGCCTGATTCTCCTGCATCTCGTACTCTTTCTCGGTTATCTGTCCATTTCTCAGCATTGTATCCAACTGCAGTCTGAAATTATGATCTCTGTTTATTGCTTGTATATCATTGTCTCTCACTATATAAATTCTGCTGTCACCTGCTGATATGAAATACATACCATTCCCTTTTGTAACAACGCACACTAAAGTACAACCGCCTCCCAATGCATTTCCATACTCATCCTCGAGATCTGCTACACACTCATCGAGACGTACAACTTCCCTCTCTAAGAATATTGGAACCTCACTAAAATCATTCACTGACTTAAAATCATTCACTAACATTTTCACCGCTGTATTGCTTGCCAATTCACCACCGTTCAAACCACCCATACCATCGCAAATTACAGCTAAAGTCATTCCATTTTCATACTTTGCTACAAATAAAGCATCCTGTTGATAACTTCTTGTTCCTATTATTGATGACTGTCCGATTTCGATATGCAATGCATTTTCTTTACGATCTATACTTTCCCAGTTTATTTCTTCAGTAAGTCTGACTGTTGTAACTTCATTTTGTCTTGCTGCTTCTTCTCTCATAAATATGTCACTCCTACCTTAAAAGAACATTTCTGATTTGCCAGTGTTACCACACTTCCTTTATCTACAGAATATACTTGGTTTGGGTTAAGCTTGTACCCATTAACCCATGTTCCATTCGTAGATAAATCCGTAATGTATATCAAATCTTCTAGGCTGTCGTAGTATACCTCACAGTGCTTTTTACTTATAAATTCATCCTGTTTGAATATAATCTGGGCATAATTCTTGGTTCGGCCAACAATTACTCCTCTGTCCAGAGGTATATCAATGGTAGTACCTTCATTGTCTCCAGAAATAATAACTATGTATGGATGCGGAATTCGTCCATGTGTTGCAGAAATAAGGTTATCCGTAACCGCATGTATTCCATTGGCCTTATTCTCATTATTCTTTTTTAAGATATCCGCATTTTGGTTATCATCATGAGAATATACGGTCTCATTTATCAGCCTCATATCTGATAAAAATTCATAAATAGTCTGTGTTCGTTCTTTATAATTTACTCTCAACGCTTTATATAAAGCATCAGTTACATACTCTGGAATGTCCTCATCATTCAGAACTATATCTTCACTGGATAGCAGTCTTTCATTAGGGTTTAATAACATCTTTCCCGTAAGAAGATAGTATACGGTCGCTGCAAGTGAATACACATCAGTAAATGTACCCTGCTCAGACTTTGATGAATACTGCTCAAAAGGAGCAAATCCAGGAGTAAGCATCACTGACAATTGTTCATTACCAGATTGTCTTTTTATATTTTTGGCATTTCCAAAATCAATGAGCTTTATTACACCGGTGCTATCCACCATAATATTGTCTGGCTTTATATCTCTATGGAATATATTCAATGCGTGAACCTGAATAAGCGCAGTTCCGACATCAAATAAAATTTTGTTTACATATTTAAACTTTAATTTACCATTTTCCCTAACAAGTTTTTTTAATGTAACTCCGTCAACATATTCCATCACATAGTATCCGGTGCCATTTTCTTTAAACCTGTCATACACTGATACAACAGATTCAACGCCTTGGAGCTTCCATAGAACATCTGCCTCTTCCATGAATCTCGTAAGGCCATGATTAAAAATTTCTATTTTCTCATCCGATACTGTTTTTACTTCTTTTCCATTTGATAATCTTACGGCGCTATCCCTCGGGAAATATTCCTTCACAGCGCACTTTTTGCCTTCTGCTTCGTCATATGCCACATAAGTTATTCCAAATCCACCTTGACCAATAATTTCATCTATACGATAGCGATTTGATAAATATGTTCCTTTACCCAATGCATATGTAATATTCATTCATATCACCACCTTACTATAATTCCTACTGCACCGATCATCAGTCTATCTCCCGAAAACAACTGATGTCTGTCAGTTATCTGCTTACCATTTAATTTTGTACTGTTTGTCGCAGTCATCAACGGCTGAACGAATAACTCTCCATTTTTACATTCCAATACAATATGCTGTCTTGAAACTGTAACTTCATTGATAAAAACGTCACAGGTGTTTGCCCTGCCTATAAATGCACTTCCATTTATATGAACATTTTTCACATCAGGCTTTCTTCCTATAACCTCTATCTGTACATCCATCGAATTATTGTAGTTATGTCCATTATCCATGCCTACATCATTATTATTTGTTATTTGTGCATTTTTTCTGTGTCGATCTATTTTGCGTTTTTTCTTCTGCCTATGATTAACAGTCAAAATAATCACTAAAGTAATAACAACAACCACAACTAAAGCTGAAAATATAATTATCAGCTTTCCAACTATTCCATTCGTCCACCATGACTTAAGCTTATTGATAAATCCATCGTTATTACTTCCATCGCCGCCATCTGTAGGGGTTGCAACACCATATAATTCTACTGATGTTACCTCAACGACTTCTGTTGTTGCATATCCCGTCCAATTGCCAGATGTTGTACTATTTTCTGTTATTGATTCCTCGTTATTAATTGAATAACCAATATTTAATCTTCCTGCTACATCTGTCTCTATATTTAGGAGCACATCATCAGCAGCTTCATCCAATGGTGCCGCATCAATACAATCCTCTTTAAAGAAGTTGTCTATCCCCTTCATCGAATCATATCTTTTACGTGTAGTGTCCGGAGTAGCCTTATATCTGGATATATCGACCCAATACACTAAACTATTACTTTCATTTAAAAGCTCCTTACTTTTCTTTTGTAACTTTTCCTGACCATCGGTTAGCAATATATACACATTTGTATTGTCAGTATTTTCTTTATTCTCCAATACAGCATACAATTCGTTATTAAATTCATCAGGATCCCTATTTTCAGAATCCACAAAATCATTAGTATTACGAGACTGGCTGATGACATCCGACAGATTTACCACTCCTGTATTGTTCTTTATGGTCGTAAAATCTCCGGTTTTCTTTTCAGCTTCAGAAGATGTTATATAATACACCTCTATATTTCTTGTCAGATCTCCGCTTCTCTCTGCAAAATCACTAATTAGAGTTCCAACATATTCCAGGTTTTTTCCTGAGTCATTTCTTGCATCATACTCGTCCAGATATATTGATCTTTTAAAATCCCAAAAAATGTAATAATTTACGCCACCATCGTCCGTTATATCTTCATTGCTTTCACTAACCACAGTGTTTTCAGCGTACGCAGTTATGACCGAACCTATTAGACCATTCATAACAAAGGCCATCGTTATCAGCACGCTCAGGCCTATTTTTTTTAAATATCTGAATAGACAGCTTTCACTCATCTCATCCACTCTCCATTTCTCAAATTTTATCGTAATAAAAGTTCTTCACTATATGTTCCGATACATATATGTGTTCCACCAGCAACTGAAACAACCTGTCCTTTTTTTGTTATTTGACCATCCGGAAGGATTATTCCATTTGTTGATCGGTCTTCTATTGTGTACAAACCAGTACCATTGTTGTAGCTTAATCTGCAATGTGTACGACTGATGAAATCTCCCTCCATGATCAGATTACATGTTCCCGGATCCCTGCCTATAGTTATGATATTTCCATAATTCACAGCAATAATAACCCCTGCCAGATACCCTCTGACACCGATAATCGCACCTCCATCCTGTGGAACATGATTTAGAACCTGCTGTCTTGAATTGATTTTCTTAACATTCTCCATTTTTATCCTCTACTGTTAGTATTCTGGGCAAATATAATTTCCGCTCTCATCTTTTTCATTATTACAAATTATCAGTGAAACCGATGTTCCATAATCGACCTCGGAATATGCAGAAACACCTTGACTTAAAACAGCACCATCATATGAATTAGGATCAGACCTGTACTCTATGCTTCCAACTGAAAGCCCCGCATCATACAACATCGATATAGCAGAATCTTCACTACATCCAGATAAATCTGGGACGATTGCTTTTGTCGGTTCATCATCTGGTTCTGGTTCTTCTGTCGTTTCTTCTTCAGTAGTAGTCTCCTGGGCTGTCGTAGGTGTATCCTCTGTAGTAATTTCTGTTGTTTCTTCTGTATCACTAGTTGCTTCTGAATTATCTTCAAAATCATTGCCTTTACTCACCACAAGTTTTATAATTGTTTTTTCCTCAACCTCCGTATCTGGTTTTATACTTTGCGATATTACATGATCCTTCTCAACCTTATCACTCTGTTCATATTCGACCTCTATCTGAAGATTACTCTCATCCATAAGTTTCCGGGCATCTTCAAGGCTCTTATAAACTACATCAGGAACATGAGTCATTTTTACACCAAGAGAAACTTTTACCCCCAACACAAACCCCTGTTTTTCTTTTTCTCCAGACTTATGATTCTGCTTTATCACGTTTCCCTGAGCAACCTTGCTGTCATTAAGCGTTTCTTCCTTATATATGTATATCTTTTTCTCTCTTGCACACTTTCTTGCATTCTCCCATGTTTCACCAACAACATCTGGAATTGTAGTTTCTACGCTCTCATCATAACCGCTATTGCCAATAGATACTTTCAATAATATCTCTGAGCCTTTATCTACTTTTTCTCCTTCTTTATATTGTTGGTCACATATATAATCCCGAGCTATTTCACTTTCTTGTGTTTCAATCTTCGCATGCAGCCCCATCTTTTCAACTTGTTCTACTGCTTCAGCCTGTCCTATTCCAGTGAAATCAGGCATATACACCTGTCCTTTTCCACTCGATACAACTATTTCTACTGTCATACCATTCTGTACCTGACTTCCACCGCTTATATTTTGTGATAATACTGAGTCTTTAGGTATATCTTCCGACTCCTGCTTATCAACAATTTTCATATCTATATTTTCAGAGGCTAATATTTTCTCAGCATCATCAACTGTAAGATTTATAACATTTGGCACTCTTGCATCTGATCTATCATCCGAAGGAATCAATGAATCCCAATTTATTACACCAGTTACCAGTAAGGTTCCAACTGCCAGTACAGCTAATATTGATGCTGATATCACTGCTTTCAACCATGTTGGCCATCTTCCAAGATCTCTAGATTTTGATGTTACACGATTTTTGTGTACAACATCCGTTGTCGTAAGTTCATATTCCAGTCTTTCCATATCCGGAGTTCTGTCATCGATTTCTATGTTTAAAGCATTCAATATAGCATTCTCAACATTCTCTGATATGTCCCCTGCATACTTTGATGGTAATTCCAGTGTATCTTTAGAACATCTCTCCATTGAATCGTCCGGAGTTACGCCAGTTATCATTTTGTACAAAGTTGCACCACAACCATATACATCTGTCCACGGTCCCTGTTCTCCACGGCTTCTATACTGTTCTGGAGGCGCATATCCCGGTTTAACTATAACCGACAGGCTTTTGCTGTGATTTGTTGATGTCGCCTGTCTTGCAGCGCCAAAATCAATAAGCTTTACCTCTCCATTTGAAGTTATGAAAATATTATCTGGAGCTATATCTCTGTGTAATATCCCTTTTTCATGAACCTTCTTCAAAGTCCTTATTATAGGTATCATCATATCAACAGCTTTTTGATAATCTATTTTACCGTTATCTAGGAGGAATTCTTTTAACGTTTGTCCCTCCAGATATTCCATAGCAATATATGCTGTATTATTTTCACGGAACACATCATACACATCTGTTATTCCTGTTGTTCCCTTAAATTTTGCAAGCCTCTTTGCCTCATCAATAAACTTTTCTATTCCTCCGTTAAACTGGTCAGTCCTATCTCCACTAAAGATAGATATCGTTGATGAGCCAACAGCCCTTGTTGCAAATTCAGATGGCAGATATTCCTTAATAGCTATTTTCTTCTCAAGACTATAATCATATGCCAGATATGTAACCGAAAATCCACCATATCCTATGGTTTTCCCTACAATATACTTCCCGCCAAGTATTACTCCCGGAGCTAAATGATATGGCTCTGCGGGCGGAGTATCCACCCTATATCCACAATATGGACATACGCTATCATTTTCATCAAACTTATTCATACATCCCATACATAATTGTTCCGCCATACCATACTGCCTCCTGTTACTTCCTAGTATTGTTCATATACATAATCTTGTTTTGTCTCAACCTGTCTTGTTGAGGATTCACTAACTCTAGATGTGCTCCACTCAGACCACGAACCATAAATTGGTTTTCTGTACCAGTATGTATATACCTTATTCACAGACCGGGTCTGATATCTGTAGACCGTACCCGTCCACGACCAATCTCCAGTACCTGAAACATTTCTGTAATTAATTTCTCCATTACTGTTAAATACCCATCTTTCCGTCGAACTGCCTGCCCACTGAAACGGATTTGCACGTGATACTTCATCCCACGGAAGGTAATAATCCCTCCTTATAGATCCTGAATTCTGCCATTTATCATCAGTTCTTTCATAAGAACCATCGGCCCTGTATGTATCATATCGTCCAAACACAGCGCCATCTTTCGCTTCTACATTACATGTATCACTGGATTGTGCGTAGTTTGAACTCCATTCGGTCCATCCTCCCCAGTTCCCATAAGACTGACTTTCTTCAGTTTTGTAATATGTATAACCACTTGGTGTGCTGTTACTGTTAGTCTTTTTTATATCATAATCCTGCACATCTCTATATCTATACATTGTCACAGTATCATTCGAACAAACTATCAATGATATCTGAGTTCCTTTTTTTACCTTCTGATTTGAACCAATACCCTGATCCAAAACTATTCCTGTACTAGATGATGAGGAAGATCTATATTCCACACTTCCAACACTTAATTCATTACTTTCCAGCATTGCTTCAGCCTGTTGCAAAGACATTCCAACCAGACTAGGCACATCTACCATAGAATCATCTTTTGATGGTTTTACATTCTCAGTTGTTCTTTCTGTCTTATTCTCTGTGCGCTGTTCTTCTGTAGCATGTTCTGTTTTTTTGTCCTCAGTGTTCTTATCTTCCTTCTTACTCTCTGATTTTTTCTCCGTTGTCTTCTCTGTTGTTTTTGTTTGCTCTGATGTTGTATTCTTCTTATCAGTATCTTCATATCTAGGTGCAGCATCAATCTTATCACTGCCCTCACTTATACACAGCGATACTGTAGACCATACTTTCACCTCTGTTCCCGCCTCAACGCTCTGGGATATTACATGATCTTTAGCTACCACATCACTCTTCTGGTATGTAACCTCTATTTTTATCTTACTGTCATTCATAAGTTTTGAAGCTTCATCAAAGCTCTTATATACAACCTCTGGAACATGCGTTGTATTTATTCCGAGGCTCACATCAACGCCTAAGTCAGAACCTTCTTCCACCTTTGACTTAGCTTTCAAAGACTGTTTCATAACTATATCTTTCTCAACAGTATCACTGTTCTTTATATCTGATTTATATATGTATATTCTTTTATCAGATGCCATTTTTCTTGCATCATCCCATTTTTCACCTACAACATTCGGCACTTCTGTTTTCTTCGAATTGTCATACTCTTTTTTACCCAATGACACCGTAAGGTTAACCTCTGAACCTTTATCTACAGCCTCGCCATACTTGTACTGCTGTGCGCAAATATATTCCTTCTTTATTTCGCTCTCAGCCGTATCTGTTTTTACAAACAAACCCAGATCCTTCAATTCCTGTTCAGCTTTTTCTTTAGATAAACCAACAACATCAGGCATATACACCTGTCCTACGCCTCCAGATATTGTAACCTCTAACACCATTCCCCCTTTGACTTCCGTACCATAAGGAATGTTTTGTGACAAAACCGCACCTTTAGGAATCGTATCAGATTCAACCTGATCAACTATCTGAATCAGCATATCCTTTTCTTGAATCATTATCTCTGCATCATTGAGCGTTTGATTTACAACATTAGGCACCCTGACTTTAGATGTCGCCCCCGGTATAAACATCTTCCAATTTATCACGCCTGTGACCAATAAAGTTCCCAGCGTCAATAGTAAAACAGCCGCTGCAGGCACCGATATCTTTAACCATAATGGCCAACGTCCAAAATCCATTTTCTTCTTTTTAGCCTTTATTCTTGCAACTTCTTCATCCGTAGTAAGCTCATATTCCAATCTCTCCATATCTGGTGTTCTATCCTCTATCTCCAGATTCAGAGCATTCATAATTGCATTTTCCTGATTAGTCGTAATATCTATATTAAATTTTGATATATCTTTCAGTGAATCCTTCGCATCTCGATCCATCGAATCTTCAGGGGTAACTCCAGTTATCATCTTATATAACACGGCACCGCATCCATATACATCTGTCCAGGAACCCTGATCTCCCCTACTTCTATATTGCTCTGGTGGTGCATATCCCGGCTTCACTATTACAGATAAACTCTTGCTATGATTTGTAGATGTAGCCTGTCTTGCAGCGCCAAAATCAATGAGTTTTACTTCACCATTATTGGTCATAAAAATGTTATCTGGTGCAATATCTCTATGTAAGATTCCCTGAGCATTTACCGTCTTTAACGTTCTTATTATAGGAAGCATCATTTCTATCGCTTCATCAGGTGAAATCTTTCCGTTTTTTTCCAGATACTCTTTGAGTGTCTCTCCCTCAAGGAATTCCATCACTATATATGCAGTATTATTCTCTACCAACACGTCATAAACATCTGTTACTCCCGGAGTTCCACGAAATTTTGCCAATCGTTTTGCTTCATCAACAAATTTTTCTATTCCTCCACGGAATTGTTCTTCTCTATCACCTGTGAAAATTACAACCTGTGAAGATCCTGGAGATCTTGTTGCAAACTCAGAAGGCATATACTCTTTTATCGCTACCTTTTTATCAATACTGTAATCATAGCCTATATATGTTACAGAAAATCCTCCATACCCTATTGCTTTACCAACAATATATTTTCCTCCAATAACAGTTCCTGGAGTTAAATGATATGGCTCCTGAGCTGAAGATTCGGAATTATAACCGCAATACGGACATATACTGTATTTGTCATTGTATTTTTCCATACATCCCATACATATTCTTTCAGGCATCTGTATATTCTCCTTCCCACTTTACTGCTGTTTTATCTTCATGTTATCTGTGTAAGAATCTATAATCTGTAATTCAGTATTAGTATCCGTATATGACTTCAACGCAGATTTATTAACTGGTAATCCTTCAATTTTCTGCAATTTATCCACACCATTATCGCTATAAGATGTTCCTAAGAACAACGCTTCCTGAGCTCCCTGTTTTAACATATAGCTTATTAACAAAGAAGCCGCTCTGCTCTCATCATCACTGGTTGTTCCACTTATCGACAATTCATTAGTTGGTTCTACATAAACTGAATCACTTTCTATCTTCACGATCTTATATCTTCCAGCCCAACTGTCATTTACAAATTTATAGTCCTCCGTTGAACCGAAATAATATAATAATTTATCGTCAGATAAAAACTGCTTATATATTTCACTTCCACCTAATTTTTTCCATTCTTTTTTTCTTTTATCATCAATATTCTGACTATTCTCATCACTATTCAGCGAACTCAGAAGCATATCTTCCGCAGATTCTGATATATAGAAACTATCATCACTCATGCTTTCTATCTGCTTGTAGTCGCTTATAGTCAGATTATCTATATTCTTAACTTCTGAGCTTCTTTTTACATATACTATAGGTGCCTCAAAGCTTAATGGAATTTTTTTGCTTTCTTCAATAGAATTTTTATAATTTTCTAACAGATAGCAATCGTCAGATCCCGACTTTTCCATATATTCATAAACTTTATCTACGCTGGCCGCATCCTCCATAATCTCTTTTGTTGCATATTGAGCCTGGAATATTGTAGGCATCTCTCCATTCTCGTATGCTTTTAATAATTCACTGCCATATTGATCTTCTGGTATAAATTTATAATTAACATTTACCTTCTCTTGACTACTTGTGAATGCTTCTATTCCACTATCCATCATTGCCTTTGCGCCATCTTCATTCATTTGATCATCCACTGCAATCCAGATCGATATATCAGCAGAATTCATAACCACATCAGCTTTTTTATTTTTATACATGTTGTACACATAAAGTGACATTGACACGACGATAAGAAGTGCAATTCCTACTGTTATCGTTCGCTTCATTCTGCGTACACGAAGTTCTTTCTTTGGCTCCATAACTTTCTTTTCTCCATCAAGAGCCTTTTTTAATTCGTCTACATTTGAAAATCGTATTTCAGGATATATTGACATTCCCTTCATAACAGTATTACTTATTCTTTCAGGAATATCACTGTATATCTGAATTGGAGATTGTACTGTATCCTCTATAACTCTATTAACAGATTCGTCCGGTAATACTCCTGTTATTGCGCGATATACAGTTGCACATAACGCATATATATCTGTCCATGGTCCCTGCTTACTTTTTGCCTGATACTGCTCTGGTGGAGCAAATCCAGGTTTCAAAATAATAGATCTGGTTCTTTCCTGATCAGCATCTGAAAATCTTGCAGCGCCAAAATCTAGGAGCTTAATCCGCCCATCGTTGCACAACATTATGTTGTCAGGACTGATATCTCTGTGTATTATTCCGCCAGCATGTATCTCCTTGAGAGCTGTTATTACCGCATCAGCTATAGGTATAACCTCTTCACAGCCTATACGACCTCCCTTTGACTTTAAATAACTCTTCAAAGTCATTCCTGGCAAATATTCCATAACAAGATACGCAGTATTATTTTCCTCAAAAAAAGCATCAACATGAACAATATTTGGATTATCGACAAATTTCGCCATATTTTTTGCTTCATCCAAGAATCTTTCCAATCCCTGCATATACTCTTCTTTACTTTCACCAGTATAAATAATTACCTGTGGCTTTCCTGGAACCCTTTGCACAAGACCAGTTGGATAATACTCTTTTACAGCCACAACCGTCTCAAGTACATTATCCCAAGCCTTATATGTAATACCAAATCCGCCAAATCCTATACATGTACCTATCACATACCTGTTATTGTATAAGCCAACTCCCGGATATAAATGATATAATTCTTTAGGTGGTGTTCCCTCGCAATATCCACAGTATGGACAGACCTCTCTCTCTTCCTTATCGCTATATACTATGTCAAATAAATTAAAACAATTTAGACATCTTCTCTGCATTCAATATATCCTCCAACAATATTTACCTACTTAACCCAAACGGCAATCGCCGAATTGTTATCCATATCCGTACACTTACCGTTTTGCCTTACTATCTCAACCATTGCATCCAACCACTCATCAACACTGTTTGATTTCTTCAAAGTCTTAGTCATTGCTTTTTCATCTATCAATTCCCAAAACCCATCTGAACACAAAAGAAATGCCTGAAATCCATTTTTATTTATAATCTCAGAACAATCATACTTTTTAGTCTCCCATGGACTACCTATAACCCTCAGCAATTTATTCCGGTCTTCATGCCCTCTGATTTTTTTCTCCTTTAGCTTGCGCGCCAGAACCAACATCTGAGGAACGCTATGATCCAAAGTTCTTTCAACCAACTTACAATTTTGAAAATAATATAGACGTGAATCGCCTATATGGGCCCATTTGATCTGATCGCGACATATATCTAACGCAACAAGAGTCGTTTTCATGCCATTTGCGAATGTACCCTCTTGAATATTCATTACTCGTTTTTGAGCTTCTTCAAATATATCTGACAAAAGATCAGCGTTACTGTCTCCAACTAATTGTGTAAGATCTCTGGCTGTTTCTATCGCCTTTGAAGAAGCAACTTCACCACGTCCATGACCGCCGAGTCCATCAGCCAATACAAATATATCTCTCTGATTTACATGGAAATTTCCAACGGAATCCTCGTTTTTCTCCCTGTTTCCTATGTCGGAATATACCTTATATGTTATCATTCTAATCCCCTCCATCTCTTGTGAAATTATATCATATACTATATATCTCCACGTTTTTGCATGTCTGTATGTCGTTTTGCCATGTCTGTATTTTGTTTTTTTCGGCAAACTCCGTAATAACAACATCAATATCCAATCAAAGCTGCTGCAACATTTTTTACGCCCGCTCCACTCTTACTAACAACGAACGCATATGTGTAACCCGAAACAACAAACAGATAATCTCCACAATCTATTACATAATTTATTCCACCATTTCTAACATACTGTGCAGGGACTTTAAATATGGTTCTACGACTTGTTCCTTTACACCTGACAAGTGCGGCTCCCTGTATCTTATATATGTAACCATATTTATTATTTGATATCGGAAGTTTATTAATTGTTGAACTTGTAAGCCATGTAAATGTACTAATTCTGTTTTTTGAAGTTGAAATACTCGCGCGAGTCATCTTTCCGTTTGTTCCTATTGCATATGTGACAGAATTACTTCCAGTAAATATGACCCGATTTTTTCCAGCAATGAGCTTATCTGTTGAAACCTTCCCACTGAATCGATAAATGCACTTCTTGTTTCTTCCGTTGGAATCCATTCTATATATGCCCGTAGAGCCATATTCAACCTTAACGTTTGCATTCCACGGAGCAGAGCCTTTCTTAACACCTATATAATAAATATACTTTCCGACAACAACAGGGCTATAGCCTTCCGCAAGGACTTTCGTCTTCTTACCATCCTTTGACATTCTATATACATACCTGTTACGGGCATCGGAACCAATATATTTATTTACAGTGCAATATATATTTTTTTTTGTAATTGTCAGATCCGTACAGCGCAAATCAGATATTTTTTTCTGACGTTTTGTAGATGTATTGTACATATACAACCGCCCTCCTTGAGCCCCTGATCCCACTGCGTAATACAGCATCTTCCCACTCATTGCCGCATATGACGGCACATATAGCTGCTCGTACCTACTTGTTTTTGTACTGGCATATACATTATCACCACTAAACAACTGAACCTCTGAAACCAGCAGTATTATGCCCATAATCATCACAATAAACTTTCTTATTTCTCTTTTTTTCATTGAACTACTTTCTCCTTTCTATTTGCATTAACATCTCCATACCGTCTACCAATCTTTATCTCCTCCCCATCAACCATCGTAACTGTCTGGTGATTATAATTACTGATATAGTCCCTGTTAACCACCGCAGCGGCTGAGCATCTCACAAAATTATCTGGGAGGTCTTTCATGATCTCGCTGAGAGGTCTGTATTCGTAATATTTGCCATCACGCTGGTCATTTTTTTTATTTGTGTAATATATCGTGACTCTGTTCTCTATTTTGATGTACATTATGTCGCGGCAATCAAGGATATTTACGTTCCTGTCATATCGGATTTTGATGAATTGCTTCTTGTCATCATTGCTCATCTTCTCCACAAGATCATTCATGAATGTCACAAGTCTTGCATCATGCCTGCCTTTAAGCATACAATTCACATGATTCGCCTCGTATATGTCCAGTTCTTCAGGGATTTTGTTTGCATAAAAAAGAATCTTGCAAGATGGGGCTACGGCATTGATCCTTTTTGCCAGTTTTACACCATTCTTGCCATTTGGATACAGAAGCTCCGTTATAAAGATGTCACAGTAGAACTTCTGATAGTCGATATCCAGCATTACTGAATCAAGGTTATATGAAACAAATCTCACATTTTCGTTATCAATAATGTTGTTTTTAATTTGAGAGCGCAGGAAATATACTGTTCTCTGCGTCTCGTCTGGATTTACATCGCATACGCCTATTGTCATATTGAATTCTCTCCCCCTCATTTATCTATGCGGTTCTCCGCCTCATTGCATATCAATTTAAAGAAATAAATGATCTTTATCAATTATTACCTGATATTATAGAGTCTGAAGTAATATGACTTTCAGGCAATGTAATCCGTACTCCAGACATACCATTGTCTATATTGCACGTTTCATTGCCTATTTTCTTTATTGAGAATTCATTATTCTATTTTATTGAAATATATCCTTTGTTATGTTGAAATAGCTCATTTTTTGTTATATATTCATATAGTGCTTAGTACATATATTTACTAAACCAACCTATTTCATTTCCATGAGGGGGAAACAAAAGATGAAATATCGTACCAGACCGGCGGAACACATATGCTCTCTGGAGGAGCTTTTCACAGAGCATCTGGGGCTTAACATTCCCATTGTTCCACAGACGTCTTCATACTCCAACAAACATACTTTCAGCCAATTATTCTTTTCACAGAATCCCAACCAATATGACGATATTGACAAAATAATGTCATTTTCCGTCTTCAAGGATGCGGATATAGAACGACTTAAGAAGGATGCCGATTCAGCCCAGAAACCTCTGTACTACCTCATCCATCCTGACGAGAGCTATCCTACAGGCACGAAGCTGAGTGTATTCTTTTCCAACCTGGCAAATAAGAACTTTTCCGGAAACGAGCAGCCTCTTCCTATAAGAGCTCTGCTGAATGCGATAGATTACGACAAGCTGTGCACTCATCTTGACAATCTTATAGAAACGAGAGGCGCACTGGACTCTGATTTTATAGTTTCACTGCAGTCATATCTGAGCAATGTCCTGTCAACAGACAACCAGCTTACACATTATTGCTCTTTGTTCAAATGCACCTCGCCATCAGAATATCTTGCTACAATCCTTTTGTATGCGCTTTTTGATGATGTGAATTTCCCTGCATATGCATCGGAGGTTGCAATAACAAGAAATATCAAAGAACCTAAGGTTGCACATCCCGTGACTGATCTGAACAACCCACATTTTCAGAAGCTAATGAATGATGCCAGAAGGGTTGACAAGCTACAGGCATTTGCAACATATACACTGATAGTCCTTTACTCTGTACAGATGCTTGCAACCATCTTCTCTTCTACCTGGATCAGTTCCTATGAGGCGACAAGCACGAAGGGGACGCTGTTCAGTATTGTCATGCTGTGTGCATCCATCATTCTGACAGCTTTGAGATTTATTCCATTCTCATTGCACAAGAAGTATTCGGAGCTAAGCCTGATACTTGAACATTCCGTGCTTGATGAGAACAGCAACACTTACAGCATTACATATAATCATTTTCAGAACTGTTCGAGATCTTTTAATGATATACAACAGGGGAGACGAATCATCATCACTTTGTTTTGTATGGTGAGTATTTTATATATTGTTGTATCATTTGTATTTAACAGTTTTCCTCTGCTGGTGGCTCTCGTCAGTTTATCATTTGGTGGAGTTATGCTTATTGACAGCATGGTTCATGACCATATTACCTACAAAAGGTATGACGCATTCTTCTCTGCGGATCTGCCAGGTCACGTTCCTGCATCCAGATTCGGAGTGGCACGCATGTGCTCATGGGATTATGATTCCAGACTGAACTCTTTCAGACACACCAGCTACAACAAGCTCACAAACTACAGTGAGGATTGCATCCGGCATATATATGATCAGGTAGCGGATTCGTCCAAATACAGTTGGGCTACTCTCACCGCCTTCATCATCACTCTTTCGTCCATAGGTGTGATCGCCGAGATCCTTCAGCTTGTGAATCCTGACCTGGAGTATTTCAGAATGCCAAATGCTTCCATGCTCTATTCCGTCACAATGATCCTTATTTTGCTGAACGGTGTTCTGAACATACTTATACTTCTCCGTGCGAGATCACATTATCAGAAAATGGCCGAATTCTCATTCTACGCCGGCAATCCTGACTCTGATAATTACGAGGTATCAACGCTGTTCCGGCACAACCTGTACGCCGGAAGCATATCTGAGCTTGCGATTGCCAGAGGAATATATAACTACAATTTGTGTCAATTTGAACAGGGCCTGTCCACATCGGATATCCAGCCGCCTGACGATCGGTATCATCCTATGTATATCGTGAATCAGAAACTGCACCTCATCACAGATGTTGCGCTGTGTATATTTGTCGCATACCTGAGCACGGCAGTATGGCACGCAAATAATCTCCGAAATCTGATAGGCCTGCCCGTTCTTGTCGCAGTATATGCCCTGTGGACATTTGCACTGTATCCACTACTCAAATACAGAAAGATCAAAGCCAGCATCCGTAAGCTGAATGTTGAACATAAAAATAAGGAAACACGCTGAACAACTAAGCGTGTTTCCTTCTCTTTTCTATTTCTTTTCTTCTCAGAGCCACCATCGCTATGACAAGAGGCGGCACAAGAAATACTAATTTTGCCCATCTCATACCAAGGCATCCCACAACCAGACTTATTGCAAATATCCCAAGCTGATCTCCTATACCATATGACAGTGTGGACATGGCCGACGCCCTTCCTCTGACCGATATATCTACACTTTCCATGACCATAAGATTTATGAGCTCTTCCGCAGAAAAGTAAAATCCATTCATGCAGCCCCAGAGTATTCCCAGCAACACTGCCGAAACTCCATGCCCCACTCCAAGTGTAAATGCGACACCTGATATGAGGCTCAGCGCTATTCCCATCTGCACCACATATCTCCGTTCCATTTTATCTGCAAGTATTCCTGTCAGAACATTTATAACCAGTGATGCTATGGGCTGTATAAGCAATACTGTATTCACGTCGCCCTCTCCCATACCCGAGAAGACACATAAAGGTTCATTGTAATATGTTATGCCTGCAGTTGCCAGTCCCACCACACTTATGCTTATGAGAAGATTTCTGGTTGCCGGATCTCTGCATACCTCTTTGAAAGTTTTTATAAAATGTATATGTCCATCATCTGTAGTACATTCTGTAATGTACACAGATTTTCCCTCACTCATGTTTGCCAATCCGCCAACACTATGTGCTGCTTTACCCCTGGATACATCCGGGAATCTGTACAACATAACCAGTACCAGACCTATGACCCCGCCAACAATTCCAACAGCGTAGAGGATCTGCCAATTATGTCCGCTGCCATCCACGTACAATGACCTGAGCATAGGTATACACATAGCTGCTGCCATGGACACTCCTCCACAGATTCCTCTGACGGTTCCGCGATACTTCCTGTCTACCGCATCCACTATGTATATAAGATGTATGTCCAGTGAATACCCCAGTATGAGAACTCCATTGCCAAGCAGATATATCCACAGGTTGTTTGCCATCAGACATACTGCACTTCCAACAGACAGAAGCGCCACATTTATGAGCAGCATTTTCTTCCTGCCTATGATATCCGTATAGGATCTGACAAATGGCGTGAGTGCCCCGATAAGGTAAAATGGCAGCATGCCTCTGCTCATATATGCAACCGCCGCTTCAGAGCTCATCCCGCGCGGATTCATCAGAAATGTCCTAACAGAAAGTGACTGCGTCTTGCCGAACATCTCAGTGCAGTATGAATCTACAAATTGTACCAGTATTATGAGTGCCACAGCCGAGATGGCTGTGACTGCCAAACGCCTTTTATTTGAATCTGCTGTTTTGTCATTCATCAAGTTCTAATCCCCTCCTGTAGTACATAAAAAGGGAAGCACATCGCTTCCCTTTTTTGAATAACCACTGGCCGTTCGCCTTGATATCACTCAAAGCGTCAACGTCTCTTATTTACTAACCTTCCTAAAGTTCTTCTTACCACGTCTCACAACAACGCCCTCTCCGTCGAACTTCTCCTCTGGAATTGTAGTCTGGACATCTGTGACCTTCTCGCCGTCCACTGCGACACCGCCCTGCTCTACGGCACGTCTGCCCTCGTTACGTGATGTAACAAGACCTGACTTAACGAGAACTGACACGATATCGATAGCGCCGTCCTTGAAGTCATCTGCTGCAAGTGTTACTGATGGCATGTCTGCTGCAACACCCTTGGAGAACAGTGCTCTTGCGCTCTCCTGTGCCTTAGCAGCCTCCTCCTCGCCGTGTACAAGCTTTGTGAGCTCGTATGCAAGGATCTCCTTTGCCTGGTTGAGCTGGCTGCCCTCCCAGCTATCCATCTTATCTATCTCCTCAAGTGGAAGGAATGTGAGCATACGGATGCACTTCAGAACATCTGCATCTGCCACATTTCTCCAGTACTGGTAGAACTCAAATGGTGATGTCTTGTTAGGATCAAGCCATACAGCACCCTTCTGTGTCTTACCCATCTTCTTGCCCTCTGAGTTGAGGAGAAGTGTGATTGTCATGGCGTATGCATCCTTGCCAAGCTTTCTTCTGATGAGCTCTGTACCGCCAAGCATATTGCTCCACTGGTCATCGCCGCCGAACTGCATGTTGCAGCCGTACTTCTGGTACAGTGCGTAAAAGTCGTAACTCTGCATGATCATGTAGTTGAACTCAAGGAAGCTGAGTCCCTTCTCCATACGCTGCTTGTAGCACTCTGCACGAAGCATGTTGTTGACTGAGAAGCATGCTCCAACATCGCGGAGAACATCTACATAGTTCAGGTCGAGAAGCCAGTCTGCGTTGTTGACGAGAAGCGCCTTGTCCTCTGAGAAGTCTATGAACTTGCTCATCTGCTTCTTGAAGCAGTCAACGTTGTGCTGGATAGTCTCCTTTGTCATCATCTGTCTCATATCTGTACGGCCTGATGGATCACCGATCATGGCTGTACCTCCACCTATCAGCGCGATAGGCTTGTTGCCTGCCATCTGAAGTCTCTTCATCAGACAGAGCGCCATGAAGTGGCCTACATGCAGGCTGTCAGCAGTCGGATCAAAGCCAATATAGAATACTGCCTTACCATTATTTACTAAATCTCTAATTTCATCTTCATCTGTTGTCTGCGCTATAAGCCCTCTGGCTACAAGCTCGTCATAAATCTGCATGTCCCTCTAGACCTCCTGTATTTATTTATTCAATGTGCGGTTCACTAGCACCACACAGGCAAATATTATAACATTTTGCTATGCACTGTGGCAAGTATATACACACAATTCCCTGTATTATTTTCTTATAAATCGTCCTTCACACGTCATTTTCTGCCGTCATCTGCAAATTGGCATATATATCTCCGGCACAGACCTCCTGCCATTGCTACGAGCAGGAATATGTATGGCGTTGTGAGCGACTGGTTAAGATTGACAAATGCCTGAACGGCATACCCGGTTATCCCGAACAGCACAGCTATCATACCGCCCTCATCCGCAACGTACCCAAGCAGGCACTCCAAGCCAGTCCTTGAATCTCTTGCAGCCCTTGAATCTCTCGAGGTCTTCTTCTCCTTCGATCTTTTTCCTGCAGATTGTCCGCTTGCGTTTTCATTCTCATTCATCGCAGCTTCTGATACCGCAGTTCTCACAAGAGCACCACCTGTGGTAACCAACAGTCCTACGTAACTCACTGCACCGAATATTCCTGTGGTTATCAGATACTGCAGATACTCATTGTGAGCATTATCATATATAACACCCACCGTATTCATCATATCGTCATAGTACCTGTCGGTCATGATCGCCTTCACTGATTCATTTCCATAACCGAACAGCCTCTGTGGGACACTGAAATCCCTGTACGCCTCCATGAGTCTCCTCCACACAAAGCCCCTGTAATTTCCCCAGGAATCTTCAAATGAAAATATACCCATGTGGTTGTGCGCCGCATATATAACAACAGCCACGATGCCTGCAAGTGATACGCCAACCGATACAGCAAGAGCTGCCTTTCCGCGGAACTTCACAGTCCACTTTGAAGCCAGCCTTATGGCCGCCCATACAATGAGAACGACCACTGACACTATCCACACCATCCGGCTGTCACTCACAAAGCAGCTCAGTCCGTCAAGTTCTGAATATCCGTTATCCGTTCTTCCCAGCATAATGCTGATCGCCAGGACTCCGCATGCCATAACCAGGCATACATCTGCAAATTCTCTTATTCTTCCGCGGTATGACGCCCATATCCATGCCACAATCATAGCACCACCCACGCCTGCATATGCAAGGTTTGCATTGGATATGATCACCGCTCCTGTTCCTGTGAGCACAGCGATGACTGCTGTTATCCGTATCACTATGCTCTCTTTTCCCTCCGAGCTGATATACGCCCCGGCTGCCATCGGAACCAGCACGCACAGGAAGCTTGCAAATATGTCGATATTGCCCAATGTGGATATGTATACATTTCTTATGCTCTGCATCAGCCCTTCCCTGAGTCCAAGGAAATCATATCCCATGAACTGGCATATGCCGACAATTCCCACAAATGAGCCCGCAAGCATGAATATGACCACCACATACCGCCTTATCCTGCAATATCTCGCCATACACACATACAGGAAAAAGGCCAGCAGCACGAACTGAAGTCCGCACCTTCTGCCCTCCTCGCCTGTATATGCTGCTGCCTTATTCCCTGACATAAAGAATGCCAGAACATTTGCCAGAACAAATCCTGCCATGAATATATCCATGGTCATGATATTATGCATATCCATAAAATGTCTCAGGCGTCCAATAAACCTGCTGCCATGTGCCGCCCCTGCTGAAGCATCTACATTCCCGCCTGAGCTCTGCGACCCATGCCCTGTGCTGACATTCCGTCCCAGCACATCCACCAGCACCGCCAGCACCATGAGCACCGCATATATGCACAGCGCAATATAGAACGCCCTGTACTTGGTTACTGTTATATCAAAATATTTGTCATGCATTATCAGGGGATATGCAGCCCCCATATATATAAGAAATAATGTGGTTATTCCGTTCTGAAGTTCCCGCCTGCCGTCTCCTGCAATGTTGTCTTTTCTGCCCATACGGCTATACTCCTTTTATAAAAGCGGTGACAATAATCTGAGTATCGCACCAAGTATATTCACCCTGCTTATGTTATTTCTGCACCACGGAATATCTATCTCCTCCGACTCGGCAAATGTATCCATCATATCCTTCTTCACATCTTCTATGGCCTTGCAGTCATACAGGAGAGTTCCACACTCAAAGTGGTGATAGAAGCTCCTGTTATCCAGATTGATGGATCCCACAGATGCAAGCTTGCCATCCATGAGCAAAGTCTTTGAATGTATAAATCCAGGCGTGTACTGATATATCTTCACACCCGCCAGAAGCAGCTCCTTGTAGCTGAACTGGGTCATCTTGTATATATATTTCTTGTCCGGAATGGCCGGCGTAACAATACGCACATCCACGCCCCTCTTGGCTGCCAGCTTCAGTGCCAGCATGAGCTCGTTACACACGATAAGATATGGGGTAAATATATAAATGTACTCCCGTGCATCATTTATCATCTGCATGTACAGATTCTCACCCACATTCTCTCCGCTCAGAGGACTGGACTTGTACGGCTGAACATATCCGTCACTTACGCCACTATAGTCGATCTCCACCGGTCTATAGTTGTTGTAGCTTCCCTCTGAATATCTGAAGCTGTTCCACATCTGAAGGAACATAACAGTGAAGCTCCAGGCGCCCTCGCCCTCAAGTCTCACTCCACTGTCCTTCCATTTGCCGTACTTCTCTATCTTGTTGATATACTCGTCAGCCATGTTGTAACCGCCGGTGTGAGCTATCTTGCCATCAATAACAGTGATCTTCCTGTGATCCCTGTTATTGAAGATAGTGGCAAAGAATGGAACCACCTGATTGAACGCCATACATTTGATACCGTAGGATTCAAGTTCCTTCCAGTAATACTTCGGCACATTGAACACAGATCCGATGTCATCATACATGAACCTGACATCAAGTCCCTCCGCAGCCTTGCGCTTCAATATCTCAAGTATGGTATCCCACATATAACCCTTGTCCACGATGAAATATTCCATGAATATATACTTCTCCGCACTCTCCAGGTCTCTGATGAGATCATCCATCACATCATCGCCTATGGCATAATACTTTACACTGGTATGCTTGTACAGAGGCGCCTCAGCCACATTCTCCATATAATTACATATCCTGTATGTAGGCTCCGACTTTAAATTCTCCGCTGGGACCCAGTTGTCCCCCTTGACGTTCTCATATACCTCCTGCTGGAGAACCCGCAGAAAATTCTTTCTGAGTTTTTTAGGTATCAGCACATGTCCATAGAGCACATACATGAGACCTCCCAGCACCGGGAATATGAGTATCGGCACCATCCATGCCATCTTTACCATAGGGTTAGTATCCTTTGTTATAAGATACATTACAACTATTACGCTGAGCAGCTTGAGAGCACCCGATATATAGATATATCTGTCCTGAAGAAAAACAACCCCCAGTATCATGATCGCCAACTGGACGACCACAAGAAAGCACGTTATTACCATTCTGCTTAGCAATCTGTTCAGTATCTTCTTCATATATTTCCTGCCTTTACTGAATTGATGTCACCTTATAATCCTGATCCTCTACTGTCTTCTTGAGCACGCTGTCATCAACGTCTGCCTTGAGAGTGACAACCGCTGTTCCTGTCTCATGGCTGACTACAGCCTCCTGCACCTGGTCAAGGGCCTCAAGACTCTTCTTGACTCTGGCTTCACAATGTCCACACATCATACCTTCGATCTTCATTGTCTTTGTCATAACTTTGTCCTCCTTGATTCTATATCTTTTATTTTTATCATAAATGTCTGTCAAATTCAACCTCAACGCATTTGTAACAACACAAAAACTTGACAGGCTCATGGCAAACGCTCCGAACATAGGATTGAGCGTCCAGCCAAATATCGGGATCCACACGCCGGCGGCAAGTGGTATTCCAATTATATTATATATAAATGCCCAGAAAAGATTCTCTTTTATGTTCTTAACTGTTGCCCTGCTGAGTCTTATGGCCGCCGGAACATCTGTGAGCTCACTCTTCATGAGAACAACATCCGCAGCATCTATGGCTATATCCGTGCCTGCACCTATGGCTATTCCTATATTTGCCCTTGTGAGTGCAGGGGCATCATTTATTCCATCACCAACCATGATCACATGCCCCTTCTGCATGAGATCTCGCACAACGCTCTCCTTGCCGTCCGGACGCACGCCCGCTATTACTCTGTCTACGCCGACCTGCTCTCCTATGGCTTTGGCGGTTCTCTCATTATCACCGGTTAACATAACTACTGAAAGTCCCATCGACTGAAGCTGGCATATGGCCTCAGCGCTGTCCTCCTTCACAGTATCCGCCACGCCTATTATTCCGAGGACTCTGTAATCTCCGTCAGCCTCCTCGGCAAAGAACATAGGTGTCTTTCCCTGCTGTGATACCTTCTCCGCACTGTCCTTCATCGTCTCAGGTACATCTGCATATCCCTTTATATAATCCATATTTCCGCCGATGATCTTTCTGCCGTTCAAACTTCCCATCAGACCGTTGCCCGCAACAGCCTTGAAATCGGATACCTCATAATTTTTATCCTTCTGTGCATCACCTGTCTGGTAATTCTCACTGTAGTATCCAACCACAGCTCTTGCCAGAGGATGCTCTGACAGCTTCTCCAGAGCCGCAGCCTTCTGCATCAGCTCGTCACCACTGACATTCTCGGCTGCCAGTATATCCGTCACTACAGGCTCTCCCTTTGTGATCGTTCCGGTCTTGTCCATGACCACTATGCTGCTCTTTCCTGTCTCCTCAAGAGCAGTCGCAGTCTTGAACAGTATTCCGTGCTTGGCACCTATTCCATTTCCCACCATGATCGCAACAGGTGTGGCAAGCCCAAGGGCACATGGGCAGCTTATAACAAGCACTGATATTCCTCTCGCCAACACATAACCGGCATCCTTGCCCACTATTATCCACACTATCATCGTGATAAATGCTATCAGTATGACAACAGGTACAAACACTCCCGAAACCTTATCAGCAAGCTTTGCTATTGGAGCTTTGGTAGCCGCCGCATCACTTACCATATCTATTATCTTGGACAGTGTGGTATCCGCACCTACCTGTGTAGCACGGCATTTCAGATAACCCGACTGGTTGATCGTCGCCGCAGACACACGGCTTCCTGCAGTTTTGTCCACAGGTATGCTCTCACCCGAGAGAGCTGACTCGTCCACGGCGGAATCCCCCTCAAGGACTACTCCGTCCACAGGAACGCTCTCACCCGGTCTAACGGCAACTATATCTCCAACCGCAACTTCGTCTATATCCACGGTGACCTCCTCACCATCTCTGATGAGAACGGCTGTCTTCGGGGCAAGATCCATCAGACCTTTGAGTGCGTCCGTGGTTCTTCCCTTTGAATATGCTTCAAGCGTCTTGCCGACTGTTATAAGCGCCAGTATCATGGCCGCAGATTCAAAATAAAAATCATGCATGAGCGTCATGACACGCTCACCGTCACCTGCTGTCTGCGCCGCTGTCATGGCATAGAGCACGTACACGCTGTATATGAATGAGGCACCTGAGCCCATGGCCACCAGCGTATCCATATTAGGTGAACCGTGTATAGCGCCCTTAAATCCACTCACAAAGAATCTCTGATTTATCACCATCACGATTATGGTTAGCAGCATCTGCGTGAGTCCCATCGCCACATGATTGCCGTCAAAGAAGCTTGGCAGCGGCCAGTTCCACATCATATGTCCCATTGATATATACATGAGGGGAATAAGAATTATAACTGATGCCACCAGTCTCTTCTTCATTTTTCCAAATTCTTTGTCCGCCTCACTCTCACCGGAACCGCTGCTCTTCCCACCTGAATGTGAAGTATTTCCGCCAGCAGATCTTCCACCCGCCAGACTCGCACCGTATCCTGCCTTCTCAACTGCAGCCACTATAGTTCCGCTGTCGGCTGTTCCATCCACCATCATGGAGTTGGTCAGGAGATTCACATGACACGAGGTAACTCCCTCAACATTGGATACGGCCTTCTCGACTCTTGCACTGCATGCACTGCATGTCATTCCTGTCACATTGTACTTGTCCATATATTTCACCTTCCTTTATCAAGCATCAGTCAGTTCGTAACCGCACTTGCCAATAACTGACATACCTATTTCATAAGTCTGGTAACCGTATTTACCAGATCCTCTATAGTATCATCCTTGCCATTTCTTATATCGTCTGCAACACAGGTCCTGATATGTTCGGCAAGGAGCTGTCTGTTGAAGCTGTTGAGTGCCGCATTGATCGCCGACACTTGGAGCACGATGTCTGTGCAATAGGCATCATTTTCCAGCATACTCTTAACGCCTCTTATCTGCCCCTCTATCCTGTTCAGTCTGTTGAGAAGCTTCTTATACTCCTCGTCTGTCCTTGTCCTCACCCTGGCTTCCACATCGCTTATCTCTCCGCCATGATGACAGCAGCATTTCTTCTGTTCTTCCATATATCTTTCCTCCATCCTTATTGAACTCCAGCCATGCAAAATTTGCCTTCGGCAAATGGCTGGAGCTACATGTCAAGTTTTCATAGAAAACTTGACACATCCCTTGTACATCAGCCATTTCTGTTCACATTTCAAATGACGCTGCATATATGCCATCTATTTATTATCTGCACATTACGGCTGTTAAATTCTCTTTTCATCCACGGATTATATACCCCCTATGGGTATGTGTCAACAATAAAAAATCCTCATAGACCAATATTTATACCACTTTATCAGTCTATGAGGGTTTTTCTCCTTTAACCTATATGTCTGAGTTTTATTTACTCTGTTGTATCCTGATCGCCCATGTCGATATCAGCATCTCCGATATCAATCGCATCTGCGCTTGACTCATCACTGCTGTCTGCATCGTCAGTATCAGTTATATCAGTCTCATCAATGAGGCTGTCGTCACTTATATCAAAATCTGAATCACTGTCAATAACAGAATCAACTACAGATGAATCATATGTCTGCTGATTCAGGACATCCTTAAGATCTATCATATCTCCTGTGGTAGCATCTAACATGATGAGCTGTATTGGATAATCCTTATCGAGGCTTCCATCCTCCATCTTGTCGCACTGTGCAAATACCCATACAGGGCTGTATGTGTACTTATCTCCATCCTTGAGCTTGTAGTATGTAAGTCTTACATCGTTGAACTCAATGGTGCTGTACTGTGTCTTGTTGTCTGTGTAATACTTATTTACAGCCTCCGGAAGCTTCTTGAGTGCATCATCCCAGCTTATAAGATCAACATTGTCCTTCTTGTCTCCTGTTGCTCTGAAGGAATCAAGGCAATATGCTGAGATAAGTCCATTGTCATCAATGCCGAGCTGGAATGTCTCATCCATGGTGTCATACCACGTTTCATCACTTGTTGCGAGTGTGTCAAGGCCGTATACATTAGGTGTATATGGAGCCACGCCGTCCACAGAACGCTTATATGTTACCATGTAACCATTCTTCTCTGCGGCAACTGTGCTGTTTGATGCATCGCTGTAATCCCACAGCAGATCAAAATTACTTGTTTCTATGACATCTGAGATTCCACATGATGCAAGGAAATCTGTTCCCTTCTGCTCAGCATCTGCCGCACTGATGGAAGCTGTGTTTGCGGAAGCCTCCTCGTCAGAATATTCACTGCTGTAGCAGTATACACTTGTTGCGCCATCCTTAGGTCTGTACTGTATAAGCTGATCCGATGGATAGTAATCCAGTGAGAATCCGCCGCCTGTGGACATGTCATCGCCACTTCCATAGAATGTTACCATGAACTCGTTGTCCCCTACAGATCCGATGAATGTGTCTCCACTGTAGTCTCCGGCTCCCTCTCTCGTATCAGACGCTGTCTTGAGTTGATCCTTAAGTGACTTCATGTAATCCTCATAATAGCTCTTATCATCATCCGATGTAGCCTGATCCATCATGGACTGAAGTGAATCTATCTCTCTCTGTATATCCTCCTTGTACGGCTTATCCCAGTTATATACATATACACCTGCGCTCACGTCAAATATATTCTCGCACACACGCTTCTTGTAGTCATTGTCTACATTGTTAAGCTCATAGTAAAGCACTGACATCTTATCTGTGTCAGGCACCTCTATCTCTGTGGCATTTATGGATACATCTGTGAGACCTGTATCTGCATTGATGCCCTCAAGCTTGCCATTGTATGACTCTGGTACGTCGAGTCTTGATGCCAGCTTACCGCCACCACCGCCGTTCTCGTCGTCTCCCATGTTGTAATCCACCTTCTTCTTGCCACATCCTGTAAGCGCAGTTCCTGCCACAAGTGATGTCACCAAAAGCAGCGCCGCCGCTTTTTTGTAACCCGCTTTTCTCATATAAAATACCAACCTTTCCTTACTTAATTGAAGTAATTATAATATATTTTCCCCGCTGACACAACACCATCTGCTATCACTCTTTTGTGATGATGACCTTGCCGTCAACAACCTGAACCTTGACCTTATTGCTGTCGATTCCGGCAGCCGCCAGCATATCAGGGCTTATCTGTACACGATTTGCCTTATCGAGTATCGAGAACTCCTCATGTGAATCATCAGATGAGAAGCCGTCTGTCGTCAGCTCGTTCATTCTGTCCTTGTAAGATTCCTTCATGATCTTCTCTGTGCTAATCTTGCCGTCCGCAATCATAACCACACGTCCCACCTTATTTGCAAGGCTTATATCATGTGTAACTATGATTATCGTTATCCCGAGCTCTTCGTTCAGCTTTCTGAACAGATCCTGTATCATGTTGGATGTCTTGCTGTCCACGGCTCCCGTTGGCTCATCCGCAAGAAGTATCTTCGGATTATTTGCCAGGGCTATGGCTATGGCAACTCTCTGCTGCTCACCACCTGACATCTGAGATGGATATGAATTTATCTTGTCCTCAAGTCCCACTCTGCAGAGCAGATCATGGGCTCTTGCATACTTGTCTTCCTTGTTACTCTTGTCGAAGTACATAGGTACCTGAACATTCTCTATGGCTGTCATATATGGCAGAAGGTTTCTGGAGTTTTTCTGCCACACAAATCCTACAGTGTGCTTTCTGTACTCCACAAGCTCCTTATCCGTCATCGCAAACAGATCCTTGCCGTCGACATACAGCTTTCCGGCCGTAGGTCTCTCAAGTCCTCCGATCATATTGAGGAGTGTGGACTTTCCTGATCCCGACTTTCCGATGACCGCCATGAGCTCGCCGTATTTGATGTTGAGCTCCAGGCCCTGAAGAGCCATGACCTCCACATCGTCAGTCTTGTATATCTTGACAAGGCTGTCACACTCTATGATATTCTCCTCAGAACCAAGGCGTTCCCCGCCGGCTTCTTTATCTGTGCCAGCCTCAGGATCTGCTTCCACGGCTTTCCCGCTGTCAGTGCCCTCGTCTTCCTGAAGATCCATGCCGTACACGAACTCCTGCGTCTCCTGGCCATCCGTGTTCTCCATGTCCTGTGTCTCCACATCCGGTGCTATAGTTTCAGGCTCCACAGCATCGTTCTTCTTTTTTCTGAATAAATGCTTATCGCTCAACTATCTCACCATCCTCTATCTCATATACTACATCACCGAGCTCCATAAGCTTCGGATCATGTGTCGTCATGACTATCGTTATTCCTTCCTTGTACACCAGCTCCTGGAACAGCTTCATGACTGCAAGTCCCGAAGCCGTATCAAGGGCTCCTGTAGGCTCATCCGCAAATATTACCTTTGGCTTATGAGCCACCGCTCTGGCTATGGCAACTCTCTGCTGCTCACCACCTGACATCTGATTTGGGAAATGCGTCATTCTGGATGACAGTCCCACCAGATCGAGCACCTCTTTTATACGGGCATCCCTGTTGCCCTCATATTCCGCAAGTCTGAGTCCGAAATCGACGTTCTCATACGCACTCATAATCGGGATCAGGGCAACCGACTGGAATACAAATCCTATATTGTATCTTCTCAGCTTCTCCTTTTCCTTCTCGTTCATCTCGCTGTACACGTGGCCGCCGACTATCACTTCGCCCTCAGTAGGCTCATCCAACGCGCTCAGGATATTGAGCAGTGTCGTCTTACCCGATCCTGAACGACCTTTGAGTATAGTGAGCTTTCCAGCCGGGACTGTTATATCTATTCCCTTGAGTGCATAGAAATCTTCTCCGCTTCCAAGTCTGAAACAGCGTTTGATTCCATGTGCCTCTATCATAATTTCATCCATAGATTAATCCTCCCCCAGCTTTAATGCCTGTGTTATATTCATCTTCTTCAATATAGTTCTTATGACTACGAAACATACAACAAACATAAATACAACAACCGCTGTGAGCTTTATGATGTCGTAAGGATCCACAGCTATCGATATCGCTATGTTGTGTGATTCCGGCAGATAAACCACGGCAACCAGCTTGACGAAAAGCGTCGTAGCCGCAGCACCGACTCCGTATCCCGCCAGACTGGCAAGTACCGAGCTGAATATCTGCTCATTTATGAGCATCTTGTTGATCTCACGCATGCTCATACCCATAGCTCTGTAGATACCAAACAGAAGTTCTCTCTGTTTGATGGATGTTATCCAGTATATCAGGAATCCCACCGTACAAAGTATGATCGCTATGATAAATGACAGTGAGAACAGACCATTTGTTATGAGCACCAGAGGTGACTCCTGCATCTCTGACACATCCTTATCCACACTCTCATACTGCACTATATTGACATCCTCATCACTGAGTGCCTGAAGTACATCCTTGTAGTCCACACCATCCTTGAGATGCATCCATACCTGGTATGGTGTCTGACTGAATGCACCAACAACATATGCATAGTTGGCAACTACGAGGTATCTCTCCACCTCCTGCATCTCTCCCTCGGAATCCTTCTCATACACATACTGTTGGAATCCCGGGAATGCATCCACTATGGCACATACCGTTCCGCTAGGAGATGCGATCTCCTCCTTCTCCTTGCTTGCAATAGGACTGTATCTCGCATAGTTTATGGAATCTCCAACCTTTATATTGTACTTCTTTGCAAGGTTTGATGAAATGATGACTCCATTCGACACTGTTGCAAGATCATTCAGGTAATTGTACCAGTGCTCCTTGTTGAGTCCGCTCTGCAGTCTGGCCGTCTCACCGAACTCCTTGGTGTTGATACCCATGAGTACGCTGCCCGCCAACTCCTCGCCGCCCGCTTTTATGACGGCATTATCGTCGTATATGACTCTTGTCACCTTGTCACACAGGCTGTCCTCGAGCTTTGTAAATCTCTCAAAATCCTGCTCTGTGTAATACCAGTGGGTCTTCTTGTCTTTGTCTATGTATGTTCCTCTGGTCCACTGCTCCTGTACCACAAGATCCGTTCCCAGATTGTAATCTATTCGCTGTGTCTTGTTCTTATTTATGGTTCTTGCCATGTTCGAGTTGAACATACCCATGGCTATTGTCATTACAAGGAACACCGATATGAATCCCTGCTTCTTGACCGTACGTGTGATCTGCAGGAATGATGCGTACACAGCCGGTGACCATCTCTTTCTTCCGATCCTGTATATCAGTCTTATCAGGTATTTGATGAGTCTGAGCACCAGAAGTCCCACTGCAAATATAAAGAGTGAGGAGTTCAGAAAGATGACCGGATCAGGTCTTGAACCCGCAAGTATATCGAGTGCTATCGTCGATTTCTGCTTGTTGTAATTGTACAGGAGGTATATTGAAAGTGTCACAAGGATGACGTCCACAAAGAACTTCTCCCAGAATGGCCTGTAATTTACCTTTCCTGTTCTGCTCTTCTGCTCTACTATGGAGTTCTTGGCGTATTTGAACACCGGAAGTGTCACAAATAATATAGCTATAACAGCGGCAGCCAGACTGTATACTATCATCCACGGATCTACTCCATAGAAATGTGTATCCTTAAATCCAAACTGCAGGAACGAATCCGTGCTTGCTGCAAGCTTACACAGAAGATATCCTATAGGGATTCCTATCACTATGGCTATCACCGACAGTATTGCCGACTGTCCAAGGTATATTCCGAGAACCTGCTTCGTGCTGGTACCACGGCTCTTGAGCATGGCGATCTCTCCATCCTCCATCTCAAGTATCTGACTTGATACCATGTAAATGAATGCCAGAAGCAGAACCAGTATTGGGAGCTCCAGAACCCATATGATTATACCGATGGTTCTTGCATCGCCTTTATAATCTATGAGCACACTGCTGAAATTCTGCTCAAAATATTTATCTGACTTCTCAAATGACTGGAGATAATACAGCGTGTCCATGGCATTCTTGTGTGTTATCTGTGAGTAGTCAAGCATGACGTGATCCACGTAGTATATTGTGAGGAAGCCGTACTTGCCTATCATGTCGTTGAAGTCATCCTTCTTCACATATACCTCGCTGTCGAGATCTGCAAGCTGGTCATACCAGAAGCTGTCTGAGTAATCCTTCTCCTCAAATACACCTACGATCTGATACTTCATAGGATTGCCCTGTGAGTCAACGGCATCGCTGAGTCCGGTATCTATGCTGAATACCTCTCCAACGACAAGGCCGTATTTGTCAAGGTTTCTCTGTGAGATGATACAAGGATACACACCATCCTCTGTCTTGGCATCCTCGAGTGACGTTCCATATGTTATGTTCACATGATCCTCTATCTGTGGCATATATGTCATGTTGAAGCTGGTCCTGTGATTCAGGTTGCTCTGGGTGTAACCCGCCTGAAGTGACAGGCTGGTCTGCTTCTGCAGAGCATCTATCTCCATGTAGTAGTTCCACATGTCCTCATATTTGCCAATCCTGCCAAGCACTGCATCGGCATCGGCATAATCGTCTACCGCGCATGAGCCTGATCTGCCGATAGTTGCCGGATACTTGTTCTGCTCTACCATCGCCGCGTCAAACTTGGACGACATGAGCATATCCAGCGCTCCGTTTTTGAACATTGGGTTGCACGATGCAACAGCCACCAGCAATATGATTCCAAGCAGGAGACATGCATTTAACCACTTCTTGTTCAATAATTTATGTGATAAAAATTTAAACATTATATCTCCTCTCTGCTACTCTGCTGCCGCCGCATCTCCGCCAGATGAATCCGATCCGCCATCCGACTGGCTGTCTGCGCCTGACTTTGAATTATCGGAACCTTCTGATGAACTCGATGAGCCACCGGTGGATGTTGCTCCTGATTCCTTAGCTATGACATCGCCCTCTGAAAGACCTGACAGTATAACCGTCTTGGTCTTGTCTGCCTCGCCGAGAGTGACATACTGCTTTATGATCTCATCATCCTTGATGAGCCATACATAGTCATACTCATTTGAATTGTTCTTGCTCGTCTCATGATAGATCATGTTGTTAGGTATCATGACCACGTTCTCATAGGACTTTGTCGGGTAGCTGACCTGATATGACTTCGGCTTCTTGTAAAAGCTTGCATCATCAACCTTTACATAATACTTCAGTTCATCACTGCCTGAACACTTGGTTACGTGAACCCCGCCCTCTGAATCAGTACTGATATATGACTTGGAGCTGTCTCCGGTGCTTCCGACACACACTCCGCTTATCTTCTTACCGCTGTTGTTCTTATTTGATATTGAAACCTTCTGGTTTACAGCAAGTTTTCCCTCTGATATGGATATCGCCAGGATCACATTGTCGTTGCTTCCGACTGTGAGTACATTTGCACCTTCCTTGACAGCCACATCAGTCTTCGCGCCAACCGAGAGTACTGTTCCCGCCTGGTCAGCGTAGACAGTTATCTTTCCGCTTCCATCATTGTTCTTGTTGAGCTTTTCTCTCTGTGCGTTTAAGCTCTTGATGGTTGCATTGTGTGTATATATCCTAAGATCCTTGTTGTATGTAACAACATTTCTCTGGCACACGAGCTGCTCCGCCATGTAGAGAGTGTTCTCTGCATCCGTCGGCGTTGCCACCTTACCCTTCTGGTATCTCGTGATCTCATTTGTAAGCTCATTTATCTGATCATCAAAATCCTTGAGATCCGAACTGTAAGTCTGGTTCTCCTCGCTGATCTGGTTATCTATATCCTTGACCGCCGCTGTTCCGCCGCCACTGTCAATGACAAACAGCACATCCCCCTTCTTAACCTTCTGGCCCTTCTTGACGTTGAGTGACGTGAAACGTCCATCGCATGGTGCAGTGTAGCTGACACTGTTGAGGTCCTCCACCGAGAACGAATCGCTCTTCACCGTTGCTGTCTTCGTATATGAATCGAGTGCCACCGTGTATTCTGTGTAATCACTAGGCATGACCGCATCTGAAGCGTAGTAGACAAGATCGCCTTCCTTGAGTCCGCTGACTACCTCTGTGTAGTTATTGTCGCTGGCACCGGTATCTATATCCCTGCGCTCCTTCTCACTGGAATCTGTCTTGACATATACAAATTTCTGGTTGTTCTCCTCGTATATGGAATCATTTCCCACTGTGAGTACGTCCTTTGCATCGGATGTACTGAAATACAGTGACACCGTGTTGCCCACGCTGAGGATCTTATCTGCATCCTTCACACCCTTGAGCTTAAATCTTGTGTATGGAAGACTTGACTTGCTCTGTGCCACAGCTATCTCCTGATTGGTGTAGTTGTATGGCACTATGTCATACTGCTTTCCATTTATCACAGTGTACATGTTCTTATACATGCTGTATGTATTCTTCTTGAAGCTCTCACCGGTTATCTCTATATATGGATCACTGTAATCTGAAACCACGACCACGTTCTCACCGCCGCCGACAGTATTCTCACTGCCGCTTATCTTCTTGGCGTATGTTACCGTGCCCGGACGGTCTGCCTTGAGCGTTCCGCTCTGCTTGACCTTGTCCTTATCCTCGTCCTGCTGTGTGAGCTTTTTCTGCTCATACTCATATAAAAGATTATCGTACCTGTTGTTCTCCTCATTTATGGCTTTTTCTGTTCTGGCCTCTGCAGCGCCCTTTGAATCACCGATCTCTTCGCACGCCTTTATCTTCCAGTCCAGCTCAGCCTGATTCTGCTCATATATCTTCTGCTTGATCTCATGTGAATACTTCTTCACATCCTGGGAATCAGCTTCCGAGCTGTCGTCCCCATCCATCGATGTTGAAGAATCATCCACTATTGAGCCTGAATCTGTACCACTGCCATCGTCTCCCGATGCTGTGGATGCATTGCTGTCGGTCTCTGCAAGAACCGTGTCCTTCTTGACCTCATCGCCCACATTCACATACACCTTTGACAGAGTCACAGATGTGTCATAGTAATAACAATAGTCAGTTGGGACTATCGTTCCGGTCTTGATGACCTTTTTGCCTATATCTCCATATGTGACCGGTCTGTATGCCTCGTTTGTACTTACAGGTTCAACGAGTTCAGGAACCTTCTCGCTGTTCTCCTTGCCACAGCCCGCCATTCCTCCTGCCATGACAAATGACATTACCAGGCATGCTATTCTGGCGGTCATATTCTTTTTTGTCCGTGTGCTGCCTTTATGCATAATATTCTGTCTCATCAATTTATCACCACCTGCTCTCCGGCCTTCAGTCCTGATTTGATAACTGTATAATCATCCACCGTATCTCCAACAGTAACTTCTACCGCATTCCTGTATCCGTCCTCATTTACAGTGTACACATACTTCTTCTCACCCGAGCCGTCAAACACAGCCTTTTTATTCACATATACAACGTTCTTTACAACCGGCTTATCTATGACCATCTTGAGGGTATCCGCTTCGGTCACTCCGGTCATATCACTGACAGGCTGAAATGTAAGTTTCTGCATCTCCTCTCCGGTGGCAGAGCTTGTATACTTCTCACACTTCGTGAGCTTCAGTGTAAATGTTGCCTCCTGAAAATCAGCATCGTAGGTCTGCCCCTCCTTGAATTCGTATGAATCCGCAGTCTCTGATACATAATCAGACGAACCCGAATCCACCGTTATGAGCGTATCACCCGCTGTGACATATCCATACTGCAGATCTGAGTTGACATAAGTCACTGTTCCGTTCTTGTCTGCAATGACCTGATACTCCTTCATTCTCTCGTTCTGCTCTTTGATGTATGTATCCGCCAGATCCATATCCTCCTTCGCCGCGGATATGTCACTGGAGTAATCCTGGCTGCTGTCTATGCTCGCCAGCCTGTTGTAATGGTCTATAAGAAGCTGATCCCGCTCCTTCTGATCCGTATACTGATCTATGGTCTTCTGGATATCCTTGGCCTCAAACTGGATCATCACATCGCCTTTGGCCACCTTATCGCCCTCTTTTACCTTGACCTCCTGAACCTTGTAGTCAGACTGCTGTATCGAGTAATCATTGCTGCTGTAACCATCAGGCTTGAGCTCCAATGTTAATGAGGACTGGATATCTCCGCTCTTAACCTGTTCCGTATTGAATTCCACCTTGCTATACGGCTCTATATTTATTCTGGAACTTCCTGTCTGTCCACCGGTACTGCCTCCACAGCCAACCAGCGACACGGACATCAGACCGGCAATCGCTGCCGCCAGAACCTTCTTATTGAATATCGCTTTTGACACGCTCTATTCCTCCTGTTTTTATGAATATATTTGATTCTACCCCCTGTCAGCCCATATATCAAGGAAATCTCCCGGGAGTTAATATTAGTTAAAAAAAAGAGAAAGCTTATGTTTTAAGCTTTCTCTAGAAATAAAAAATGCGGGAGATGGGACTTGAACCCACACGCCGTTTCCAGCACTAGATCCTTAGTCTAGCCTGTCTGCCAATTCCAGCACTCCCGCATATTCTATATGTAATTGATAACCGCCCATTCTCTCACATCCGAAATTCCATAGGACTTTCAAAATAAAAATGCGGGAGATGGGACTTGAACCCACACGCCGTTTCCAGCACTAGATCCTTAGTCTAGCCTGTCTGCCAATTCCAGCACTCCCGCATATTTATGTGATGTCGACTTCTGTGCTCGTCACCAACGAATAAGATAATACCATCTATCGAATACAAAGTCAACAACTTTTTTCAGATTTTTATCATATTAGTGAGCTTTCTGTCCACATCCTTCATAAGGTACTCCTTGAACGCTGTGTAATACTCATGTGTGAACTGTGTATACAGGAACTTATTCCAAAGATTACTGCAGTATGTACTGTCAAAATCATAATATGAATCAGTATATACCAGACCATTGCTGAACCTGGTCACATCCAGATACGGTTCCTTTCCTGCATAGTTAAGTCTCATAACGAGGTTCTTCTGCTCACTACAGCAAGCAAAAGTCTCAAGAAACATCTTCATCTGATCCTTTGTTATTCTCTCTACGAACATATGTGCCTCCTACTCTGTGTCTTTACTCTCATTGGTCATATCCCCTTAACCTCTATAATTATAGCATACGCCTCCGAATTATAAAACCTTTTCGCGCAACAAAAGAACCGGATGTGTAAGTTTATACCACATCCGGTTCTTTTTACTTATATATAGAAGATTCTATATTCTATATTATGATAACTGTGCCTTTGCAACCTCAACAAGCTTTGCAAATCCCTCAGCATCGCTGATAGCCATCTCTGAGAGCATCTTTCTGTTGATGTCAACACCTGCCAGCTTAAGACCATGCATAAGCTTGCTGTATGAGATGT
>ULMR01012319.1_pt1 | contig 45992 bp, 42 predicted proteins | sample 1951711 | NCBI WGS metagenome assembly ULMR01 (sample SAMEA4835556, study PRJEB28245) | human gut metagenome | biome: gut microbiome; material: fecal sample | place: Denmark | collected 2008 | reverse complement strand
ATCACAATACGGAAAATTCGTAATTGAACCATTAGAAAAAGGGTTTGGTACAACAATCGGTAACTCTTTAAGACGTGTACTTCTTTCAAGCTTGGAAGGAACTGCTGTTACTTCTGCAAGAATCGAAGGTATTACTCATGAATACACTGCAATTCCTGGTGTATTAGAAGATGTTATTGATGTAATGCTTAACCTTAAAGGATTGGTTGTAAAAACTGATTCCAAAGAGCCTCAACATTTAAGAATAGATGTTGATCATCCGGGCGCAGTACTCGCAAGTGATATTCAACTACCTGCAGGTGTTAAAGTAGTTAACCCTGACTGGTTAATTTGTACAGTTGCAGATGGTGACAGCTTCCACGCAGACATCGTAGTTGAAACAGGAAAAGGATATGTTGCTCACGATGTACCAAGAGATTCAAAAGGCGTTTCTATTGACGTACTTCCAATTGATGCAACATTTATGCCTATCAAACGTGTAAGCTACAACGTAGAAAGCACACGTGTTGGCGATTCTATCGACTTTGATAAATTAACTCTTGAAATTTGGTCTAACGGTTCAATCGACGTAACAAACGCATTAAGCCAAGCTTCAAATCTGTTAATCGATCACTTTATGCAAATTGCAGCAATCACAGGTCAACCTGTAATTTCACCTGCTGCAACTGTTGAAGAAAAAGTTGAAGATGATACAAACGCTCCAACAATGACTATTGAAGAATTGGAACTTTCTGTTAGAGCATACAACTGCTTGAAACGTGCAAGTATCAATTCAATGGCTGAATTATTGAAAAAATCAGAACATGATTTATTAAATATTAAAAACTTCGGAAAGAAATCTTCTGACGAAGTAATCGAAAGACTTCACCACTTTGGTTTAGATTTGGCTCCAAATCCTGAAACTGAAGAAGAAGTAGGCTAGTTGAAAAGAAGAAGATAAGATTTTAACCTATACAATTAAATAATTAATAAACCCAAAATCTTATCTTCAAATTTTCAAAAAAACTGAAATTAATTACAAAAAATAAAGGATAAAAACAATGAGACACCAAACTAAAAAACATACGCTCGGTAAAGCAAAGGATCAAAGAGATGCTTTGTTGCGTTCATTAGCAACCGAACTTTTTGTACACGGTGAAATCAAAACAACTATGGCAAGAGCAAAAGCTCTAAAACCATACGCTGAAGAAATTATCACCCTAGCAAAAAGAGGCGATTTACACGCTCGCCGTCAAGCAGCTAAATTTATATTTGACAAAGAAACCGGCAAATATATGGATTTAGCAACAGGAGAAGTTTTTGAAGCACCTTCTGCTGATAAAAAATTAGCTGAAGAAACAGTTTTGAGAAAACTTTTCGTAATTATTGGCAAAAAATATTCAGACCGTCAAGGTGGATATACAAGAATATTCAGATTGCCTCCAAGACGCGGTGATGCATCTGAAATGGCTTTAATCCAATTGGTATAAGCCTGATGCGTTACGCACTTCAAGTTCAATACATCGGTAAACACTATGCCGGAAGCCAAATTCAATTTGAAAATGGCAAAGAAATAGATACTCCGACAATACAAGGAGAACTTGAAAAAGCAATTAGCACTTTGATAAGCGGTGATACCGCAAATAATAATCGGCACTTAAAAACAGTCTTTTCCGGAAGAACTGATAAAGGTGTTAACTCTATCGGGCAAACATTTCATTTTGATACAGATAAACCGATTGTTGCTTCAAAGTTTATCTATCATCTTAATGAAATATTACCTAAAGACATCTCTGTAAGTAATTTGAGACAAGTTGATGACAAATTTCATGCCCAAAAATCCGCAAAATGCAGATATTACAGATACATTTTTATTAATCGTAAATATAAAAATGCTTTTGACGGAGATTTAATGAGAATAAAATTTGACATCAACCTTGAAAGAATGCAAAAAGCCCTAAATTATCTGGTAGGTGAGCATGATTTTTCAAGTTTCAAAAGCTCCGGAACGCTAAACCCGAGCACAGTCTGTATAATAAAGAAAGCCGAATGTAAAAAAGACGGCGATAAAGTAATTATTGATATTGCAGGAAACAGATTTCTATACAATATGGTAAGAACAATCGTCGGAACCCTTTTAGAAATAGAAGGTCATAATCTTTCCGCCGAACATATGAAACAAGTTCTTGAGGCTTGTGACAGAACAAAAGCGGGGCAAACCGTCAGTCCATACGGATTGACATTAATTAATGTAGAATACTAATAAAAGAAACACCGTAAAAGTTGATTACTTAATCTTCAAAACGGGTGTAAAATGGAGAATAAGCATGAAAACATATTCAGCAAAACCTCTAGAAGTAGAAAGAAAATGGTATTTAATCGATGCAGAAGGAGAAATCCTTGGCAGATTGGCTACCAGAGTCGCTAACATCTTAAGAGGAAAAAACAAACCTGAATATACACCAAACGTTGATACAGGTGATTTCGTTATCGTAATCAATGCTGACAAAGTTTTGGTTTCAGGTAAAAAAGAAACTGACAAAATATATTATCACCATACAGGATTTCCTGGTGGATTAAAGAGTGCAAGCGTAAAAGAATTACGTGAAAAAGATGCAAGACTTTTAATTGAAAAAGCAGTAAAAGGAATGCTTCAACACAATACTTTGGGTGACACTCAATTTACAAAATTAAAAGTATACAACGGACCTGAACATCCGCACGCAGCACAAAAACCTATTGTGCTTGAAAAGGAGGCTAAATAATGGCAGATAAAGAAATTATGGCAACAGGCCGCAGAAAAACCTCTATTGCGGTTGTAAAATTAGTAAAAGGCAAAGGCAGAATTTTTGTTAACGGTAAAACATTAAAAAATTATATCGGTAACAGACCTGCTATTGAAATGTTAGTATACAGACCTTTAGTATTAACTGATAATCAAGAAAAATATGATGTTAAAGTTAAAGCAGTAGGCGGCGGTGTTGTTGCTCAATGCGGAGCTATCAGACATGGTATTTCAAGAGCATTGGTTAAAGCTAATGAAGAATACAAAAACGTTTTACGTTTAGAAGGACTTTTAACTCGTGACCCACGTGTTAAAGAACGTAAAAAATACGGTCGTAAACGTGCTAGAAAACGTTTCCAATTCTCAAAAAGATAATTTATTTTATCAAATATATATTTCAAAGAACCGACAGTTTTGTCGGTTCTTTTTTTTATCAAAATAAACCTATATTAATATTTTAAGAGATTATGTTAACAAATGTAACGAAATATTCAACTTGTGAAATTCAATAATTTCAAAATACTTTATATGTGTAAGAAGAGATGAAAAATATAAGGAGAGATTGAGATGACTTTTTTAGCACTTGATGCACAAAAAAACTTATTTACATTGCAGAAAAGCCAACTGCAATTTGAACAAACTCTGGTTATGAGCAGAGCAAACTATATTACAAAACAAATGGGCTACAGAGCACAAGAATTAGAAGACCAAGAGATTGATGTGGATGATGATCCGACTTATATCCAGTTACAGCAGGAGGAGTCGTATCTTGAGACACGGCAGGATTCACTTGATTCGCAGATAAGCTTAATGGAAAACGAGATTTCCAGCTTGAAGAACCTTGTTAACAGCAACATTAAATCTTACTGTACATTGAACCTTATAGGTCAATAGTAAAGTAAAGCATTTATAAAAAGCTGAAAACCTTACAAGTTAGCTTCAAAAAGCTCAACTGTATTAAGCATCAACGATGCGATAGTCATCGGGCCAACTCCGCCCGGTACTGGTGAAATATATGCGGCGATTTTAGAAACATTTTCAAAATCTACGTCGCCGCGAACTTTCCCGTTCTCATCTTTATAAATACCAACGTCTATTACAACACAATTTGATTTTAACATTTTTTCCCCTATAACATTTTTCCCTACTGCTGACACGATTATATCAGCAGTTTTTGTTATTTCGGAAAGATTTTTTGTATGACTATGACACATAGTAACTGTTGCATTACGTTTCAACAACATCTGTGCAACTGGCTTTCCTACCAAATTTGAACGTCCTACAACTACAACATGCTTACCCTCAATATTTATATTATATTCATCAAGCAAAAGAAGAATTCCTTTTGGTGTACAAGGATAAACGTAAGGTTCTTCGCCTGCAAATAGTTTTCCAAGATTGTACGGAGTTAGTCCATCAACATCTTTTTTTGGGGAAATCTCATCTATTACCTTAAATTTGTCAATATGTTCAGGCAGAGGAAGCTGAACAAGAATTGCGGTTATATTTTTATCATTATTTAATTCACGTACTTTATCAAGAAGTTCGCTTTCTGAAACATTTTTCGGATATTCTATAACAACAGAATTTATTCCTAATTTTTCGGCCGTTTTTTTCTTGTTGCGAACATATATTTGACTTGCAGGGTTATCTCCAACCAAAACTACTGCAAGAGTCGGCTTTAAAGACATTTTTTCAATCTTTGTCTTTAAAGTGTCAAATATTTTATCTCTTAATTTTTTGCCGTCTAATATTTCTGTCATCTTACCTACTCTTTCAATTGCGGAAGATTTAATCTAAAATAAAACTGTTTAATAGCATTTTGAATTAAAGGAGATTCCTTATCCATAGCGTGAGTTTTCAACTCTTCGTCAATAGGAATTACCCCAAGAATATCTAATTCATAACGTTGTAAAAAGTCATATAACGCATTCAAATCAGATCCGTCAGCTTTATTAATTACAACACCAAGCTGATTTCCTGCAGCATATTTTGCACTAAATTCTTCAATACGTTTTGCAAGATGAGCACTCTCATCTGTCGGATTTGCAATAATCAAAGTTGTATCAATATCTGTATCAACAAGCTGATTTAAATATTTCAAATCAAATTCACAATCAAAAATTACAATATCATATCTGTCAATAAGCTTTAAAACAGCATCGTTAATCTGACCTGTAATAGGGCAACGGCAATCCTTTGAGCCTACAAACCAAGATACAATTATATCAACATTTTCATCAAGCGAAACAACAATATCTTCCATAGCCCATTCTACAAATTCCTGCTTTGACATACCTTCAGGAATCCCTGTTTTATATTCATGTTTCCCGCTTCTTATACCGTAAATTGTATTTCTTATATCAAGCCCAAAACTATGACCAAGTTCACTTGATAAATCATTATCAAACAACAAAATAGATTTTTCCGGAAAATATTCCTGAAAAACTCTCAAAAAACTTTTTACAATAGTTGTTTTACCACTTCCGCTTTTTCCAGTTATTGCTAATTTGTATGTCAAATCAAATACCTTTCTTTCAAAGTTTCTGACAATTGTTTGGTTAAATTCATAGCTTTTTCAGCCATTTCAACACTCAAAGAACCCGCACCGCAAGACGGGGTAATAAGAGAATTTTCTATAATAATTTTCTCATCAATACCTTTTTTGGTCAAATATTTAACAGCTTTTTCAAAAACAGAAACCATCTCTTTCAAATCAGTTTTTTCTAAAATTTCAGGACGTAATGTTGGAACAACACCCCAAGCAATTTTTCTTCCCTGAGCCAAATATGTCTCTAATTTTTTATTAAAAAGACTCAAATTTTGAGAATAAGTATAAGCATCAAAATTAATAATATCAACACCTGCGTTTATAGGAACATTCCAATCGCACTTTCCGCAACAATGAATTGCACTCATCGCACCATTTGCTTTTATCAGGTCAGAAATTTCTTTTATCATATCTGTCACTTCTTCAACAGAAATTGTTATATAAGCAGATGTTCCAAGCTGAGATATTGAAGGTTCGTCAATAAAAATTATCGGAACAGTATCAGAATTTGCAGCCTTTATTTTTTTTATCTGCCACAAAGCCTTTAAAGTAAGTGTTTTTATGATTATTTCCTTTAAAGTTTCATCATAAAACGCACATTTTCCTGCCTTGTCAACAAGAGTTGTAGCAAGCGTAAACGGTCCGACAATTTGTCCTTTTGCAAAACTCGGCTTTGTATTTTCAATAATTTTTATAAACTCAGGGAAAGCTCTTGAGCAATTAATCGCATATTTATCAGTAACATCACAATTTATATCCGCAATTATTTCTTCATAATCGCAGAAAAATTGTTCCATATCTTCAAAAAACTTGTCACTTTCAGTTTCAAGATAAGTTTTTTCGCTGTCTTTGTCAATAAAAAACGAAGGCATATTTTCCAAAAATTGAAAAATCATGTCTTCGTTTTTACTAATTTTGCTTAATTGTGGCCAAAACGGAATATTATTAAAATCTGTTTTAACAATTTCCATAGCATCTTCTAAATTGGTATGAGGCAAAGAACCTATTGCTAAGCATTCAAGAGTCAATTTAGAAGTATCAGTCATCGGCCGCCTATTCTTCAGTTTCTTCTGCTACTTCTTCAACTGATTCTTTCAAAACTTCTGAAGCAGTAACAACAACTGCTAATTCACATTTAACTTTAGAAGTCAATTTGATTAGCATAGTGTATTCGCCAACTTTGTTAATTGGAGCGTTCAAAGAAACATTTTTTCTATCTACTTCAATACCTGATTTATCTTTCAATTCTTCAGTCAATTTCTTAGTAGTAATAGTACCGAACAATTTACCAGATTCACCAGCTTTTGCTGATAATTCAAGTTTAGCAAATTCTTCAATTTTCTTAGCTGTTTCTAAAGCTTCAGCGTGCAATTTTTCTTGTTTAGCTTTAATTCTAGCCAAATTCTTTTCTCTATTTTCCAAAGCACCTTTAGTAGCTACTTCTGCGATTGATTGAGGAAGTAGAAAGTTTCTAGCATAGCCATCTTTTACATTAATGATGTCGCCTGCTTCGCCAAGGTTTTGAACATCTTTTTTTAATATAACCTGCATTTTATATCTCCTTTTCTATTTATATCTCGCAAGTAAGCATATACTACTATAAACAAAACTTAATGTCGAGTATTTTTTTCGGATTGTAAAGATAAAAAGGGGATTAGCCTTTATTATTTTATTTTATAGCCGGAAAATAATATTTCACACCGTCATCAGAACGCCATCTGACATATCCTGTTTTTGGAGTTTTGTCAATATCCATAACGCTTACCAATGCCCAATTCCCGCGAATTACGTTCAAATTTATTTTCTGTGGCATATTGATTGTTCCGACAATTTGAGATTTGTCATCTGTTGATGTATGCAAATCTTTTGCCTCAGCAGGCGCTTCTCTTAAAAGATTAAGCCCGTACTTTCTGCCATACATATTATAAAACATTACCCAGGTATAAAATCTGTATGGATCGTCTTTTTTTATCCAACCTTTAGCTCCGGTTGAATTGTTATATATTACCTGAACCCAATGTTCAGTTTCATCAACAACAGGCATAAAAGCTAAATTTTTATCAGGCAAATATACAACAAAAAGATTTTGAGCCTTTACACTTTCAGGGAAAATTTTAGGTCCAATCCAACTTATGCTATGAACTAATGTTGATGTTTCAGATGGTTCTTTATACAAAATAATTTCATTCGGAGCCTGATAAAGCCCAAATGTATGCGTATTTTCAACACTCACATATTGAGGAACAACATTTTCTGCACAAAAGCCACTTAAAGGCATTAACAAAAATATTGCCAATATTAGAAAAAATTTTTTCATTTGAATTATCCTCCGACAATTAAAACCTGTGTTTTGTAAGGCAAATCGTTATATTTGATATACCTATTCTCTGAAAGAAATTTCAGCATAAGTTTTTTGAAGTTTTGCACGAACATTGTTCATCTGATGTTCAATAACTTCATCTGTCAAAGTTGCGTTTTCATCCTGCATTTTTATACGGAAAGCAAGACTCTTGAAGCCTTTTTCAATATTGTCGCCTTGATATACATCAAAAACTTCGCTTCCCTTAAATATATTTTGTTGAACAGCGCCTTTTATTACTCGCTGAATATCATCAAAACTTACTTCTTCATTTATTACAAATGCCAAATCTCTGCGAACTTCAGGGAATTGAGGAAGTTTTTTATATCTTGGAGTGTGTTCTTTTATAATCGAAATTATTTCATCAAGATTAATTTCAAAAATAAATACCTCTTGGCCTTTAATCTTCAACTTATCTTTCAATAACGGATGAATTTGTCCAAAATATCCGATATTTGTTAAATGTTTACCCAAAACATTTACCTTTGCACTTCTGTAAGGGTGCATATAGTCAATATCTTCACAAGGAGTTAATTTAATTCTTTTGGCAACTCCAAGTTCATCAAACAACTGTTCTATAACGCCTTTTAAAGAATAAAAATCAGTATGAGCTTTAACCTGCCATTTTGAATTTTCTGTTTCGCCTGTCATTACACCAGCTAAAACTCTTGTTTCTTTTACACCGGTATTTTTTTCATCAGCAGGAGCAACTATTTTATAAGTTTTACCGATTTCGTATCCCCAAAGGGTTTTCTGACCGTTATCATAGTTATATTTCATGCAATTCAAAACACTTGCTGCCATATTCTGTCGGAGCATTGTGCTTTCATCACTTGCTGAATTCAAAACCTTTACGGCTTTTTCATCATCATAAGTTTGCATATATTTATCCAATAACGGTTTTCCGATTAATGATGTTGTTATAATTTCATCCAACCCTGCAGAAAGCATCAATTCATTTACTTTTTTAATAACTTTTTCTTCTAAAGAAATTTCTGCAGTGCTGTTTTTGTTAGGTAATGTCGGAGTAATCTTATCATAACCGTTAATTCTTGCGATTTCTTCAATCAAATCAATTTCTCTTGTAACATCACCTGCTCTGAATGAAGGAACTAAGAATTTTGCAGCCATTTCATTACCGCCAAGTTTTTTAAATCCTAATTTTTCTAAAATTGAAATACATTTATCAGGAGCAATTTCACAGCCCAACATTCTCTTAATTTGAGCATATCTTAAAGTTATTTCAATAGGTTGAAGTTCATTTTTACCTGCTTCAACAACGCCATCAATCTGCGCATCAGCAAGCTCTGTAAATAATTGCATAGCACGCATCAATGCAGGTTTGATAGCTTCCATATCAACACCTCTTTCAAATCTTGCAGAAGCTTCCGAACGATATCCGACACTTCTTGAAGATTTTCTTGTAGTTACTGACGGGAAATAAGCTGCTTCGAGAGCAACATTTTTAGTATTTTCATCAATTTCTGAATTTTCACCGCCAAATACACCTGCAAGACAAACACCTTTATCTTTATCGGCAATAAGAACGCTATCATGTGTCAAAGTTCTTTCAGAACCGTCAAGGGTAATAATTTTTTCACCCTCTTTTGCACGTCTTATGCAAATATAACCGTCCAATTTATCCAAATCAAATGCGTGGAAAGGAGTTCCGTATTCAAGCATTACATAATTTGTAATATCAACGGCATTATTTATTGCTCTAACCCCTGATGCGATTAATCTTTTTTGCATCCAGTCAGGAGATGGCTTAATTTTTATATTTTTCAAAATTCCAAGTGAATAATATTTGCAAACATCATTATCAATAATTTCAACTTTAAATTTATCAGTTGATAAATCTCTTGTACATTCAAGAGGAGAGAATTTTAACGGCTTATCAAATATTGCGCTCAATTCTCTTGCAATACCGATAACAGACATTTGATCACCTCTGTTTGCAGTCGGAGCAACAAACAGAATATAATCTTTTTCAAAACCTAAAACATCTGCAACATCTTCGCCTATTTTTACATCAGGGAAAATTCTGTTTAAGATAAGAATACCATCTTCTTCCTGATAACCGCGTTCTGCAACACCAAGTTCATCAGCAGAACAAAGCATTCCTTGAGATTCAACCCCTCTGATTACTGCAGGAGTTAACGTAAACATTTCACCGGTTTTTCTATCCAATACTTTTGAACCAACAGATGCGTATGGAACAATTTGTCCTTCTTTAATATTTTGAGCACCGCATACAACAGTTTTCAAGCCATCTGATGTATTAACGGTTACAAGATGAAGGTGATCAGAATTAGGGTGGTTGTCTATTTTTTCAATTTTAACAGTCTTTATATTTGTAAATTTCGGTTTCAATTCTTCAACCGCTTCAACCTCTAATCCGCTCATTGTAAGTTCATGAGCAATCTGTTCAACTTCTATATCTGATAAATCAACAAATTCGTTTAACCAGTTTAATGATACTTGCATTTTTTATAATTCCCTCTCGTTTTAATTAATCTATAACTGAATGATACTACAAACGAGATGGAATGTAAATTAAAGGTCAAATTTATGTTATAATAAATTTATGAAAAGAGCTGTTGTTTTTGCGCATTACGATAAAGATAATATTGTTGATAACTATGTAATTTATTATATAAAAGAGCTTAAAAAAATTGCTGACACAATAGTTTTCGTATCTTGCAATAATATTAAAAATCCTGCATGTTTAAACGGATTAGCAGACAAAATTATTGACGAGCCACATGATGAATATGATTTTGGTTCATACAAAAGAGGTTTTTTATATTTAAAAGACAAACTTGATGATTTTGATGAACTTATTTTTGCAAACGATAGCTGCTATGGGCCTTTATATCCGTTAAAATCTGTATTTGATAAAATGGAAAATGAAACCTGCGACTTTTGGGGAATTACAAAAAATAAATTTGGTCTAGTTAAAACTAAAAATAAATATAAAGTTGTAAAAAGACCTCATGTACAGAGCTATTTTCTAGTTATAAAACAAAATGTTTTTAAAAGTAAAACTTTCCTAAATTTTATAAATTCAATAAAACATTATGATAATAAAAATGATATTATAATTAATTGCGAAATCGCATTTACAGAAAATTTGGAATCTGTCGGATTTAAATCAGTTTTTTATATTCATGCATATTATAGGTATAACCAGGCAATACTTTCTTTTTGGAAAAATTTAATAATAAATTACAAAATGCCTTTTTTAAAATGCAGTATTCTAAGATTAATAAACCAAAATATAATATCCGATTACAATTGGAGAAATGTTTTATCAAAATACACAGAATATCCAATTAATACAATAGATAAAAATTTAGAAAGAACTAAATTAAAACCTAAATCTCTTAAAATCATTCCAAAATGTTTATTACCACAATATTTTAAATTAATTGCAATATTACCAATAACAATAAAAAAATATTTCGCGAGATTAAATAGTTTTTTAATGAAACTTTAATGTTTTTGCATCTCTTCTCTCAACGGAATTCCTAAAGTCTTTTTTATTGCTCTAAAAAGTTTTGATTTAAATCTTTTAGCAGTACTAAAAGAAGCTTTAAATAAAGGAGGGAATAATCTTATATCCTTTTCTTTTTTGATTAAATCTATTAATGCAGCAACATTTACAGGATAATCAAACAGTCTTTCTTTATAGGAAATATAACTACCACTATGCAAACGCCATTTTGTTAATTTTTCAGGAATATAATAAAAATCGTATTTTCTTGCAAGATGCAAAAACAACCACCAATCAAATAGTTTATCCATAGGTGTATTCAAATTACACTCCAAAAATTTTTGACGATTTAACATTACGGCTGAAAACGTTAACACCCTATTAAAATCAACTAGATCATCAAATATATTACAAGGATAAATTTTATTTTGTAATAAATTTGATGTTTCTATTATTGTTGGTGTCGTATTTTTTACTCTGTTTTCATCCCCAAATAGTTCTACATCATTGAATATTACAGCAACATTTGGATTTCGTTTGATTACTTCATATTTTTTTTCTAAATAATCTTGTTTTAATATATCATCGCTTTCAAGTATTGCTACCCAATCACCTGATGCTTGTTTTATCCCAAATTTTAATGTTTCTTTAAGACCTAAATTTTTTTCATTTACAAATAACTTTATCCTGTCATCTTTGTATGATTTTATAACCTCAACAGAATTATCTGTTGAACAATCATCAACAATAATAAACTCCCAATCTTTATATGTTTGGTCTAACACAGATTGTATTGTTTCTTTTATATAATCCTGATAATTATAACTCGCTGTAACAATTGAAATCTTCATAAGATTATAATACAACAAAAAAATCACTCCCTTAATATCGGGAGTGATTTAAATTATGTGTAAATTTTAAAATTTTATTTTTTATTTTTGTGGATATTTTTTATCAATTTCTGCGAATTGCTTATCAATTGCTGCAAATTGTTCATCAATTTTTGCCAATTTTTCATCAGCAACTTTACGAGCCTTATACTGTTTTTCTGTTACGCCTGCTTCTTTTAAAACTTGTTCTTTTTTAAATTTTACAGGGTCATAGTCTTTAAAAGCACTTTTCACTTCGGCTTGGACAGATTTATGGCTTGCTGCTACTTCTTTAGCTCTTGCTTCAAAAGCTTTTGCGTCTTCATCTGCCATTTTTGCAATAGTAGAATTTTTGATTTGAGCAGTTTCTTTACTTGTCAATCTTGCATCTAAATTATCCATTGTCGCATTTGCAGTTCTTTCGCCATCAAACATTGTTCTGTTTACAGTGTCAGCTTTTTTATTCCCGGTAATTTTATCTTTTACTTTAGCAGCTTTTCCTGCAACTGAATTCCAAAGTTTAACACCGCTTTCACCAATTGCAACAAAGATATTTTTTACATTACCCATAAAGCCTAATTTTTCACCAGCTTTTGGAACTGCTTTTGTCAAAGCTTTTTTGCCAACTGCAACACTTAATCCGATATAAGCTGCTGCAAGAAGTCCACCAATACCTACTGCTGCTTTTGCATTTTTGTTATCTTTTTTGAATTCAAAATCTTTTCCTGCTTGAATATTATCAGCATTTTTTAGTAATTGTTTTTTGAATTCATCTTGAGATAAAGTCTTTACTTTACCTTGAGGATTTGTAACTTTAATTTTACCCTTTTGGGTCATTTCTACTTTGTTCCCGCCAATAGCTAATGCAGGTCCGATTGTCATATTGTTTGTCATAAACTTCTACCTTTCAAAATTTACACACACTACTTTGTATTCATGAAAACACGTAAAGAAAAAAAATGCTATTTTTTTAGTATATATTAACAAATATTTACAAAAAATACTACCCCTTAATTTTTGGGGTAGTATTTTAGCTCTCTTTTAACGGATAAACCTCTTTTTTAAATTTCCCAAACCTTCTTAGTTGGTGGAGCGGCTACGCACTTTCTTTAGCTTTGCCTTTTTAAGTTTTATACAAAACCTAAGTGGCGGGTGGAGCGGCTACGCTCCTATGAACAACCGGAGTATCCGCATTTCAAACAGATAAAGCAACCTTCTGCCATTTTAATTTCATTACCGCATTCAGGGCACTTAACTGTTTTTATTTCACCAGTTGGTTCTTCAGAAGCAACTGGTTCTTCAATAACTGTTTCTTCTTTCTTATCTTCTTCAGTTTTTTTCTTCTTGTCATCCAAATTCATAGGTTGGAATTGACGAGAATTATTTCTGTAAACAGTTATTCCTTTTAAGTTGTTTTCATAAGCTAAAATGTAAGCTTCTTCAATATCTTTACGAGTTGCATGTTCTTCAAAGTTTACTGTTTTAGAAACAGCATTGTCTGTGTGAAGCTGGAATGCAGCCTGCATTTTAACATGCCAGTATGGAGAAACATCGTGAGCTGTTACGAAAATACGTTTAGCATCTTCAGGAACGCCATCTACATGAGCAACAGAACCTGTTTTTGCGATTTCCTTCATCAATTTTTCTGAATAGAAACCGTGTTCAATTGCGTAATCTTTGAAGATTGGGTTAACTTCAAGCATTTCAGTACCGTCCATAATCAATCTTGAGAATACAAGACCGAATAAAGGTTCAACACCACCTGAAGCTGATGCAATCATAGAAATTGTACCGGTTGGTGCAATACATGTTGTTGTAGCATTTCTGATACCGAATTTTGCAATTTGTTCATCCAATTCTTTCCATTGTTCATCAGAGATTTTGCCAGCTGATTTCCCTTTGTACTTGTTATACAAATAGTTTGGAGAATCGTAAACACTGCCTTTAAAGTTATTAAATCTTCCTCTTTCTTTAGAAAGTTCGATTGATTCGCATTTAGATTCGTAATCAATAAATTCCATAACTTGACCAGCTAATTTTGTACCATCAGCAGAAGCGTAAGAGATACCGAGTTTCATAAGCATATCAGCCCAACCCATTACGCCTAAACCGATTTTTCTGTTGTTTTGAACCATTTCAGAAATTTGAGGTAGCGGATAGTTATTTACTGCAATTACGTTATCTAAGAATCTGATAGCAGTTCTTGTTGTTTTTGCAAGTAAATCCCAATTAATTTTTCCGTTTTCTACCATTCTGCCTAAGTTTATAGAACCCAAGTTACAAGCTTCGTAAGCTAATAGAGGAACTTCACCGCAAGGGTTTGTAGATTCAATATCACCAACAAGCGGAGTAGGGTTATCAGCATTCATCTTATCAATAAAGATAATACCCGGTTCGCCGTTTCTCCAAGCACCGTCAACAATCATATCAAATACTTTTTTAGCACTTAATTTACCTGCAACAGTGTTGTTTTGCGGATTAATTAATTCATAATCAGTTCCGTTTTTCAAAGCTTCCATAAATTTATCAGTAATAGCAACTGAAATATTAAAGTTATTTAATTTATTGTTATCGCTTTTGCATTCAATAAAATCAAGAATATCAGGGTGGTCAACTCTTAGGATTCCCATATTTGCGCCACGTCTTGTACCGCCTTGTTTAACAGCTTCAGTAGCAGCGTTAAATACTTCCATAAATGAAACAGGGCCTGATGATACACCCATTGTTGATTTTACAACACTGTTTTTAGGTCTTAATCTTGAGAAAGAAAAACCTGTACCACCACCTGATTTATGAATTAAAGCTGTATTTTTAACAGTTTCAAAAATACCTTCCAAGCTGTCTTCAACAGGAAGAACAAAGCAAGCTGCTAATTGACCCAATTCACGTCCTGCATTCATTAATGTAGGAGAATTAGGCATAAAATATCTGTTTGTAATAGCTTCATAAAATCTGTCAGCCAATTTATCAACATCTGCTTGAGTTTTGCCAAACTTCAAATCGCCTGAAGCAATAGTATTAGCAACACGTCTGAACATATCAGCAGGTGTTTCAACACATTTCCCTTCTTTATCTCTTTTCAAATACCTTTTTTCAAGAACTTTAATCGCATTTTCGGATAAATCTAATTTATCCATACATGTGGAATCCGTCACATTAACCTCCCCTTGTTTATTTATTAAAATTTTCAAATACCATGCTTGTTCTATAATTTTACACCAACAATGATAAGGCATGGTAAAATCTGTTACAAAACTTTTACGAAACGTTACAGGAATTATACATATAGACATGTTTATAATATAATATTTTTGAGGAAAAACAATTGAAACATTCAAAACTTACAGCCCTGATATTTTTAGCGCTAATTTTAGGTGTTATTGTAGGTCATTTTGCCCCGGATTTTGCGGTAAGAATGAGACCTTTTGCAGTAATTTTTCTTAGAATGGTAAAAATGATTATTGCACCATTGTTATTTGCGACATTGGTTGTCGGAATTGCAGGTCACGGAGATGCAAAAAGACTTGGTAAAATCGGGCTTAAAACAATTATTTACTTTGAAGTAGTAACTACACTTGCCTTGATAATCGGTTTGACTATGGCAAATATTTTTAAACCGGGTATCGGATTTGTAACCAGAAACACTCCGCATGCAATCCATATGCAAGAAGCAGGACTTATGGCTGCAACTCAAGCTCACACATCTATTAGTGAAATGGTTACAAGCATATTCCCGACAAGTATTATTGACGCAATGGCTCAAGGAAATTTATTGCAAATCGTAGTATTTTCAATATTTTTCGCACTTGCAATGGTCGCTGTCGGTAAAGCCGCAAAACCTGTTGTCGATATATTAAATTCAGTTTCTCAAATAATGTTTAAATTCACCGAATATGTAATGTATTTTGCACCTTTAGGTATTTTCGGCGCAATTGCATCAACAATCGGCGCAAACGGATTATCCGTTTTAAAAAGCTATTTCAAAGTAATCGGTGCAATGTATTTTGCTTTAGCAATATTTGTACTTTTAGTTCTTTTTATTGCTTGCAAAATTGTAAAAATATCATTACGGAATTTGCTTAGAGCAGTGCAAGAACCTGCACTATTAGCTTTCACAACAGCAAGTTCCGAAGCAGCTTTTCCTAAAGCTATGGAAATTATGGAAAGTTTTGGTGTACCGAAAAATATTGTAGGATTTGTAATGCCGACAGGATATACATTCAACCTTGACGGAAGCACTATTTATCTTGCAATGGGAGTTTTGTTCTCCTCTCAAATTGTCGGAATACATCTTGATTTAAACCAGCAAATAATTATTATGCTTGCATTAATGCTTACAAGTAAAGGGATTGCAGGTGCGCCTCGTGTAGCATTAATCGTTCTTGCAGGAACTTTGGCAAGCTTTAATATTCCAATTCTCGGGGTTGCAATTCTTTTAGGAATAGACCAAATCCTTGATATGGGCAGAACTGCTATAAACCTTGTCGGTAACTGTGTTGCCACAGTTGTTATTGCACGCTGGGAAAACGTTTTTGATTATAATAAAATGAACGAATTTGTAAGACTTTCTCAAGAAGAAAGCCTTGGTAATGATTTACATAAAACATTAGAACAATTTAAAGAAGGATAATTTATTATGGCTAACGAAACAAGTACAAAAACAGAGTACAAAGATACTTTAAATCTTCCTCAAACTACTCTTGCGATGAGAGCAAACGCAACTGTCAGAGAACTGGAAATTCAAAAATTTTGGGAAGAACATGATATTTATAACAAAATTATAAATAACCGTGACAAAGCAAATAAATTTATTTTACATGACGGACCTCCATATTTAAGCTCTGAAAAAATCCACGTTGGTACCGCTCTTAATAAAATCCTTAAAGATATTTTATTGAAATATAAAGCTCAAGCAGGATATTATACCCCTTACGTTCCGGGTTATGACGGACACGGGCTTCCTATCGAAAATAAGGTTGTTAAAAATATAAAAGGCGGAAGAAATGCCGTAACTCCTTATGAATTAAGACAAAAATGCAGAGAATTTGCTCATAAAAGTTTAAAAGGACAAGAAAGCGAATTTAAACGTCTTGGCGTTCTTGGTGATTGGGAACACCCTTATTTGACTATTGCTCCTGAATTTGAAGCTGAACAGGTTAGAGTTTTCGGAGATATGTACAAAAAAGGTTATATTGAAAAAGGTTTGAAACCTGTTTATTGGTGTGCATCTTGCGAAACTGCTCTTGCTGAGGCTGAAGTTGAATATGCCGATCATACATCAACATCAATTTATGTAAGATTTAAGTTCGATGAAGAAAGTACAAATAAATTACATGATAAATTTGGATTCCTTTCTTCTTGTACAAAAGATATTTATTCAATAATTTGGACAACAACTCCTTGGACAATTCCTTCAAATATGGCAATAAGTATGCACCCGAGATTTGAATATACATTCTTTGAATATAACAATGATGTATATGTTGTTGCTCAAGAACTTTTAGGCAGTTTCTTATCTGATGTTGAATGGGATGAAAAAGATATTAAAGTATTAGGCTCATGTACAGGTCAAGATTTGGAATTGTTAAATACAAAACATCCTTTGGCAGATAGAAAATCTCCAATAATTCTCGGAGAACACGTTACATTGGATGCAGGTACAGGTGCAGTCCACACAGCTCCGGGACATGGTCTTGAAGACTATGAAGTAGGATGTAAATACGGTATTGAAGTATTTTCACCATTAGATAGCAAAGGTGTTTGGACAGATGCCGTAAAAGATAAAGATTTGGAAGGCGTTCCTTATTACAAAGGAAATTCAATCGTTATTGAAAAACTTCAAAACTGCGGTGCACTTTTGAAAGCTCAAGATATAAATCACAGTTACCCTCACTGTTGGAGATGCAAAAATCCTGTAATCTACAGAGCTACACCTCAATGGTTTGTTAAAGTTGACAAATTCAGAGATAAAGCTTTGGAAGAAATTAAAAAAGTAAAATGGATTCCAGCAGGCGGTGAAGCAAGAATTTCAAATATGGTTGCAGGCAGAACTGATTGGTGTATTTCTCGTCAACGTGCTTGGGGTGTACCAATTCCTGTATTCTATTGCGAAGAATGCGGCGAAGTAATTGTTAACGATGAAACTATTGAAAATGTTGCTAAAATCTTTGAAAAAGAAAGTTCTGATGCTTGGGTTAAATATTCAGTTGATGAACTTTTACCTCAAGGTTTTAAATGCCCTAAATGCGGCAAAACTCATTGCTTCAAAAAAGAAAATGATATCATGGATGTATGGTTTGATTCAGGTATCACTTGGCGTGCAGTTGTAAACAAACGTTCAGATGTGCTTGGTAAAACTCCTGTTGAAATGTACTTGGAAGGCTCAGACCAACACAGAGGCTGGTTCCAATCATCACTTTTAACATCTGTTGCAACTCAAGGTATTGCTCCATACAAATCAGTTTTAACACACGGTTTTGTATTCGGAGAAGACGGAAGAAAGATGTCAAAATCATTAGGTAATTACATCAGACCTGATGAAATTATCAAAACTTACGGCGCAGATATTTTAAGATTGTGGGCTGCTTCAGTTGATTACAGAAATGATACAAAAATCGGTAACAACATAATTAAACAGCTTGCTGAAATATTTAAGAAAACAAGAAATACATCAAGATTTTTGGTTGGAAACCTATTTGACTTCGATCCAAAAACTGATTATGTAAAATATGAAGATTTGAAAGAAATTGATAAATTCGCACTTCATAAATTAAATCACTTAATCCAAACTGTAACCGAAGCATTTGATAATTATGAATTCTATAAATACTTCCAACAATTACAAAACTTCGCAGCAGTTGATTTAAGTTCATTCTACTTAGATATCGTAAAAGACAGATTATACACGGCAGGTAAAAAATCTCTATCACGTAGAGCTTGCCAAACTGTTTTGTATGAAACATTACAAACATTGGTAAGAATACTTGTTCCTGTTATGCCACATCAGGCAGAAGATATTTGGATGAGCGTTCCTGAATGTCAAAAAGACGGATTGGAAAGTATCTTACTATCAAGCTGGCCAAAAGCCAAACCTGAATGGACTAATGAAAAATTAGAAGAAGATTTTACAAAAATCCTTAAGGCAAGAGAAGTTGTAACCCGTGCAATAGAACCTCTAAGAGCAGAAAAACGAGTCGGAAGCTCTTTAGAAGTAGCAGTTTACGTAAAAGCAGATGATGACAGTGTATTAAAAGCAAATGAAAATGAATTATGTAATATATTTATCACATCTCAAGCTTACGTAACAGATGAAAAACCTGAAAATGTATTAAATGAATATACAGAAGAAGGTTACACTGTTTGGGTTGTAAAAGCTGAAGGCGAAAAATGCGCAAGATGCTGGAAATACAGAAAACTAAATTCAAACGGCATCTGCTCAGAATGCGAAGAAGCTGTAAAATAAACTTAAACTTAAAATATATAAAATAATCCCTTCCCTATAAATTAGAGAAGGGATATTTTTATGAAAAAATTTGAAAAATCTTTTGTAAATATTTTGTAACATTTTTAGATAAGAATTTAAAGATTTAGCATAACAATGCCGTAAACATGACTAAAGGAACTATTTGAAAGGAAATAAGCTTTACAATCAGAAACTGAAAGCTCATACCAAAACTTACGGAAAGGGTAAAAACTATGGGAATGGCAGCATCACAAGCAAGATTATTAAGCATAACAGCCAGACTGACCAACAATGAAAATACAGGTCAGAGTATTTCCTATTCAAAACAACGTTTGGCAGATCAAACTCAACAGATTACAAACGAATACAATGAAGCTCTTTCTTCAACAAAATTAACTGTCTTAACAGGTTTTAACGGAGCAGAAGCAACATATTCTGACATTTCTTATAACCTAATGACAGGTTTGCAAATGGCAGAAAACACTAAACAATATATCGTAACTGATACAAAAGGAAGAATTTTAGTAACAGAAGAACTTGCAAACGCTTATAAACAATCAAGCGGTAATTATAACCAATTCTTAGCAAACTTGGGATATTCTCAATCTGACATGACTGTACAAAATACAGCAACATTATCAGAAAATGATAAAATTAATGCAGCAACCAAACTTCATGAAGCTTGGGATAAATACTTTGCAACAGTTGGAATTAACCTTGGTAACGTTGAACACGACGGCTACTTAGAAGAATTCAAATGGAACAACACTTGGAGTACAAACGAACAAGGTAAATACTTAGATAAAAACGGCAATGTAATTGATACTTCAGGCAAAACAGCTGATGAAATTGCAGCAATTTTACAAAATCAAGGCTACTCATTTGTTGGAAGCGGCTATACAAGCTATATCTTAATAAATGCAGACGGTCAACCAATTGATGAAAACGGCAACATTTTATACAAAACAAATGCAGACGGAAATGTTGTAAATGCTGACGGAGAAGCAGTTGATAAAGATACATATTCTGAAGATGTAGCAAAAAATCCAAACTATGAATTAAAATACGTTGATAAAACAACAGGTAATGTAGTCGGATTTGATGCATATTCAGCTGACATTACAACAAACAGCAAGTACAAAAAAGGCTATCAACAAGCTGATGGTACTGTTATTACAGATTATGACGGATATTCAAACAACGTAAAAAATACAAGCACCAACAAACAAAGATATGTTGATAAAAACGGCAATATAGTTGCATTTGATAAAGATTCAAACAACGATAATAAAAATGACAGTTACAGCACAGCTATAACAAACAATCCTGATTATACTTTACGTTATGTTGATAAAGACAACAACATAATTGATTATGATGACTTTTCTGATACTACAAAACTTGGAACATTAGGTTACTACTATGACGATGGCACAGGCAATCTGGTAAAAGAAAACTACGATTCATATTCAGAATACAATCAATATAACACAAACTATGAATTAAGATATTATGACAAAACAACAGGAGAACTTGTTCCTTATGACGAATACTCAGATGATGCTAAATCTGAAATTCAATACGATAGCAGCAAATTTGTTTACAAACCTATCAACTATGAAGGAACAACACAAGAATCAAGAGATTTATATGATTATGCAATGGCAATAACTGAAGCATTTATGAGAACAGAAGAAAGTCTTACAGATGCTCAAAAAGCTCAAAACCAATATTATGATTTGAGCAATTACAAATCAGCTTCAAATGCAGATAACACATCAGCATTGAAATATTACAAAAATATATTCACAAAAATGCAAACAAGCGGATATTTTACATACACAACAACAGCAGCCAAAGCAAACAGCGATCCTGAACATTATAAATATGCTTCAATCGGAACAGGTACAGCCGGTAATGTTCAAAAATCACCGCTTAAAGACAACGTAACATTTGAAGATGCACTTAGAGACGGAACTTTAAGACTTGAATACTTCTCATCAACAGATAAAGATTTCGTTTCAACATCAATTTCTGAAGACAACTGTATTCAAGAAGTTTCAGATGACAGAGCAATTGCAGCAGCTGAATCTAAATACAATCAAGATATGGCTGATCTTGAAAACAAAGATAAAAAGCTTGACCTTGAATTGAAAAAACTTGATACCGAACACAGCGCACTTCAAACAGAATACGATTCAGTTAAAAACGTTGTAGATAAAAACGTTGAAAATTCATTCAAAACATTCGGTTAATAAGTAAAATAAGAAGAGATGAGGCATAATTAAAAATAAAAAAGCTCCTTAAAAAATTTAAGGAGCTTCTTTTTATATAAAGTATGAAAAAATTATGCTTTGCTTGCGCCTGATTTTTCAATGATTTCTTTTTCAATATTAGCAGGTACTTGTTCATAATGGTTGAATTCCATTGAGAAAGTACCACGGCCTTGAGTATTTGATCTCAAATCAGTAGCATAACCGAACATGTTAGCAAGAGGAACTAATGCTCTTACGATAACATTTCCTGTTGTACCAACAGGTTCTTGACCTTCAACACGGCCTCTTCTTCTTGAAATATCACCGATGATTGTACCTGTAAATTCATCAGGGATTTCGATTTCAACCTTCATCATAGGTTCCAAAATACAAGGTTGAGCTTTTCTACAACCATCTTTAATAGCCATAGAACCAGCGATTTTGAATGCCATTTCAGAAGAGTCAACTTCGTGGTAAGATCCATCATAAAGTTCAACTTTAACGTCAATCATTGGGAATCCTGCTAAGATACCGCCTTCTAAAGCTTCTTCCATACCTTTTCTTGCAGGTTCAATGTATTCTTTAGGAATAGCACCACCAACGATTTTGTTTTCAAATACAAATCCGGCATTTTCTTCAGCTGGAGAAATTCTAACTTTAACATGGCCATATTGACCTTTACCACCTGACTGACGGATGAATTTAGAATCTTGATCTGCTGTACCTCTGATTGTTTCTCTGTATGCAACTTGAGGTTTACCGATATTAGCTTCTACTTTGAATTCTCTTAACATACGGTCAACAATGATATCAAGGTGAAGTTCACCCATACCTGAAATAATTGTCTGACCTGTTTCTGTATCTGATTTAACACGGAAAGAAGGATCTTCTTCTGCAAGTTTTTGAAGAGCAATACCCATCTTATCTTGGTCAGCTTTTGTTTTTGGTTCGATAGCAACAGAAATTACAGGATCAGGGAAAGTCATTCTTTCCAAAATGATTGGAGCTTTTTCATCACATAATGTATCACCTGTTGTTGTATCTTTCAAACCAACTGCTGCACAGATATCACCTGCGTAAACTTCTTGTTCTTCAATACGTTGATCAGCATACATACGGACCAATCTTGCGATACGTTCTTTTTTGCCGTTAGTAGCATTTAGAACATAAGAACCTGCAGTGATTACACCTGAATAAACTCTTAAGAAAGTCAAACGACCTACATAAGGGTCAGTCATAACTTTAAATGCCAAAGCTGAGAATGGTTCTGAATCTGAAGAATGTCTTTCAGTTTTTGTACCGTCTTCCAATTCACCTTCAATAGCTTTTACATCAACAGGTGATGGCATATAATCAACAACGGCATTTAACAATAATTGAACACCTTTGTTTTTGAAAGCTGTACCGCAAGTTACAGGAACGATTTTGTTTTCGCAAACTGATCTTCTCAATACTGCTTTCAATTCATCAACTGTGATTGAATCAGGATCATCAAAATATTTTTCCATCAATGCATCGTCTTCAGAAGCGATAGCTTCAACCATAGCATCTCTGTATTGTTTAGCCTTTTCTGCCATATCAGCAGGAACGTCTTCTTCTCTGATATCAGTACCTAAATCGTTTGTATAAATTTCAGCCTTCATTGTCATAAGGTCAATCAAACCTGTAAATTTATCTTCAGCACCGATAGGCAATTGAATAGGAACAGCATTTGCACCTAATCTTGTTTTAATTTGGTCAACTACTCTATAAAAATCAGCACCTGTTCTATCCATTTTGTTAACGAATACCATACGAGGTACTTCATATCTGTTAGCTTGTCTCCAAACTGTTTCTGATTGAGATTGAACACCGCCTACTGCACAGAATACAGCAACAACACCGTCTAATACACGTAAAGATCTTTCAACTTCGATTGTAAAGTCAACGTGGCCCGGGGTGTCGATAATGTTAATTTGGTGACCTTTCCATTCAGCAGTAACAGCAGCTGATTGAATTGTAATACCTCTTTCACGTTCTTGTTCCATGAAGTCTGTTACAGCAGCACCATCATGAACTTCTCCGATTTTATGAGTTTTACCTGTGTAAAACAAAATACGTTCAGTTGTAGTGGTTTTACCGGCATCGATGTGAGCGGCAATACCAATGTTTCTGATTTTTTCTAATGGAGTTTTTCTTGCCATTTTGTTTTTTCCTTTTTTATATTGTGTACATCGCTATTATATTTTTAGCCTCATTAAAAATTATCACACAAACATGTATTTTTACAAAACAATTTGTTTGTAATTTTTAATATTTGCAATATAATTAGGATTATGAAAACTAAAGAAAAAGATTTAACAACAGCTGAGATTGTAAAAGAAACTGCTTTAAAGCACATTGCAATTATTATGGACGGAAACCGCCGTTGGGCAAAGGAGAAAAATTTACCGTCTGCAATGGGGCATAAAAAAGGCGTTGATGCTCTAAAAGCTACTTTACGTGCTTGTAAAGATTTTGGAATAAAATATTTAACTGTTTACGCATTTTCAACAGAGAATTGGAACAGAAAAAAAGAAGAAGTTGATTTTTTGATGGAGCTTTTAGCAATTACTCTTACAAATGAGCTTGCTGAAATGCACTCAGAAGGTGTTGTAATAAGTTTTATCGGTGATATTTCAAAATTGAGTGCCAAGCTTCAAAAAATTCTTGCAAATTCTGTTGAAACTACAAAAAATAATACAGGAGTTCATTTACAGATTGCATTTAATTACGGATCAAGAGATGAAATTGTGCATGCCGTTAAAAGTATTGTTGCACAAGGAATTAAGCCTGAAGATATTACTGAAGATTTGATATCCGAAAACTTATACACCAAAAATATTCCTGATCCTGATTTGCTAATAAGAACAGGCGGAGAAATGAGAATATCAAATTACCTCTTGTGGCAAATTGCATATTCTGAAATATATATAACAAAAAAATATTGGCCTGAATTCGATAAAACTTCACTGGCTCTTGCTATTGAAGAATTCCATAATCGCCAAAGAAGATTTGGAAAATAAATTTTAAGAGGGCAAGATATTTAAAAAGGCTGGATGACAGGTTATTTTTAATAAAAACTAAACTTTTTAACCACCTGCCACCAGAACTTCTGTAAAGCTCGTAAAGGATATAAATGTATGACTCAAACAATTGTATTTGCAACAGGAAACGCTCATAAATTACAAGAAATACAAGATATTGCAAAAGATACAGGTATAAAATTTGTTTTGCCGCCAGATAACTTTAACCCGATTGAAAACGGTAAAACTTTTGAAGAAAATTCATTTATAAAAGCAAAAGAAGCTGCAAAAGTGAGCGGGAAAATTTCACTTGCAGATGATTCAGGACTATGCGTGGAAGCACTTGACGGAGCACCCGGGATTTATTCTGCAAGATATGAAACAACTCCGCAAAAAAGAATTGATAAATTATTAAACGTATTAAAAAATGAGAAAAACAGAAACGCAAAATTTGTATGCGCAATGACACTTGTTGACAGTGAAGGAAATATCTTATTCCAAACAAGAGGGGAATGCTTTGGCAAAATTGCAGAAAAACAATCCGGTCAAAACGGATTTGGCTACGATCCTGTTTTTCTAACAAAAGATACCGAATACAAACAAACTATGGCAGAAATGACAGAAGACGAGAAAAATGAAATTTCTCACCGTAGCAGAGCACTAAGAAAAGTTTTGAAATTTTTAAATACCAACCCAACTAATTAAATTTATATTAAATAAAGTATATAATTTTTAATATTTGTCAAAAAGAAAGATTTATCATAATCGATAGGGCGATTTTTGAAATAATTTTGTTGACACCCGTTTATGTTTAATAGTAAAATAGGAATGTTGCAAAAACAACACAATTAACCGATTTTATCATAAATCAGACAGGGAGAGACAATGAAAAAAAATATTATAATATTTTTGTCTATAATTATTGCAGCAATACTCATAAGATTTGGATACGCCAAAGTTTCAAGTATTATGCAAAACAAATCAATGCTTAACAAACCGGCACCAAGTGTTACGGTACAAGCAATCGGAACTCAAAAAGTTATTCGCAAATTTGAAGCACCAGGAAGGGTTGTTTCAAAATACAGAGTAGATGTTTTAGCTCGTATTTCAGGATATCTTGAAAAAAGCTACTTTAAAGAAGGCGATTACGTAAAACAAGGACAAATCTTGTTCTTAATCGAGCCGACAGAATACTCAAATGCTGCAAACGTTGCAGGAGCTAATGTAAGAAACTTAAGAGCCCAGCTTGTTTATGCCGAAAAACAACTCAGACGTGCCGCAGAACTTGTAAAAAAAGATTACATTGCAAAAGCGCAATATGACCAACTATTATCTAACAGAGATGCTCTAAAAGCTCAACTTGCATCTGCAGAAGCATCTTATAACGATGCAAACAGAAATCTAGGTTACACAAGAGTAAAATCTCCTGTAAACGGGAAAGTCGGGATTATCAACGTAACTGTCGGAAACTATGTATCTCCGACATCAGGTGCTTTGACAACAATTAACAGCACAAACCCGATATATGTAACATTCCCGCTGGATTCTACTGATTTTCAGGTGCTTGCAGACGCTGATAAAGCTAACAACAAAAACAGAAAAGTTGAACTTTTACTAAGCGGTGGTGCAAAATATCCTATAAACGGAGTTCAAGACTTCCAAGACAACAAAGTTGACCAATCAACAGGCACAGTAACCCTTAGAGCTACATTCCAAAACCCTAACAATGAACTTATACACGGAGAATTTGTAACAGTCAGATTATATTCAAACAATCCTGTGGAAGTTCCTGTTGCACCTGTAACTGCTGTTCTTGAAAATCAGGCAGGTAAATATGTTTATAAACTTGATGAAAATAATTTACCGCAACTGACTTACGTAAAAACAGGTGAACAAAACGGAAATAACTGGATTATCAATGAAGGCTTGCAAAAAGGCGACAGAATTATCACAGAAGGCTTACAAAAAGTTATTCCGGGAAAACCTGTTAAAATCGTTACAGAAGAAGAAATGAAAAAAATTAAATCACAAGGTAACTAAATAGAAGATAAAAAAACTTTTAACAATTTACGTAAAATATTAATCTTCGCAAATTAAAGGGATATGATGCAAAAAGAAAATAAAGGAAATATATTTATCAAGCGCCCCAAACTGGCAATTGTAATTTCACTTGCCATTATGTTAGCGGGTATGCTTATGATTACGACTCTGCCTTTGGAAGAATACCCGTCAATCACACCTCCTCAGGTAGTTGTTACCGCAACTTATGCAGGTGCGAGTTCTGATGTTATAGAAGATACAATCGCAGCTCCTGTTGAAGCACAGTTAAACGGTGTTGAAGATATGATTTATATGTCTTCAACTTCCCAAAACGGGCAATATCAGCTTACTTTGTATTTTGAAATCGGTTCTGACCCTGATATGGCGGTTGTAAACGTTCAAAACCAGCTTCAACTTGTTACACCGCGTTTGCCTGAAGAAGTTAGAAGATACGGACTTTCTGTTAAAAAGTCAACAGGTGGCCCCGGTTTGATGATGATTTCCGTAAATTCACCGACACACACTTACGATTCATTATATGTTGCAAACTACGCATCTATATATATTAAAGATGAACTTGCCCGTATCAAAGGTATAGGTAAAGTTTCAGTATTCGGCTCATCTGATTATTCTATGAGAATTTGGCTTGATGCAGGGAAAATGGCAAACCTTGGAGTTTCTGTTTCCGAGGTTAATGCCGCAATCCAAGCTCAAAACACTCAGGTTCCTGCAGGTGATTTGGGTGTTGAACCTATGAAAAATAAGCAGATGATTAAGCTTACAATGAGAACTAAAGGCCGTTTAAAAGACGTTAAAGAATTTGAAGATATAATTATTCGTTCAAAACCTGACGGCTCTCAAATTAGATTAAAAGATATTGCCAGAGTAGAATTAGGTGCAGAAAGTTATTCATACTTCTCAAGAATTGGCGGAAAAGATACCGCAATGATTTCCATAAGCCAATTACCTGAAGCGAACGCTATTGATTTGTCAAACAAAATCAGAGCGAAAATGGCAGAATTAAGTAAAAGTTTCCCGCAAGGTATTGAATATAAAATTCAGCGTGATGAAACCGATTTCGTTAGAGAATCAATTAAAGAAGTTATTAACGCAATCGCCCTTGCAATTGTGCTTGTAGGTATCGTAACTTATATGTTCCTTGGAAGTGCAAGAGCAGCATTAATTCCATTCTGTGCAATCCCTGTTTCTCTAATCGGGGTATTTATCTTTATGAATATTCTCGGTTTCTCGGTAAACTTGCTTATCTTATTCGGACTTGTATTAGCGGTAGGTCTGGTTGTAGATGATGCTATCGTTGTACTTGAAAACACGCAAAGACACATTCAGGAAGGCAAAAATCCTGTTGATGCAACAGAGATTACAATGGAGGAAGTATTTGGCGCAGTATTGGCAACTTCTCTTGTATTGATGGCTGTATTCGTTCCTGTATCATTTATGTCAGGAATTACAGGTCAAATGTTCAGACAGTTTGCATTGTGTATTGCATCATCAATCGGTCTTTCAACACTTGTTGCTCTTACTCTTGCACCTGCTCTTTGTGCAATGATTTTGAAATCAGGTGAAGAAAAAGCCGATTTTGAATTTATCCAAAAATTTGATGACTGGTTCAACGGAATCAGAGATAAATATTTGGAAGGGGTTAAAATATTTATTAACTCTCCAAGACTTACAGCAACACTTTATATCGGAGTTATCCTCTTTACATCGGTAATGTTCTGGTTAATTCCAAAAGGCTTCTTACCGACAGAAGATAAAGGTGCTGTTTTCTCTCAAATACAGCTACCTGACGGATCTTCAGCATCAAGAACAGAAATGGTTGCAAAAGAAGTTGAATCAAGAATTCTTCAAATCCCCGGGGTTGATACAACAATTAACCTTGTCGGATATTCAGGAGAAAATACGGCACTTATTGTTGCTCAGTTGAAAAATTGGTCTGAACGTAAAAGCAAAGATCAATCTATGCAAAGTATTTTAAGCAAAATCAAAAAAGAATTTGCAAATTATCCGTCAGCAACAATTGCATCATTCTCACCTCCGTCAATTTCAGGTTTAGGTATGTTTGGTGGTTTTGAATACCAGCTTTTGGATAAAGGCGACAGAACTCCTCAACAACTTTATGATGAAGCTCAAAAAATTATTGCAGCTGCAAATAAAAGTCCTGATTTCCAAATGGTTTATACATCATTCACAGCAAACTTGCCTCAATTGCTAATAAAAGTTGATGAGAGAAAAGCCCTTGCTCAAGGTGTTGACATAAACGAAATATATAGTGCATTATCAGGCTATTTCGGAAAATCTTACGTAAACGACTTTAACAAATACGGTCGTGTATATCGTGTTTACCTGCAAGCAGATTCTGAATTCAGAGAAAAACCTGCAGATATTGATAAAATATACGTAAAAAATAATGCAGGGACAATGGTTCCTTTATCTGCAGTTGTAAATATTAGCAATATTGTAGGCCCTTACAGTTTGACAAGGTTTAATATGTACCCGTCAATCCTTATAAACGGTCAGGCAAGAGAAGGCGTAAGTTCAGGTCAGGCAATAAGCACTATGGAAAAACTTTCGGATGAAGTTCTTCCTAAAGATATGGGTTACGCTTGGTCTGGCAGCTCTTTACAGGAAAAAGAATCAAGCGGACAAATTGGTCCAATCCTTGCAATGTCACTTGTTTTCATCTACTTATTCCTTGTAGGGTTGTATGAAAGCTGGATGCTGCCAATAGCCGTACTTTTAATATCTCCGGTAGCCCTTGTCGGTGCATTGTTCTTCCAATATGTATCAGGTTATTCACTCGACTTGTATTCTCAAATCGGACTTGTTATGTTAATAGGTTTGTCTACAAAACAGGCAATCTTGATTATTGAATTTGCGAAAGATGCACACGAAGCAGGTATGAGCATAACCGAAGCAGCTATGCAAGCTGCGAAACTGAGATTTAGAGCCGTTATGATGACAAACATTGCATTTATCTTAGGTCTTTTACCTTTGGTATTTGCAAAAGGCGCAGGTGCAGCAAGCAGAAACTCCGTTGGTATGACAGTATTTGGCGGAATGCTTGCGGTTGCATTCATCGGAACATCTCTGGTTCCGGCATTTTTCGTTATGGTTGAAAACTTTAAAGTATTCGCCTCTAAACAAGCAAAAAAACTAAAAAATAAGGATAAATAATTAAATGTTAAAAAAAATAATAATATTAAGTTTAATATTTAGTTTAACAGGGATTAACGCTTTTTCAGCAGATGACATCGGAAACAAAGTTAACGAAAAAGAATACCCCTCATCTGATGCCGTTCTTCCAAAGCAAAACGGAAATGCAGATTTTATAATAGAAGGTTCTGTTGAAAAAAATATTGATATGACACTTGATAAATGTATCGAGCTTGCACTTGGAAATAATCCGCAAATTAATGCAGCATTCCATGATATTCTCGCTTCAGATACAAGAATAAAACAAGTATGGTCAAATTATTTTCCACAATTTTCTTGGCAAACAGGTTACACAAGAATCCGTCAATTACAATTGTCAGACGTATTCAACAGAAACTTAACGTTTAATTATTATATTCTTGGGCAAATTACGCTTCAACAAATGCTTTACGACTTTGGAGTAACTCAAAACCAAGCAACAATAAGAAGATTAGATTATGAAGCAAACAAAACAACACTTGCTGCAACAATAAACGATATTATTTATCAAACAAAAGATGCCTACTACAATCTTTTATATGCAATGGAAAATAAAAGAGTTGCAGAAGATACAGTCAAGAAATTTGAAATGTTTTATAATCAGGCTAAAGCATTCTACGAAATCGGTATGAACCCAAAGGTTGACGTTACAATCGCAGAAGTAAACCTGAGTAATGCAAAATTACAGCTAATCCAGGCAGACAATGCCGTAAACCTTGCTATTGCTAAATTAAACAATGTAATGGGAGTTCCTTTTATTGATAAATACAACGTTAAAGAAAGATTGAATTATCACCCAGTCGATGTAACCTTTAATGAAGCAATAGACATTGCAAGAGAAGCCCGCCCGGAATTAAAACTTGCAGAAATAAAAGTTGAAAGCGCAAATCAAACAATAAAATTAACTAAAAAATCATATTTCCCAACATTATCAGTAGAAGGTCAATTACAAGTCGGTGGTAAAAGTTGGGCATCAAATTACGGTTACAATTTCGGCGGCTACTTAAACTTCCCGACAATAAACGGAATGTTAATCAAAAATGAAATTAAAGAAGCCAGATACCTTTATGATAAAGAAATTGCAAACGCTAAAAACACTCAAAACGAAATCTATTTGGAAATTCAAAACGCATTCTTAATGCTTGAGGAAAAGAAAAATCAAATACCTGTTGCAATGCTGGGCGTAAAACAGGCAAAAGAAAACTATGAACTTTCCTATGGCAGATACCGCGTTGGAGAAGCAAACCCAACAGAGCTTAAAGATGCTCAAATCAACTACCAACAGGCTCAACTAAGCTATTATAATGCGCTATATCAATATAATTCAGCAAAAGCAGCTCTTGAAAAAGCAATCGGCAAAAACTTAACCCAAAATACAGGCGATATAGTTGAATTAGGCAAATAATCAAGTATTTCAATGGATTTACGGCTTTATTAAGATTTTGTAACAAAGAAGAAAAGAAAAAAGCAATTTTTTAAGCTCTATATACTTTATATATATGTAAGAGATAAATAAAGAGAGAGAAAAGAAAATGCTTCAAACACAAAATCAATTTAATAACAATACAAAAGGTAATGGTCAATTTGGTTCTTTGACAAAAAGAAATAGAAAAACAAATTCAAAAGAATTCAATATTGAAGATTATAATTACCTGGCACTAAAAGATAAACGGATGCGTTTCAATAACTCAAGAGATCCAATCTATTATGTATTTGATGTTATTGAAAACAGGCCAATCAAAACTTTGGCAAAAGAATTTGTAAAAGATTCATTTTTTGAAATAGCAAACTTTGTATCAAAAGTCGTTAGATAAATCAATAGGAAATCAGGAAAAGGAATATTTAAAAAGATGGCAGTTATAGACCATCTTTTTTTATTGATTAAAATTTATATTAATATTTGTAAATATATACTTAATATATGTTATAGATATCTAAGTATGTGGTATAGAGAAAATATATAAACCATTTTCTTTTTCTTTATTTTCTCCTACACACACACTAACCTTTTACCAAATATGAGATTGGCCGTTCACAGCGGCTTTTTTATTGACAACAAAATTGAATAGATAATAAATGTACACCGCGCCAAAAAGTCATAGTCGCGGATTACAGGCAGACACAAATACTCCGTTTATTTTTTGCGTCTGCCTGATGTATTTTAATACATTCCCATCAAATCACGAACTTTAGAAAGAACTTTTTGAGCTTCCACGCGAGCTTTTTGAGAGCCTTGTTTGATAATGTCTTCAACCTCATCAAGATGAGCTTCATAATAGCGTCTTTTTTCTCTGATTGGTGCAAATTTTTCATTTACTAAAGCACCTAATTGACGTTTGCAATCAGCACATCCGCGCAAGCCTTTTTCACATTCGCATCTAACTGTTTCGACCTGTTCTTTAGAGCCGAAAACATTCCAATATTTGAATGCTACTTCACACTCATCAGGGTGTCCGGGATCACTTTTTCTCATTCTGCTTCTGTCTGTGATAGCAGTCATTATTCTTTTTGCAGTAACTTCTTCTGTATCTGATATTTTAATATCGTTATGGAAAGATTTACCCATTTTATTTCCATCAAGTCCGCAAATCAAAGAACAATTATTTAGAAGCGGTTTAGGCTCATTGAAAAATTCTTCTTTATACAATTTATTAAAACGTCTTGCGATATCTCTAGTAATTTCAATATGGGCAATCTGATCTTTCCCAACCGGAACAGCAGTAGAATTAAACATCATAATATCAGCACTCATCAAAACAGGATAACCCATTAAACCATAATTTATTTGAGAAGTAGCGCCATCCTTTGTTCTAAGAATTTTTGCCATATCTTTCAAACACGGGTCACGTTCAACCCAATTTTGAGGAGTAATCATTCCGAGATATACATTCAATTCGGCAATCTCAGGAACTAAAGACTGTACATAAATAGTACATAAATTAGGATCAAGTCCGCAAGACAACCAATCTATAACAACATCAATAACATCTTCTCTTAAAGTTTCAGTCTTATCATATTTTGTTGTAAGAGCGTGCCAGTCTGCTACAAAGAAATAACAATCATAATTATGTTGCAAGTTAACCCAATTTTGGATAACTCCAAGATAATGACCAAAATGTAATTTTCCTGTCGGTCTCATACCGGAAACAATTCTTTCTTTCATAGCTTACCCTTTCTTTTCTAAAATATTATAACAAAAATAAAAAACAGAGTCACGAAAAAATTGCAATATAAGTTTTTTTCAAGTAAAATGTTTTTATAAACTGAGGGGTATGAAATGAGGATTGAAGCTAAAAACCTTATAAAAATATACGGAGACAGAAGCGTTGTAAATGACGTAACTTTTGACATAAACAAAGGCGAAGTTGTCTGTCTTTTAGGACCGAACGGTGCAGGGAAAACCACAACATTTTATATGGTTGTAGGACTTGTAAAACCGAATAAGGGGCATATATTTCTTGATGGAGAAGATATTTCAGCTTGGCCGATGAACGAACGAGCTAAAGCAGGGATTGGTTATCTTCCACAGGAAGCTTCAATTTTCAGAAAATTGTCTGTTGAAGACAATATAAAACTTGTTTTGGAAATGAATGACAAACTTACTGTTAACGAGAAAAAACGTAAGTTAGAAGAACTTTTAACAGAATTTGGTATATTAAAATTACGTTCATACGCAGCCGTATCGCTATCAGGCGGAGAAAGAAGAAGGGTTGAAATTGCAAGAGCACTTGCTGCCAGCCCTGATTTTATGTTACTGGATGAACCTTTTGCAGGTATCGACCCTATTGCAATCGGTGATATTAAAGATAATATTAAAAAGATTTCTAAAGAAAAAGGTTTAGGCGTATTGATTACAGACCACAACCCTAAGGCAACTCTTTCTATCACAGACAGAGCGTATGTAATTTTTGACGGGAAAATTAAAATCCAAGGTAAAAGTATTGACGTTGCAAATGATCCTGTTGCTAAAGAATTCTATTTAGGAAAGGATTTCGCTCTGTAATGAAAAATTTTCCCAAAATAACAATTTACGACAAATATATTTTCATGCAGGTTTTGATGGCAACTTTTGTTGCGATATTGTTGTTTACTGTTGTTTGGATTGCACCTGAAATGCTTTTGAACACTATCAAAAAGACTTTGGCAGGTGAATATGGCGTTAAAACCGCAATACTTGTAATTTTTTATGAGTTACCGAAAATTTTAGGGAAAGCTTTCCCTGTCGGATTATTATTAGGAACTCTATTCACTTTTGATAAACTCAGCAAAGATTCAGAACTTACAATTTTTCGAGCTGTCGGATTGTCATTCCACAGAATTATAGCACCTGTTATGGCACTAAGTCTTATTGTTACATGGCTTTGTTTTGTAACGTGCGACAAACTTATACCATATTCAGTAAATAAAGCTATTGCACTAAAAGGCGGTTACATTTCAACCCAATATATTTATACTCAAAAAGATAAACATAATGTGCCGACAATGGCGGTCGTTATTTCTAAGTTTTCAAAAGATACAATGTATAATGTTATAGTTTTGGATTTTTCGCCTAAAGAATATACCGATGTTCACCAATTACAAAATATTTACTATGCAAAAACAGGAAAAAATTACCCTGACAGATGGGAACTGCAAAATATAACAAAATATAATATTTCAAATGACGGGATATTCACAGAAATTGAAAAACTTCCGAAAATGGATATCTTGCAAGGTGAATCAGCAAAGAATGCCTTTACTTTAATGACATATTCAGTAAAGAAAGAACGTGAAATTAACAATCACGATTTGCATAACTACATCAAACTCTTGAAAAAAGAAGGGCTTGATGAAGAATACAGATATATGTTAAACAAATATCTGCAAAGATTTTTCCACCCATTTGTATGCGTACTTCTTGCAATTATGGGTGCATTGTTAGGCTTCAGCAAACCAAGAGAACAAAGATTGGTCGGATTTACAATTGCAATCGGCAGCATATTTTTATATTATATAACCCTGCCATTTTTTGATCTTTTGGCTGAAAAAGGAGTATTGCCGCCATTTATCACAGCAATATTTCCGCCATTTGCATTTTTATGCGCAATAATCGGTTTTTACAAATCAAAGGACTTATAATATATGAAAAAATTATTGTTTTTAATCGCATCTTTTCTTATTGCAACAACTGTTGCACAAGCTGTTGTTCCGCCAATTGATGTAACATACAATGACGGAATATATCATATTGTATTAAAAGGTGAAAAAATAAAACGCCACGTAAAATTTGTAAGTTCAGACAGTCTTATAACAGCAAAAGAAGCTCATAACAGGGCAAAAGCAAAATTAACAGTAAATGCCGGTTATTTTGATCCCGAAAATCAAAAATCAATTTCTTATATTGTAAGCGACAGAAATACTGTTGATGATCCTTTGGTAAACGAAAACCTTTTGAGAAATCCTTTTTTAATGAGAAATTTAGACAAAATTATCAATAGGACAGAATTTAGAGTTGTAGAATGTGATAATAGAAAATTTCACTATGAAATTGTTCCCCACAAAAGTTCGGTTGACTTTGGCTGTAACATAATAACTTCAGCTCAAGGAGGACCTCTTGTTTATCCTCAATTAAGACTTGAAGAAGAAGGATTTATTGTAAAAAAAGACGGGCAAGTCATCAGAGAAAGTTGCTCAGTTCTTCATAAAACAGCAAGAACAATTATCGGCTTAAAAGGCGATGATGCTCATATTTTAATCATTACGGACAAACATCCAATGGATATGTATGAAGTTCATGATTATGTAAAAAATCTAGGGCTTGATAGAGCAATGGCATTTGACGGAGGCAGTTCAACATCTATGAATTACCTTAACAAATACAGCGTAACCTCTGTTGGTGACGGTGCCGGAAGAAGCGTAAAATCATTCCTGATTGTAAATTAGGGATTTAAATTACTTGTATTAATAATTCATTTCCCAATTGTCATTCAAGATTTTACCAATACATCCTGTACCATATCTGCCTGACTTACAATTTGAATTAAAATAAGATTCTCTTATATCTTTTAGACTTTTGTTGCCGTCACAAACACCTTTAGATTTACATTCAGGAGTAGCACCCAATACATCTATTGAACCATCATCATAAAATTCTGCCAAAAAGATATCTCTACCACCCTTATTTGGTCCTTTAGGTCCGTTTACATCAATTACCATGTGACCATAATGTGATGTTACTCCATTAACAGTTTGAGAATATACTGCAGGGTGATCTACAATCATACTTGAACCGCTTGCCAAAATAACACTTGCAGCAGCACTCCAAGAGTCATTGGCATTATGAGAAGTTCCGTTTAAATCTGTATATTTAGCAGCAAAACAAGGTTCTTTTACAACAGAATCACAATCAGCCACAACTTTTAAATAATCATGTAAAAAACTTTTCATTTTAGCTTGAGATGTCAAACCTGCTTCTCGTAAATTTATAGCATTATTATCAGTTTTATATTTTAAAGCAGCTTGTTGAAGCTCACTGTAAACTTTACTTAACTGAGTTACATAAGCTTTTTTTGATAATTAGCAACCAAAGTAGGCATAGTCATTGCAGCGACAACACCTAAAATCCCTAAAGTAACTAAAACTTCTGCAAGAGTAAATGCAAACTTTCTTTCATCTATTAAATTAAACATATAATACCTCCAAAAATTTTTATTATTATAACATATATTAGAAAAAATCATCTCGTTAATTGAGATGATTTTTCTAATTTTATAATTTTTTTGAAAAATAATTATTTTACAAAGAATGTAGCACTTACATTTGCATAAATTTTTACAACACCCTTTTCAATTGATGTAGAAGCGACCTTTGCTTCAGCAGCAGCACTATCCATATTAACAGCCAACATACGATATTGAGGTACTACTGAATTATTTGCACTGCAACTTACATTCAAAGAACGCACACCTGCAACTGTTGTAGCTGCAGATTTTGCGACCAAATTAGCTCTTGCTTGAGCTTTTTTAGTTGCAGTTGCAAGAAGTTCATTACACTCATCATCATACTTTGATACTGATAATGAAAGATTATTGACATTTGTTGCCCCTAGAGCAATAGCCTTATCTATCATAGAACCAACTTTATCTATTGATTTTGTATGAATAATTACAGTATTGGAAACTTCATATTTATCTAAACTTCTTTTATTATTTGCATATGTATAAATAGGTGATGCACTAAAATCCATTGTTTTAACATAATCACCCTGTGCAGGATTAATCATTGTTTTCAAAGAATCCAAAACCTTTTGCGAAATCTCCTTATTTTCAGTTGTAGCTTTTTGCAAAGATTTTGAATCATAAGTTCTTACAGCAATTGAAATATCCGCAATATCAGGAGTTAATTCAGTATTTGCAGAAGTACTTACTGAAATATACCCTCTTTCAATTGCATCGGATACAGCCTGAGTTGACAAAGATGCACAACCCAATAATAAACTTAAAACCGTTACGGACAACAAAACTTTTTTCATACATTCTCCTTATCTTTTTCTGATTTTTCCTCAGATTTCTCTACCTTTTTATCCACAGATTTAATTTCACCTGATTTAAGTATCATAGAATTTAGAGCATGCGCTTGAGATTGAAGTTTCATACGTTCCAAAAGCGATTTAACTTCACTTTCGCTCAATCTGTCAGGGGATTTTAAAGCAACAAGAAATTTCTTTCTATCATTTATAATAAATATAGAAATTGCAACAATTGCCCATAAAAGCAAACCTTGATAAAGACTAATAAGCGGAAGCGAAATATAAGAAGCTGCCAAATTCCAAGCCTTCATCGCAACAATACCAGGGAACACAATAAAACCTGCGCCAAGACAAGCTACAATAAATACAGCTAAAAATAATCCGCGCAATCCTGAGATTTGTATAATTCTAGTTTTTCTCTTCATAAATCCTACTTTCCATAACCTATCATGTTAAGAAAATCATTTTCTGTCAATATTATAACACCTAATTTTTGAGCTTTCTCTAATTTTGATCCTGCATTTTCTCCGACAACTACATACGAAGTATTGCGAGATACAGATGATGAGGTCTTTCCGCCCATTTGTTTAATTTTTTCGGAAGCTTCATCACGCGTCATATTTTGTAACGTTCCCGTTAAAACAAATGTTTTTCCCTTAAATTCATCAGAAACATTTTGAACAGGTGGCAAAGGTTCAACCCCGAGCTCTTTCAGTTCATTTATCATAGAAATATTTTCAGGTTTTCTAAAGAAATCATAAATATCTTTTGCAATAATTTCACCGACACCTTCAACCTTTGACAAATCCTCAACAGAAGCATTCATAAGATTTTCAAGTGTTCCGAATTCATTTGCAAGCACTCCTGCCGTTTCTTTCCCGACATTTTTAATCGTAAATGCAGTTACAAGACGTGCTAACGGTTTATGTTTGCTTTCCTGAATTGCATTATACATATTAAATGCAGATTTTTCCTTAACCAAATCCAATTGCATAAAATCTTGCATAGAAAGTTTGTATAAATCAACAGGATTTTTTGCAAAACCTTTGTTATAAAGCTGTTCAATAATAGAAGGTCCGATTTTATCAATGTTCATTGCATCTTTTGAAACCCAAAATTCTATTTTTGCACAACGTTTTGCAGGACAATCAGGGTTGTCACAGTACAAATTAACTTCACCTTCATGAATATGCAACTGGCTATGACAAGAAGGACATTTTTCAGGCGGCATATATTGAGGAAGTTTGTAATGCTCCTCATCCTCAATAACCTTAACGACTTTTGGAATAATTTCAGCAGCTTTTTTGATGTAAACTCTATCACCTATTCTAACATCAAGCCTTCCAACCTCATCAAAATTATGCAAACTTGCACGAGCAACCGTACTACCCCCTAATTGTACAGGTTCAAGAATTGCAATCGGTGTTATAGCACCTGTTTTACCGACACTTTCTTCAACTGCGATAAGCTTTGTCGTAACCTCTTCAGGCGGAAATTTAAAAGCCGTCGCCCATTTCGGTGCTCTTGAAGTAAATCCGATTTCTTGCTGAACAAGAAGATTATTAACCTTTATCACAACTCCATCTGTTGCATAATCAAGCAAAAAGCGTTTTTCATCCCATTCTTTGCAATATTCAACAGCTTCATCTGCATTTTTACAAAGTCTTATATTTGGATTAACCTTAAAACCTAATTTTTTCAAATACATAAGACTATCATAATGAGTTTTTGGCGGATTTTTAATATTCCCCGTAAAAATCGCCGTATAGCAAAACATTGACAAATCTCTTTTTGCAGTAACAGAAGCATCTAACTGTCTGATAGAGCCTGCGGCAGCATTACGAGGGGTTGCAAAGAGTTTTTCCCCGTTTTGCAAATTTTCTTTATTCAATTTTTCAAAAGATTCTTTTGGCATATAAACTTCGCCGCGAACTTCAACACTTACAGGCTCAAAAAGCTTTAAAGGTATTGCCTTAACTGTTTTCAAATTATTCGTAATATCTTCACCCGTAATTCCGTCCCCACGAGTAACTCCTCGGACAAATATTCCGTTTTCATAAGTCAAAGCCATAGCAAGCCCGTCAATTTTAAGTTCACACACAAGCTCCTGCTCACCATATTCTTTAACGATTTTTTTATGCCAATCCTTCAAATCTTCGTAATCATAAGTATTATCCAAACTGTAAAGGCGATATTTATGCTTATACGGGAAAAATTTTTCACTCACTGAGCCGACTCTTTGAGTAGGGCTGTCAGGAGTAACAAACAAAGGATTTTCACTCTCAAGTTTTTTAAGCTCTGCAAACATTTTGTCATACTCAAAATCACTTATAGAAGGGTTATCCTCTACATAATATTTGTAATTTGCTTTATTAATCTCATCTTTTAAAAAATTTATCCTGTCTAATACCATATCCACCTCTGGTTTGGTTAAATTTCAACAATAAATCAAAAATAAAAACTACATTATCATTAAAAGTTCTCGAATAACTTTTGTCGCAACTGCAGTTGATACCCCTGACGCATCATAATCAGGCGCAAGTTCAACAACATCAGCACCAATGATATCAAAATCTTTCAAATATTTAAACCACCCGATAAGTTCATTAAATTGCATTCCGCCACTTTCAGGAGTTCCTGTTCCGGGCATAACGGAAGGATCAAGAACATCTAAATCAACAGTTACGAAAATCTTTTTATTTTTAAACACATCAAGCCCTGAATACCCTGAAATAAGAGTATTATGTTCCTTCATAAACTCCCATTCTTCCTTCATGCCTGAGCGAATACCAATTTGCTTAATATTTTCAGGTCCGACAATTTTGGAAACGTGTCGAATTACGGCAGAATGCGACATTTCTTCACCCAAATATTCTTCTCTCAAATCAGTATGTGCATCAAAATGAACTACTGCAAAATCTTTATAAAACTTAGATACAGCCTTAATTTCAGGTAAAGTTACAAGATGCTCTCCGCCAATTCCAAAAACTCTTTTTCCGCATTTATAAATTTCTTCAACATTTTTTTCAATTAAATCAAGAGATTTGTAAGTATTTCCAAGCGGAAACTCTAAATCCCCGACATCATGAAAATTTATATCTTCCAAATGCTTATCAAACACAGGAGAATAATCCTCCAATCCCCAGCTTGCAAGTCTAATTTGTTCAGGTGCAAATCTTGAGCCTGATCTATATGAAACTGTTCCGTCAAATGGGAGTCCAAGCATTATAATATCTGAAGAATTAAAATCAGGATTTTGTCCAATCCAATTCCTGTCTAAAAAAGGTCCTGTAAGCATTTTTCCCTCCATAAAATAAGTAAAAATATTTTACCATAAAAAAACTTGCATTTTTTAACCAAATCATTAAAATAAAAATATGAAGAAGTTTCTACTAATTTTAAGCATAATATTATTTGGCTTATGCGCCTGTGCAGAATCAGATTACGAACAAATATACAGAGATCTTGAAGTCCCTGATTTTTCGTATATCCATAACATTGACCCCGGAGAAATGTATGATGTTCAACACACCTCCTGGTCACCTTATCCGCTATTCAGGCTGACTTCTCCTCTATATTTTAAAAGCATAACAATAGAACCCGGGTATTACCTCCTAACCCCAAGAGAACACGAAGGGAATTGGTATATTTTGTTTAAAGAAGCAGGCGAAATTAAATATATAATTCCTACGTATAACAAAGATATTGTTCCGATGGGATTTTATGAGGCAAACCTTCCAAAAGCAAAATTAACCCCATCTCAAAAATTTCAAGTAAAATTATACGATTTTGTCGGCAAATATGTTAGAAGTTCCCAAAGAAAGCCTGCACCAAGCACATATCTTGAAACAACAGATTTAGAAAATAATTTTATCTCAATTGTGCTTTATTGGGGGAATTACAGATATTATATGATTTTGCGAACAATCAAATTGTAAAATATGAAAAAGTCATTTAAAAATAAAATTTTAAATGACTTTTTTCAATAATAACTTTATTTTATTAAAAATTAGTTTTCATCACTGCTATCAGAATCTTCTTCTTTTTTGAATTTATCCAAAACCATTGCAGCCATTTCTTTTGCAATAATTTTTTGAGTATCAGTAGGACAATTTTGCAACATATTCATAGCAGTTCTAAGAGTGCTGTCAATATCGTACCAACGGCCTTTTCTGTTATCATCAAGGCCTGAGCCTACTGCGTTTATAATATCTTCAACAGCTTCAAACTTTTCATCTTCAATATTATGTTCAATAATAATTTTAATAAGATTTAACGCAATTCTGATTTGAGTTTCATCATCAGATTTTTCAAGAGTATTCACAGCTTGAGATAAAACAGGATCTTTGTCATACCAACGTCTGTGCTGATTTGTGTATTCTTCTTTCATAATGCCTCTCCTTAAAATAGTGCAATCGATAAAATTATTATGTGAAATTTTTTAAATTATGTCAAGTCCTTAGCCCTGCTTAAATGTTACGCCCTTTGTTCCCTTTGGATATTCCCACCCCAAAGAAGCACTCTCACAAGCAATTCTACACGCACCGCATTCAAGACAATTTTCATAATTTACAATAAGTTTTTGATTATCTTCATCCCACTCATAAACTCCTGCAGGACAAATTACGGTACATATTTTGGATACACAATTTTTGCAACATTCCTGAACCGGTTTCAAATGCGAAACACTATCAGGTGAATATTTTACAGTATATAATTTATCTTCTAAATCACTCATTTTAAAATACTCCATAACAATTTAACAGCAGTCCAAAAATCCTTGAACAAACAAGTTATTTTTCTGTCAGTAAAAATACTTTTTATAAATTTATGATATTTTTCACGTTTTGGCACACTGTCAACAGTTGTAAACATCTCAAAGAAAGAATTTATCTTCTTCGGATAATATCCTAAAAATTCTTCGGCTCTATCCCCAACACCGCTCATCAAATCCTTATAAGTTCTCAAATCTTTTATAATAAAAGAATTTTCAAGAGCTTCCTGATAATGAGCAAGAGCAATTTCAGAGTAATCTCGTTTCCCTAAAGCTATAATTGCTGTTTCACCTGCAAGCTTTCCAGAAATCATAGCAAGGTTTGTACCTTCCCAATGCATATTATTGACAAACATAGCAGCATCGCCACAAACCATTACTCCTGCGCCAAAAAGTAACGGAACTTTTTTATACCCGCCCTCAGGGATTAAATGAGCAGAATATTCAAGCAATTCACCATCTTTTATTAACGGCGCAATCTGCGGATGTTTTTTCAATTTATCTAAAAGTTCATAAGGCTTTAACCCTTTATCCATTAATTCACTTAACGTTACGCCAAGTCCTATACTTACGGAATTTTTATTTGTGTAAATAAAGCCTAACCCTAGCATTCCAAGCATAGGCCCGCCGAAAATTTCATAAATACAACCCTCATCGTCGTTTACATGAAATCTGTCATTAATCTTTTCAGCAGGAAGTTTAATAACCTCTTTAACGCTCAATGCAACATCTTCAGGGCTCAAATCACCTCTAAGCCCTATTTGTTTTGCAAGCAAAGAATTAACACCGTCAGCCAAAACCACAATATCAGAGTAATAATCTTCCAACTCAGTTTTAACACCTTTTACAAAACCGTCTTTAATAATCAATTCTCTAACTACTGTTTCCTCGACAATAATTACGCCTTCTTTGCGTGCTTCCTCAGCCATCCAGCGGTCAAACTTTGCTCTTATAACCGTATAACTTTCAGGGATTTCGGATTTTTTCTTATAAGAAATAACTGTTCCGTCATCTTCTCCTAAAAGTGCATATTTATGTTCTATATTTTTTCTTTCAAGCGGAGCTGTTTTTTCAAAATCAGGGAAAATTTCACGAGTTGGCTGAGCATAAATTGCACCGCCAAAAACATTTTTACTTCCCGAAAATTTCCCTCTTTCGATTAAAACAACTTTTTTGCCTGCTCTTGCAAGTGTTATTGCACAAGAAATTCCTGCAGGACCGCCGCCTACAACTATAACCTCTGTTTTATTTTCCTCGTTCTCCATAAGCGCCCCGATAAGATATATAATTTATACAAACAAAACTATACACCAAATTTTATTCATTGTAAAATAGTTAATATGATAATTACGGCAGGCAAATTTAAAGGTAAAAAGGTTACAGCACCTGATGAAAATGTAACAAGACCAACGCTTTCAAAAGTCAGAATGAGTATTTTTAACACATTGCAATCAATGATTGAATTTGAGGGAAACTCTTTCCTGGATATGTATGCAGGTTCAGGAATTATGGGGCTTGAGGCACTTTCCAGGGGATTTGCTTATGCGGAGGCTATTGAAAAAAATCCTAAAGCCTTTCAAGTTATAAAATCAAATTTCAAGAATTTTTCTCCCGCTCCAAAACTTCTAATAGGTGACAGCTTAAAAATAACGCCAAAATTACAAGACAAATTTGATGTAATCTATATTGACCCACCGTATTTTTCAGGAATATATGAACAAAGTCTTGATTCAATAAAAAATATCGCCTCAAATATTGTAATTCTTGAACATGTCACAAATGTTGATTTTTCAGGATTTGAATTGATTAAACAGAAAAAATACGGCGATAAATTTATTACATTTTTAAAAAAATAGTTATTTACATCTTGTTTTTCCGTCCCAGCTTAAGTCTTTACAATGCAAGTAATCCATATTTTCATTAAAGATTACCCAAGCTGTACAACCTCGAGATGTAGAATAAGCCCCGACAGGATTTATACAAGTTTCAAAATTGGGAGGAAGCTCATCTTTAATACCGTAAGGCACTATTGACGTATCTTTTATTCCAAACCAAAAGGCATCTTTACCTGTTGTATTCGGACCTTTTTTGCCGTTGACATCAACCATTATAGAACCTGAATCGTGCTCCGCCCAAATAGCAACAGAAACACCATCGGATAATACAAATGTCGCAAAATTATTAGCAGCACCGGAAAAACGTTCATTTGCCGTTCCTAAAGTTTTGTAAGTATCTTCACCAAAGCATCCGCCAGCACTTTTACAATCTTTTACTGATATCATATTTTCTTTTAAACGTTCGGCTATCAAAATTGAACCGCTATTGTCAACAGCTCCTGAAACCAACCCCCAATCGGATAAAGGCCCGTATTCGTTTACACTTAACAACATAGCGTTATTTAAAGTTGAGTATACTTTTTTCAACCGGGCTACCGTTGCTTTTTCTCTGTGCTCTTGAATTAACGAAGGCATGGTCATTGCAGCGACAACACCGATTATGCCTAGGGTTATCAATACTTCCGCCAATGTGAAGGCTATTTTACGTTGATTGTATGGCTTGGCTAAGTGCGTAGCACCATCGGCAAGAGTGAAGGCGGTCTTCTTTTGAGAAGATAAGAGGGTAGGAGGATTGGAAGATAAGCAATTTACAGTAAAATGCCTATCCTCATATCTTCCTACCCTCTTACCTTCCAGTCTTCTGTTTTTGAGATCCCGAAACGAGTTCGGGATGACTGTAAACAACTTTGTCATCGCGGATTTATTCCGCGATCTTTCTTTAATAAATTTTAGTTCGCGCAACAGGTGCGCGATGACATGAAAGTAAACGACCTGCCTTCCTGTCTTCTTCCCTTCTGTTAGCTGGGAACGCCCCCCCCCCGACGTTGTAATAAATCAATAATCTTCATAATTCTGCTCCTTATTATCTTCCAATTTTAATTATAACATATATTTAACAAATTTTCAATAAAAAACAGAGCCGATAAATCAGCTCTGTCTTTTAAACCTTTGCTATTCAAAAACTATTTAACAAGTTCTTTGAATTTTTTACCAGCTGAGAAAGCAGGAACTGTTTTAGCAGCGATTTTCAAAGGAGCGCCAGTTTGTGGGTTTCTACCAGTTCTAGCAGCTCTTTTGCGTGGTTCGAATGTACCAAAACCAACTAATGTAACTTTTTTACCTTTTGAAACAGTTTTTTCAATAGTTTCTAAAGTAGCTGCAATAATATCAGCTGTTGCTTTTTGAGAAACTTTTGCTTTCTTAGATACTTCTTTTACTAATTCTTCTTTGTTCATTATGAACCTCCTTTTACCTTGTGCATACAGAATAGACCATTTACTCTCTCTCTTATGCATGCTCTTTTTATCGACAAAATTAATTATACCATTTTATTTCAATTTGGCAAGTGTTTTTCAAAAAAAGACAGGATATATCTTAGTCTATATCCTGCTTTTAAAGTAATTCAATGTCTTAAAACACTCTCATAGAGCGGTTTTATGTTTAATTATAAGATTTAGGATCAACTCTTGCAAATTTTACATCTTTATAAAAATATTGCAAAATCTGATAAGCATTATACCCTTGTTTAGCTAAATTATTTGCCCCGTGTTGAGACATTCCGACACCATGCCCGTTTTTTTTGACATTATCGTCAAAAGAAG
>ULMR01001303.1_pt1 | contig 48762 bp, 56 predicted proteins | sample 1951711 | NCBI WGS metagenome assembly ULMR01 (sample SAMEA4835556, study PRJEB28245) | human gut metagenome | biome: gut microbiome; material: fecal sample | place: Denmark | collected 2008 | reverse complement strand
AAGTTTATTAACTATAGGAAGTACTACATTTTTTCCTATTAAATCCTTGTATCTTTCATCATTAGGATTAACAGCGACAGCAGTGTCACCGAAGAGTGTCTCAGGTCTAGTAGTCGCAACCTCCAAATAATCATTTGTCCCTTCAATAAAATACTTGATATGATAAAATGCCCCAGGAACATCCTTATAAATAACTTCTTCATTAGATAAAGCAGTCATTGCCTGTGGGTCCCAATTTATAATTCTTTCTCCCCTATAAATTAAACCTTCATTATAAAGAGTTACAAAAACGTATTTAACAGCATCACTTAATCCACTATCAAGTGTAAATCTTTCCTTCGTATAGTCTAGACTTAAGCCCATTTTAGCCCACTGCTTATGAATATTTTCTGCATACTCATTCTTCCAGTCCCAAGCATACTTTAACCATTCAGTCCTCTCTAAACTTCTTGGATTAATTCCCATATCTTTTAATTTAGCATCAACCTTTGCTTGAGTAGCAATACCAGCATGATCCATCCCAGGAACCCAAAGTGCATCATACCCTTGCATTCTCTTAAACCTTATAATAATATCTTGTAATGTAGTATCCCAAGCATGACCTAAATGAAGTTTCCCTGTAACATTAGGTGGTGGAATAACAATTGCATAAGGTTTTTTACTTAAATCCCCACTTTCAAAATACTTATGATTTAACCAATTCTCATATTTTCCTTCTTCAACCATCTTATGGTCATATTTCTTTTCCAACATAATTTACCTCCAAAATAAAAGTGGCTACCAAAGGGCGATTATAACTCGCGGTACCACCTTAATTTTATCTTATATGCTTAACGCGCACAACACGTTTTATTCTACTTTTATTTCAAATAAACACTCATAAGCTACCTTCATATACCTTCATTATTAGTTTACACCATACACTAACTCTCTATAAATTAAAATATATTACTCCTCTTAATCATCAATTTATATGGCAGGGGCAGAAGGACTCGAACCCTCGCGATCAGTTTTGGAGACTGACATACTACCACTATATGATGCCCCTACATGCCTATAATTGTACCACACTTTTATTTAAAAAAAAAGACTTTTTTATCAAAAAAGAGAAATTATAACATTTCTCTATATCTTATTTAACAAGTATTGTCCTAACATTTCTTTAAAATTCTCGATATAAACAAGCAAAGCCTCTAAAAACTCTTCTTCAGTCTCTCTACCATTTTTAAAATTAAGTATTTCTTTACTATTTAAACACTTTAAACTAATTCCATCGTCATCAGCTAATTTAACCAGTAAAGCACTAACTTCTTTTATAGAATTAATTATCTCAATTCTTTTTTCAGAAATATCTAGTTCTTTAAATGCATCCATATATTCAGTAAAAAGAGTATTTGCATCTTCCATTATTTGTTTCTTCCTCCATACAAATTATCAATACTTTCTACACTCATATGGTCTATATTAATCTTATCAGGATTTTTACCGAATACATCAGTAACAACTCTTTGAAAACTAGATAATTGTTTATACCTTTGTCTTGCCTTCTTAATAGCTTCCTGTCTATTTAAAGATCTTTCATAATCTGCCTTTTTTCTTGCTTCTATTTTTTCATTAATATCCATATTTTCATATTCACGCTCAAGTGCATCAACTCTTTGTTCATTTCTCATACCACGATAATAAGCTTCTCTTTCATGTATACGCTTTTCATTTTCAAGAAATTCTTTTCTTCCCTGTGGAGTCATATCTTTTAATAAAGCTTCTCTTTCTTCTCTTTGTCTTTTTAAATATTCTTCATATTTAATCTTATCATCTTTTGATGCAGCTTCAGTTAACTCTTTATTCCATCCTTCTTGATCATAATAAGTATCATTAAAAGGATCATCATAAGGGCTCATTTTACCCTGACGATAATTACTAGCTGTTATATCCCTTGCCCTAATTAAATCATCTTTATATCCCATACCAGTCACCTCTTTATTTTAATTATATAATATGTTCTCAAATTTTTCAAATTATTTTATCATTTATCTACTATTCTACTATTTATTAACAAATCAATTATTACATTACATAAATATTGTTTTTAAGAATAAAATATTTGTGGTGAAATATATATGTTAATAAATTATTCAAAAAAAGAACTAGATTTATGTGCAAGAATTATGCGTGCCGAAGCTCTTGCAGAAGGAGACCTAGGAATGTTAATGGTCGGTAACGTTGTCGTAAATCGTGCTATTGCCAACTGTTTAGACTTTAAAGATACAAGAACTATAACAGATGTTATTTATCAAAAAAATCAATTTAGTGGAACTAAATCAAGTCTTTTTCAAAGTTCTAGTACAACAAGAGAAAAAGATTTAGCCCGTCGTGTATTAAAAGGTGAATACTACCATCCTGCTACTAATGCACTATACTTTTATGCACCTAAAACAAACGAAAAATGTAAAAATACTTGGTTTAACCAAAACTATGCTGGAAGATATAAAAATCATTGCTTTTACGAACCAAATAAAGGAATTTGTAAAGAACTACATTGATAATTAACTACTCTTTATGATAAAATTATACTAGGTGGTAATATGAAATACATATGTAATTTATGTCATACAATAGTAGAAGAAAGTGAATACTCAAACCCAGTATATTTTTGTCCTAAATGTGGGGTAGACAAAAGTTACTTCAAAAACTATATAGAATTAGAAAGTACTAATAAGAAAGTATTTATAAGTAGTAAAAACCCTAGTATAAATAGAATTATTGAAAAATGTATAAATTGTGGAATATGTACAAAAACATGTAACAAAGTAACCGGGCTTAATTTAGATAAAAACATACACGAATGCGTTAACTGTGGTAACTGCTTAACCATGTGTCCAACTGGTGCTTTGTGTCCAGTATATAACTACAGAAAAGTAATGAATATCATAAACAAAAAAGAAAACGTGTTAGTTGCATTTACCGCTCCTGCAGTAAGAACAAGTTTAGGTGAATGTTTTAACATGGATGCTGGACAAAACACTGAAGGAAAAATGGTTACAGCATTAAAAAATATTGGATTTAACTATATTTTAGATACAGCCTTTGCATCAGATGTTACCATAATGGAAGAATCTAAAGAACTAATGAACAGATTAAAAACAAAGAAAAATTTACCAATGTTTACAAGTTGCTGTCCAGCATGGGTAAAATATGTAGAAATGAAACATCCTGAATTAATAAAGAACTTATCATCAACAAAAAGTCCAAATAGCATAATGGGTGCACTAGTAAAATCTTACTTTAGCGAAATTAAAAATATTCCTAAAGAAAAAATAATAACTGTTGGAATAGTTCCATGTACAGCAAAAAAATATGAATCAAACCGTAAAGAATTAACTAACGATAATTTGAAAAATGTAGACTATATGTTAACAACCACTGAATTAGCAATGATGATAAGAGAAAACAATATAGATTTTAAAACTTTAAAAGATAGTAATTTTGATAGCCTAATGGGAAAAACTTCCTCAAGTGGAGTTATATTTGGTAGTACTGGTGGAGTAATGATTTCAACTTTACGTGCTCTTAACTATAAATTATCAAATAAAAATGTTAATAACTTAACATTTACTAACATTAGAAGTACCGAAAGTATTAAAAAAATGAACATTAAAATTGCAAATCAAGATTTAAACATTGCAGTTATATTTGGTTTAACAAACATAGAAAAAGTATTAAAAGAAATAAAAGACAACAAAGAACACTTTGACTTTATAGAAGTAATGGCATGCCCATCTGGATGTATAGGTGGTGCAGGTAACCCACTTCCTAATATCAATAAATTAGAAGAAGTAAGAGCCAAAAGAATTGAAGTATTAAATAAAATAGATGAAAATTCAAAAATTAAAACATGTTTTGAAAATACAGAAGTTAATAAGCTTTATAATAATTATTTAAATAAACAACGAATAAATTCATTACTACACACTACTTATTCACCAAAATAAATAATAAATAAAAAGACCATTAAAAAAGAACCATTAACCATAATTTTAGTCAACAATTCTTTAATTTATATTACTTACTTTGTAGGTATTAATAAAACATCTCCTATTTGTAAAGTAGTACCTGATAAATTATTAACTTGTTTTAATTCATTTACTGTAACACCATATTTATTTGCAATTTTCCATAAAGAGTCACCTTTTTTAACTGTATAATTAGCATATGCTTCTGTACCAGGTATCTTTAATATCTGACCAATTTGTAAAGTATTTGATTTTAAATTATTTAATGATTTTATATCACTTACACTAACTTTATACTTATTTGCAATGTTGTATAAATTATCTCCTTTAACTACTACATAACTAATACCATTCGAAGTAGATGGAGTAGTTTCTGTTACATCAGTTGTTTCAACCGGAATTAAAAGTACTTGCCCTATTTGTAAAATGTTACTATTTAGTTTATTAGCACTTTTTATTTTATCCACACCAACATTATAAGAAGATGCAATTTTATATAATGTGTCTCCACTTTTAACAGTATAGTATATTCCCTTATCATTTTTATTAATATCTATATCAATATCTTTTTTCTTAGGAACAAGTAGTTGTTGATTAATTGTTAATGTAGTACCTTTTAAATTATTAATACTCATTAATGTATCTACAGTTGTATCATACATACTTGCAATTTTCCATAAAGAGTCCCCACTTTTAACGGTGTACAATAAGTAGTCCTCAATTGGTTTTTCTTCAGTTAATTTAACTTTTAAATTTTGCCCAACTGTTATAGTATTATTTTTTAAGTTATTAAGTTCTTTTAGTTCATCAACAGTTATACCAAATTTTGTTGCAATTTTCCATAAAGAATCACCTTTTTGTACTGTATAAAAATCACTTTCAGTAGGTGCGACATAAGGCAAACCTTTATATTCAGTAATTGCTCTTACTACAGCTTCTGCATAATCTTTATAATTATTTTTTAGTTGCTCTACATCATCACCTTTGGAGTCTAAAAATCCATATTCAACAATAACTGCTTCTGTATCTGGAGTATTTCTATGTATAAAATAATAATCTTTTATAGGATTTGACGGAAGCCTTTGTTGATAGTTTTTCCTTATGTTTTGACCAGAAGCTGCTAATTCATCTAAGATTTTATTTGAAAAATTAGAATTATTTCTAAGTGCATATATTACTTCTGCACCATCTCCACCTGGTGATAGTCATTGTATAACTATTTTCTATTTTTTCTTACATATTTTTTTCTAATATAAAATCTTTTTATCTCATTGCTATATGTGGTATTCGCAAAACTAAGCTCAACAGAATTTTTTACATAAATAATCTTTCCTACATATTGTTTATATGTATCCATAACTATTAGTAAGTAATAAACAGTATTCAATAACATTATTGTATCTATCTTTCTATTCGAAAAATATTTCCCGTGTTGACTGGGATTTCTTCTAACTTTTTTATTTGTTTTAATTCTAATTCTTTTATTAAAATCAACAGTTTCATATATTACATTAATATTATCATTTAGCACTAAGATCGGAATTACTTCAAAATTGTCATCCGATGTATTATCAATTATTTCTACTATAGGTAGCATTATATCTTTTCTTTTTAAGCAACCCTTATCTGATAAAAATTGCGAGCATAATTCATCTATTACTGATAATATTCCTGTATTAGCCAACGCATAATCCCTCTGATAAAACGAATTTTTTATTTGTTTTAATATTGTTTTATGCCTATATGGAATTTTGAATAATAATTCATTAAACAATTTTTCAAGTTTTGCTTTATCAAAATACTTTAACATATATTTATCAAATTCTTTTTCTGAATTGACTATGGTTGTCAAGCTTTTTAATTCGTCAGAAGAAATGTCATAAGGGATAGTCCAAATATATTCACTTAACTTTTCTGAATATTCTATCCAATTTAGCAAACTATCTGGATTTTCCCTCACTTTTTCCAAACTCTTTGATAATTCATCAAAATATGATGTCATTTTAGATAAACTATCAATTACTTGTGATGTAATCGGTTTTAAAGCTTCTGAAAGTTTTTTTGCAATTTCTTGCATTGGATTCATCTGTTTTACTATGCTAAAAATCAGTTCGTTTTGCATAGAAATAATTGGTTTTATTGTTTCTACTAATCTATGGTTAAAATCAAAATAACTAGGCTTTATACTTTCTAAAATTGATTCTGAAAACTTTTGAAGTGGAGAAGATAAATTAGTATTAATTAAATCACTAAAATAATTATTTATTTTTATTGCTGGTAATAAATTTTTACTAAAACTATTGGATATGAATAATGGTGAAGGAATTTTAACTATAGGAAAATCATTTTTTATAACATTTGAATTCAAAGGGCTAGATAATAAGTGATTGGAATTTTCTTTCTCATATTCAGATAACTCTATAACATCATCTGGATTCCCTATTCTTTTAATATATTCTAGACCACCATCTACTGCTATGCTGCCACAAGTACATCTTTTTAAATCATTAGTATCTTTTGACTCAATAATATCTTTACATTTTTTACATTGTGCTTTATTACTTATTATTTTATTTTCCATACTACTTACTCCATAATAATTAAAATATAACTTTATTTCATTTCAATTTCTTTTTCATCTACATATTCGTAGTTTAGCGCATTATTACTAGTAACTACACTTTCACCAATTTCTTTTTCTAAGTCTTCTCTGGCATTACCAGCAATTCTACCACCACGTCTTGCTACTTCAATATTTTCATTTAAGCCTTTTGGATTTTTCTTTTTAGCTATTTCTCTTGTTGCAATTTCTCCTAAATCAGCTAATGCTACTTCAACATCTGTCATATTATCTCTTAATGATTCTTTTCTAAGGCCTTTAAATGATTTATATTGTTTTGCAGTCATTCCAGACCATTCTTTATAAATTTCATTTGTTAGAATTGCATATTCTTTTGATTCGATTATTCCGCCATCTTTCCATACATCAGTAAGTTGTTTTCTATCTTGAATACCCTTAATTCTTTTAGCAATCCATTTTTCATCAAAACCTTTGGATCTATATAAGACGATCGCTCTTTGTGCTGCTAGCGATGGATCAAATGTCTCATCTATTCTCTCACTACCTAATTTTGCTAGCCATTGTTTAATTGGCTCTGCATTCTTACTAGGAATTGATTCAATAATTCTAAACATTCCTTCAATATCAACAACATCAGTATTATAATATTTACCATCAGAAGCTTTTAATTTAAGTTGGTTACAATTTGTAACCGACTCATTTCCTTCTTGTTTTAGTCTATGTTTTAATACTTTCCAATAATTTCTTGGATTATCACTTTCAGATACAACTCCAACTATGTCAACAACACTAATATAATATTTTTCATCTTCTTTATCCCATACAGTTCTAATAGTTTCATTTTTAAATATTTTTTTACTAAATGCATTTTATCTTGATTCATAAGTTACCTCCTACTCTATTTCAAATTCAGATAAATCAATTATATCTTCAAAATTTTATTAAATAAATCTTTATAATTTAAATCTATACTAATCATACATCATATCTACATAACTCATTACACTATCTTTAATACCCATTTTTTCAGCATATGAAGATAGTTTAACAAGATCATTATCCTTTCTTTTTATATACTCTCTTATACTATGTTTAATATGTTCGGAATCCATTCTATTTTTAGATCTAATAATATCACATATACATCTTTCGACGTCATATGCTTTAACTTTATTACCTATAGGTGTTTCTACTTCAACAAGTCCAAGTTCATAAATATCATTATCAACATAAAACACATTATGTTTTCTTAAATGCACACTATTATAACTTCGTTTTACTGTTATATCATATACATCAGTTGAAGCCTCTATAGATAGACCATGAAAATATAAAGCAGTCATATGAGAATATATTATATTAGGCATACTTAAACCAAAGACATAATAATTATCTTCAATTTTATTCGTATCAATATAAATACCGGTTGCTACTTTTTTTATAAGTTCTTTTTCTTGCATAATTGAAAGATACATCCTGTGTATATCAAACATATCTAATTCCTTTGAAGTAATATATCCATTATTTTTTTTTATAAGTTCTTCAATAATTTCGATATTACTTTTATCTTGAAATTCTTTTATAGTTAATTTTTCCATACTATACCTCTTTTGACTTTTCTACTGAAATTATATCACATTCAGTGATTTTGTCAAGCAATATAACTACTTTTATTTTTTTATTAGTTTTGCTGACTTTACATTTAACAATTTATGGTATAATAGAAAGTATTTAGGAGGTTCTAGTATGTTTAAAACTATAGAAAAGAATTACACAAAGAATTTAAGAGAAACTAAATTCAATAAATTTTATTGGATTACATCAATTTTATTAATTTTAAGTTCTTCGTTATTACAAATTTCTGATAATATTAAGCCATATTTTATTTATATCTTACTTTTAATTTTTGTTATAGGATACTTTATAATAAATTACAAGAAAACTATGAAAAATGTTAATATAAAAAATAAAACAAATTTTATAGAAAAGTTAAAGATTTATAACAACGAAATTGAAAAGCAAAATTTTAATAATATCATACTATTATTGAAACAATATAACTTCAAAACTAAAAATGATTTGAAATTAGCTATTGATTATTATAACAGTGAAAACCCAATTAAAGTAGAATCAGATTATCTAGGATGGATTGTTTCTATTTCATTAACATTATCATCTTTTATTGAAATTGCATATAATACTAAAACTCAGACAATAGATACAACCAAAATATCAATTATATTGAGTTCAACTTTAGGAATTATAATTGGATTTTTAATACCCATAATTATTTTTAAGATATTCATAAACAATTTATTTATTTCAAAGAAAACAATTCGTTCAAACTTAAGTGATGATTTATCATATATATATTTAAATTTTGATAAGTATAAAAATCAGCTATCAAAAAAGCAATAAGTATAACTATATAATATTCAACTTTTCCCCATCTTAGGTAGAAGTTTTAACTTGTGTCCAAGTCGAACATAAGTTATAATTTGACTTACAAAAAATTATATTACATGTTAATCTGTCATTTTTTTAACCCTGTAGCAATATGCGACGAAGTTATAACTTCCGACCAACACGGTCGTATGTTAACCTTGTCTCAATTTGGGACAAAGTTATTTATCTTTAGACTTCGGACCAATTTGGGCCAAAGTAATAATTGTGATATATACGAGTTTTAATTTTATGTACTATTCTGTGCATAATGCACAGAATTTTTTAAATCATGAATCTATAGAAAATTTCAATATTTTTATCTTTATCAATTTCAATTTTATCAATTAATGTTTGTAAAAGTTCTCTAGTAGGGTTCTTTATATCTATTAATTCTCTTATTCTTTTTTCATAGTCTTCTAATTCTTTAGTTTTAATACATTCTTTTTTAGTATTTTTATATTTTTCCAAATCTAATTGTGTCTTATTTAATAGACTTTCTGTTTCATGTGATAATCTTTTATAAGTAGTATCTGATATATTGCCTTTAAATTTATCTTCATATAACATATCAATTTTTGAGATATATTCCTTTATCTTATTTTCTAAATATTTTATCTTTTCTTTACTATCTTCTTTCTTATTATTTTTAGTTGCTATTTCTTTAGATAATGATTTAGAATCAATTTGCTTAATATAATTTTTACAAGTAGTTCTTACTACTTCAAGTAGAGCTTCTTCTAATTTATCATATGGCATAAAATGCGGTTCACACAGTCTTCTTCTTGGATCTCTTGCATATTTATTACAATTAATAGTCCAATAATTATGATTTTTTCGGTACGTAATAGTTAATGCATTACCACATTCTTTGCAAAATAGTAAATTTTCAAATAATCTTTTTTCTCTTTTACTAACACTTACATTAGTCCTTTTGACATTACCTTGTATTCTTTCAAATGTTAGTTTATCAACTAATGGTTCATGTGTTCCAGGAACTATATCCCAATTGCTTTTTGGAAGAGCTTTTTTCTTTTTAGATTTATAATTTACTTTAGTCTGTGTACTTTGAACCATATCACCTGTATACATTCTATTTTTTAGTATCTTCTTAACTGATGATATAGTCCATTGTTCATTATATCTCATTTTAGAATTAGGATTTTTTCGTTTTAAACTACTTGGCGTTTTAATTTTATTATCATTTAAATATGAAGTTATATCAGATAATCCTACACCATTAGCAGCCATTTCAAATATTTTTTTTACTACTGGCGCATATTCTGGATCTGGTATTAAATGCCCTTTTTCTTCTGGATCTTTCATATAACCATAACTTGGATTACTTCCAATAAACTTACCTTTCTTTCTTTTATCATTTAAAACACTTCTAATTTTAATAGAATTTTGTCTACTATAATAATCATTACAAGCAATTATAAATGTGGATGAATCATTACTTGCTTGATTAATTGCACTATCGTAGTTTTCTTGTAATGATATAAATCTTATATTATTTTCTGGAAAAAAGTTTTCTATATAATATCCCGTCATAACATGATCTCTACCTAATCTTGATAAATCTTTTACTATAACCAAATTAGCCATTTTGTTTTTAATGTCTTCAATCATTTTAGTAAATCCAGGTCTTTCAAAATTAGTACCAGAATATCCGTCATCAACATATTCTCCAACAAATATAAAACCTTTTTCTTTTACAAAGTTCATTAATAAATTTCTTTGATTAGTAATACTTTCACTTTCTGATTCATAAGATTTTCCTTCATCTGCTTCAGATAATCTTATATATATGACAGCTCTATAAATATTATTTGGCATTTGTATCAATCCGTTATACATTTATTACTCCTTTCTTTTTTGTATAACAATCAAAGCCATTTAAAGTATAATACTTTATATTCAAACTCGCGAATGTGCTAATTTTTAATTAGTACACTTTTTATATATTTATTTAACAAATCTACCAAATTAAGAGCATTATCATCCTTTTTAAAAGTTTCCGTAATTTTAAACATAAGCCACCTCATAAAATTGTATGAGTGTCTGTTTCATTTTATTTCTTATTCCTCCTCGTATATATCACTTAATAGTTTTTTTAATTCTTCTTGTTCTTCAATAGTTGCTTCATTTTTAGTTATTAACTTACCATGCCAGTATTCATTATCTTCTTCATCTTTATAATAAATACAATCTTCTTTTTCATTTAATTAATTATTATATTGTTTAAAGTTTTGTTTATAGCCTGTATTATAATTATCTTTAATACTTTTTAATTTTAAATTTAAGACCTCCGATAATTTAATTATACGCTTAGAACTATTTGTTTTTTTATTATCATATTCAGCCTTAATATAATCAAAGGTGGCTAAATTACTTATACTTTTTGATATAGTTACTTGTGTTACATTATAAATATCACAAAAATATCTATTAGTAGCCCAACAATAACCATTTTTCTTACAAAGACTTATTATATAAATTAATAATAATCTTTCTAAAAATGTTAATCTATTATCTCTTAATACAGATTTTAAAATAAATACATTTATAAATTCTTCTTTATCCATAATAATCAATATATAAGATATATCTCCAAGATAATAAAAGTGCACTTTTAAATATTATTTTTCCTAGGTGTCTTAATCTTATAACAAATTAAAATAAAAAGAAATTGTACAAAATATACAAAAGGAGTACATTTCTGTACTCCCATAGATATTTTATTTTCTATAATTTATCAATTTATCTTTGTTTTTATTTACAAATTCTGTTAATGTACCATTTTTATATGCATCAAATATTTTTCTTTCATATTTTAATTGTTCAACTCTTTGAATTTTTACATGAAAGACAAAGTTCTTTTTATTCTTATCTATTACTTTCTTTATATGTTCTCTATTCTTTTTTGTTGCTGGTGGTTCAACATATTCTATTGTATTAAACATACCATTTAAAGAAATGAAGCATTTCCACTTCTTAATGTATTCTAATTCATCCTTAGGATCTCCCATTGAAATAAATATATTAAATAACTTATTCATTTTTGAATGCATCTTTTTTGATGCCCTTACACAATATCTTTTAACTGTTAATCCTGTAATTAATGGCAATATTAATTGTTCATTTGGTCCTAATTCTTTTTCTATATCAATTATCTTAATTTTTTTCTCGCTTATAGAATGACCATAATCATTCAAAATATTACTAACCTCAGTAATTAAATCATTAGGGTTAAAATTATTGTCTTTATAAGAAAATGATATATCGTCAACATATGTACTAAATTTACAATTATATTTTATGGCCACATCATTTATTTTATCAAACATTTCCTTATATGATAAAAAACTAACTATGGGACTAGTTGGATACCCCTGTGGAATAATTCTTTCACCCGCATTTGAAGAACTGATAGGAACCGTAATAATTTTTGCCATTCTATCCGCTACATCACTTTCATAAACGATTATATTACCATCTTTATCTTTTTTCTCTTTTACCATATGCAATCCTGACTCTTTGGCAAAGAAATCCTTAACACGCTTAAATTTACAATTTGGAAAAAAACTATTTATATCTAATAATATAAATTTGGTATTACCAATATGATATAAAGCATTTCTTTTATAATCACTTTCTTTCTTTGAAAATAAGTATTCTGGCATTTCTATTTGTGATAAATAAAAGCAAATTTGTCTTAATACTTTTTTATGCTTATCACAACTATCACTAAACTCTCTATATTTGCTTGATATATAATCAGTTGGTTTTTTATCAAATATTTCTTTAGTTACTTTAGATTGATAGAATGTTCTTTTTTTATTTAGAAAATGATGATCGGGGTTTCTTATTTCTTTTGTATATACATTCAAATCTCCATTAGATAATAACTTAGCTAATTTTCTCTTACTATAACATGCATATAAGTCATTTTTATACACTGTGTTTTTTTTCATATTATCACCTCTAAAAAAGGAAAAAGCGCCAAATGCGCTTCACCGGTTAATTAAAAGACAATACTTCGCTCGTTATGAGAATGCCACCTTATTATTAAAATTTGATTTATTCGAATAGATCTTATAAACAATGTACATAATAATTGCAATGCTTTGGAAAACTCCAAAATCGTAATGACCCATAATAAGTATAAATACTATTATGGAATCAAATGGCTTTATCATTTTTAATTTTTTTTGGAAAGAGATAATAATCTCATTTACCTTTTTGCTCATTTTATATCTCACTTTTTTCACCTCCTATTTAATTATTGAAAATAAATAAAAGGTGACACGACCGATGTTTTAATTAACCTCTTCGCATTTAGCTTTCCAGTGGTATGGTGGAATAATGTTTGTAGGTGATGAGACAGCTTGACTGGCTCAGCGCCACAAACATCCAGCATAGCATTTATTTGCTTGCAATTCTCCCAACGTCCCATAAATTTGAGCACACAGTATTATTTCAACTGCTATTGATAATTGTAATTATCCAGTTATTGCCTGCTTTCAAATTACAAGATTATTATATCATATTTTACTTATATTTTCACCTTTCTGTAATTAATTTTGAAATTTTTAACAAATTATCATTTTTTTCATTCATAATTTCATTTATAGCTACTTTTTCTTGAATTTTCATATAGCTACTTATAAAATCATAATTTATGTCACCGTCAATATATGGCAATACTATTTCCATATTTTTAATTACATTCTCATTGAATGATGTTTGTCCCCACGAAAAGTTTTGAAAAGATTTTCTCATCGCCGTTACTAGATAAAGTGCCAACTTCTTATCTAATTTACCATTTTTAAATTTCATTATTTTTATCTTATCGCCAGTAAAATAATCCTCTTCTTGATAAAAAATTGTAGCCGTATCTTGTCCAAAAGAAATGGTTTCCCTTGGATTTAAAAACACTTCATTTTCTGTTATATATCCTTTAATACCATTATTACTATTACTTCTGACTACATATGGATATTTTCCACCAAATTTAACCGTATTTGCATTAAATTTCTTTTTGGAAGAGACTACATCAAATAATTCTCCAATTTTAATATTTTTATATTTTATTTCATTATTTTTTATCATATTCAAAAGTTTTGTATCATCGCTTGTTATATTTAGATTATCTAAATTCATTTGTCTTTTATATTTATCTTTCAACTCATTATGTTCACTTTTTATTGTCCTTAATAATTCATTTTGCATATCGTTTATATATTGTTCCATGTATTTAAAGTCTAAGTTGCCCGAGTTATTTATAGGTAATGAGACATCCATGTCAGAAACAATTTTACGATTAAATTTTGTTGCATAATCAAACCTTCCTTTAGCTAATTTTTTAAAAAGTGTTAAAAAATATAGTAGAGATTTTTCAGTCCATTTTTCTTTATTCTTTTTTGGATATAATCCTTGAATATGTGAATATCCTATAAAATCATCAGGTTGATAAAATATTGCATCACCAGTAGTAGTATCACTAAAAGTAATCATATTTCCTTTTTCTGTTGCAGGTAATGATGTATAACCACCTATTCCATTATTAATACTTGTATTTGTTATAACTGGTGTCGTACCATTTTTTTAAACAAATCATTGTTTGTTAGATCATACCTTTTTGTTGGGTGAATATCAAAGAGTTCTCCAATTTTAAAATTTTTATATTCCATTTTAAATCACCTCCAACTAATAATAAAATTTAACTTTCCAATCAAGATATTCTTTAATAGTATTTTTAAAATCTTCTTCAGTTGGTATCGTGTCAATTTTTTTATGCTGAGAAAAAGTCCAATCATCTCCATTTAAACTAATTGTATCCTCTATATATTCTTTTTCAGAAAAATATCTTAAATAACTCTTACCATATAAAACCAAATTGACAATTTCATCATATCTTTCATATGCATTATTGGTATTTTTTAAATTAACATCTTGTCCAGATTTTTTTCTATTTTGTCTGGTATATCCATCATTCGTAAAATCAATAAATTTTACGATTTGTTTTTCATTGTGTGGAATACCAATATTAAATACATAAATTGCTGTTTGTACACCAGCCTTTCCTTTGAAAATATCTGGCATATGAATACTTGCTATTAAAGAATTATTTTGCAAAAGTTTTTTAGTATATGGCAATCCAATACCACTGCCTGCATTCTCCTGAATTAATATTGCAGCTCTACCATTTTCCATTTTACTTAATGCTTTTTCAACAAAAATAAAGCCTTTTCGTGGAGCAGAATATGGCGGATTTAATAAAAATACATTTGCCGGAAAATCTTTACCATTTAAATCTCCTTGCTCATACTTGCCATCAAATTCGGTCAAACTGTCCTTATGAATAATATTTGAGGATCCGTCACCCATTAAAATCATATTTAAAACTGCTAGTAAATAAATGTCTGATCTTTTTTCAATACCAAGTAATTGTTGATATTTAATTTTTGCTATCTTTTTTTTTAATTCTTTTGGACTATTTATTCTTTCTTCAGCATCCCTTATCATTAATTTCATAGATGAAATCAGAAACCCTGCAGATCCCACTGCATAATCCCAAACATAACTATCTTTATTTACTTGAGCCAATTTTGCCATTAATTCAGTTACATATCTGGGTGTTAGTACAACATCATTTTTATCACTATCAGGTATATCAACCCAAGCATTAAGTACATTAAATAACTTACCGGTAAAATCTAAATGTCTTGCAGATGTAAATATAGGCATTATTTCATTCTTTACGATTGTATAAACTTTTTTTAATTTGCTTTCTCCATTTATTGGCTTCCATAAATCTGAATATATAAATACTCTTGATAAATCATTAATAATCATGTGCTTTTTTTCTTGAGGCAAATTTCTTTCTTCTAAAAAAGAATCAATTTTATTTATAATTACTATGCCATCATTTACTTTACTTCCAGTTTCACCTTTTAAATCATTTATTTCAAGTGGTGATACTTTATTATCCACTCCTAGACCAGCCATAATTAATCCTGTTACCAATTCAACTCTTGATCCAACTGATATTTTTAAATCATCCTGCATAACCTGGTTTAAATTTTTTAATTTAATTTCAATATCATTTTCAACTTCTTTGGACTTTTTTTCTATTTCTTCAGAAGTTAAATTTAAATTAGTGATTTTATCTATTAATTCATCAATATTGTTTGGGAGTAAAAATGTTAAATCATCATAATCATCTATCTTTTTAGGAATAAAATAATTTTCAGCAGATACATAATATACCCCAAGTTCAAGTTTAATCTTATCTGATTGATAATATCCATTAATCCCTATTGCAATTACCTCTTTATAACTTTCAGTATGCTCTATAATAGCATTAGCATAATGAATAGCTCCATTTACAGCATATTTATTAATATTATTAAAATGTGGGCTTCCATCTTTAGTTTTATTGTCAATTTCACCAGATGAATTAAGTTTTATAAAGTCTCCTTTTTTTCCTTTTACTTCTATCATTACGGGTATATATCGTAAATCTTTTGTTTCTATAAATAGTTTAATATCCGGGAAATTCTTACCAGAGCCACCACTTTTTGATGGTGCTATTTTTAATGCTTTTTCTATTTCAGAATTAATCACCTCAGTTTTTGTATAATATTTTATCTCTGATAATTGTATTTTTGCAATATCTTCTACTTGTTCCTCTATACTACTTTTACTCATACTACTTACTCTCCTTCTTCATTTTTTCATTAATAGCTTCCACAACAAATTTATTTATACTATATCCTCTATTGTTATTCTTTTTTGAGTGAACTAAATCACTAACCTTTTTGTATAGTTCTGGAGCCATTCTTAATGGTATCGAAATTTTTTCTTCTTTCTTTTTATCCATATTATCCCTCTTTATTTTGATATCAACATATCTTGATATAATGATATCATAATTTTAGCTCTTAATCAAGGGTTTGGGAATAATCCCACAAAAGAATTTCGTGCGGGAGTAGAAATTCAGTGCTGGCTGGACAATAGTTTAACTCCCAAATTAATTTACTCTTGTTCCATAAAATTAAAAATCGTGGTAAAAAAGTAAAAATATTTTACATAAAAACTCTATCAATTTGATTAGATAGAGTTCTCTCTTTTAATAATATTTCTTCAATATCATTGGATTATTTTTTACTATTTTTAAATTATATTTTATTCTTAATATCTTTTTTATAGATGGTATTAACTTATCTATATCACATCTTACATTAAATACGTCTATTGCTGAATTAATATGATTTATTAAATTACATTCTGATAAACAATGTCTACTATATGCATTTGCTAAATAAAATGCTACTAAATCAGGTATAACATAATTATTTAAATAATCATTTATATTGTTATAGAAAGGTAAATATATTTTTTCAAATTCTTTATCAGTTATATCAGACATAGATATATTCCTTTAAAACTATTTCTTCTGTTATATCTTTTATATTATTCATTTTACCTATCCATAGCATTTGATTACTACTTTTTAATTCTTCAGTAATATTTTCTTTTTCAGTGAGTTCTTTAATTAACTTCTGCACCTTCTCCATAACAATAGTATCGATATCATGAATATATTCATTTATTTTATCATTAACCAGTAAATTAAAGTATAATCCTAACTTTTCTTTCTTCATATAATTTAATCTTAATAATCCATATTTTCCTATATTATATTGTTTTTTATTTTCTAATATTAAATCTGGCAATAAATAATCACCTTTCTTAGTGTAACTAATATTCATAACATTTCTCCATTTCTTTCTATATTTATTTAGCTTTAATTGTTATACATTCGTTACACTTTGACTATCGCCACCACCTGCATTAATGTGATTACTTATTACTATAACATCTTTAGAAGTACCAAAAGCATTCTTAATTCTATTTGTTCTCTCTGTCGAATCAATTGTTTCATCAGTAGTTCTAGTTATATAAGTAGGAATACCTAACTCTCTTAGCCTATCATACATATACTTACTTATAAGTAGAGTCAAATCTTTTTCAATAATTCCATTTCCGCTAGCACCTGGATCACTACCACCATGCCCAGCATCTACAACAACACCCTTTAAAGCCATATTTATCACCTATTTTAGTATATGAAACATTAGGCTATAAGTTCTTTATAATTTCCAAACTTAACAACAACTTTATTTTTATCTTTATAATTTGTTACATTAACAATTCTATTAATATAAAGAGATTTACAATTTTTGTTACTTCCGACTTTTACATTGTTCGTAGTTGATAATATTATTACTAATAATATAACTAGAAGAACACATGAAGTAATGATTTTTTGTTTCTTCTTAATTTTTAATTTTCGTTTCTTCATATTATCATTATTTTTTTATTAAAAAGGAGTTAGAGAAAACTCTAACTCACTGTTTAATTTTTTTGCTTTCTTTTATAACCATATAATCCAGACCCAGCTATTCCAATTATTGAAAGAACAGATGTTACAATATAAAAGCCTACATTATCACCAGTTTTAGGATTTTCTATATTACTTATCTTTTCTGTTGCAATTATTCCATATTCACTTAAATGAGTTGTTTCAAATACTATGTATCCATCTTCTATAGTAGCAGTTATATTTTCTTGGATTTGGTTATCTTTAATATAAACTACTTCATATTTTTTATAACCTTTTAAATCTTCTGGTAAAGCAATTCTTATTTTCATTTTAGTATCAATAATTTCAACTTTTTGACCATTTTCTAATACATTAATATCTACTAGATATTTAACATTTTGATCAGCAAGTTCTTTTTTAACTTCCACTTTTTTAGTATCTAATACATAATCATTACTAATTTCTTTATCAAATAGGATACTCGCTTTTACTTCTCTATCATTCGTAGTTTCTTTTGTTGAAGGAATCATCCTTATTTTTGTGTCAACACTAAATGATTGTTCATCATAAGTGCTTCCACATGTATATCCAACTTCTTGTCCATTAATTTTTAATTTTGTATTTTGTCCAAAAAACCACTTCTCACCACCTTCAGCTGTAGTTACTAAAGCTAATTCATAAGTATATGTTTTATTTTTATCAAACATAGTCATTAATTTTCCACCCCAGTATTCAAGATGATCATCATTATTAAACCAATCTACAGAACTTATTCCTGCATCATTAGTTCTCCATGCTTCAAAAACAAATTTATATCTATCGTCTGATATTGTTCCAGTAAATACTGGTTTCTCACCATTACTGAATTTTAAAGTTACATTATTAATTTCAACAACATCTATTTCTTGCTTTTGTATTGGCTTAGTTGGTTTTATTGTCTTTATCGCTGGAACAAATATTGACTTTTTATCTTGTCCAACACTCATTGTATTTACTTTTTCACCATTTACATAAACTTCTGTATTATCAGCAAATGTATATCCGTCTCTTGCCTTCAAAGATATAGTGTACATATAACTCTTTCCTTCTTCAAAAGAAGTTATTTTTTTGTCTTGTGCTAAAGCATTATTTTTATCATCATCAGAATACCAAAACTTAATTGGAACAAGTTCTCCATTTTCAGCAGTTTCCATCTACTCCCAATATTCGTATTCAATATCATAGTAATATGCAGTATCACCACTACTTATAGCATAAGATTCTGGTTTATCTCCTGCATTATAATTAAATTTTACAGCATTAATTTCTACTTTATCAATTGCAGTTGCTGCAAATGTAGTTATTGGTGCAATGCACATAGTAAATAAGAACATTAATACAGCAGCAATTAGTATTTTACTTTTCTTCATATCTTTTGCTCCTCTTATAATCAATCTTAGGAGAAATCCTATAGATTGATTTTCTTCTTTCTATTATATTTTTGAGTTATAATAACTCTTGCCTGTGGATTTGTTAATCACATTCTTTCATCATTCCTCATACCTAACTTCACTCATATAATTAAATCCACTTAAGAAATGATCATATGAGTAATCTCTTACTCTGTTTTCCATAACATCATTTATAGGTATAAGTGTATAATCTTTTAATAATACATACTTATATGTAAATGTTAATATTTCATCGTAGTATTTAGTTAACATATTAATTTTAACTGTTGTAATAACTTTCTTGTTTGAATTAGTATTAAAATAGCTCATTAATTCATAAAAACCTTTATCAGTTTTTACTATTCTCTCATTGTAGATTCTAATTACTTTTTCACCCTCATAATTACCACTTATTTTTTCAACAGTTGGATATTTTTCATTTCCATAGTTTTTACTATATAAAATATTATCTTTTACATAAGCATATTCAGACATAAAATCATAATCAATCTTTTTACCAAGGAACTCTGTTGAATATTCCCATTTAAGATAATTGCTAAGACTATAATTTGCATTTAAATACATATCATAACTATCTGTAACTTTATTATCCGTATTATCATCATGTAAGGTATATATTGTATCATTATAATCATAAAACTTTATATCTGCTCCAGAATTTGGAGTAATATTCATAACATTAATATTCTTATCTATATCATATACTTTTTTATAAACAAATTCTCCATTATCTAATTTTTGTGAATTAAAAATATAAATAGAATTATTGGTTATAAATGAATATTTACTAAATGAAGTATCTTCAGTTAATATTTCTCCACCCTTTAGTTTTTGATACTCTTTATCTGGATATTTCTTCTTAAGTTCATCCATTATTGAACTTGCCTCTGGAGGAGTATGATCATTTAATTCTTGTTTTCTATTTTTAATAATAATTATAGAAACAAAACCTATTAATACGATGAAAGCAATAATGACATAAATAATTTTCTTATTCTTCATATTGCACCTACTTTTCTATATATCCGCTTGTCTTTTTTAAATACATATCGTCAGTTACTGCTTTATATCTTTCTCCATCATATTCATCATTAAATCCATTATATGCCTTATATATTTCATTTGTTTCAGTATCATAAACTCTTTCATAACCAAGTGTGGCATCACTTTGTTTTTGACTCATAATATCAAAAGATGTATTTCTTTTATTCCATGAATCCATTATTCCATCACTTATCTCATTACCTATTGCTCTAATTTGCTGGAAATTTTTCATAACGGCATCTTGTTGTTGATTAAATCCATTTATAAATGTATCTGTAAAATTAAGTGAAGAACAAATAGTATTTAGTATATCTTCCCAATCTATAAATTCATCTTTTGGTGTGGTAATAAAAATCGTATCATACACATTTAAGTATTGTATATCTATTTGTTTTCCAGAAATTATATTTTCTGAAACATAATAAGTACCTACATCATATACATAAGCAGTAAATATTCCTTCTCCATCTTTACCATTAGCATCTTTAAATGTTGCTCTTAACATATCTCCACCTAAACTGCCTTTACCTAAATTCTCACTTACAGTAAAATCTGTTAAAGTTGGGAATGTAAATAGAGCTGTATTATTCAAAGTACCTAAGTCATTAAATATTTTATAAAATCCTAAAGTATCTTTAGTAGCTATTACACTAGTTTTAGCAAACATATCATTTGGATAGTATTTTTGTTGCCATCTTTTAGCATCTTCTGATTTGTTATAACCTTCAGATTTCATATTGAAGAAAAATTGATAGATTGGATTATCAGGATTATATACTCTAATCGTATAGTGAATATAATCACCAATTGTATCCACTTTCCATCCTTTTGGTTTCTTAATAGAAAACTCATTTGTTTGATAATCTTCAAGTTCTATTTTACTGGCCTCTGATTTTACTATTTTTATATTTTTATCAGGATTATAAAACAAGCCTTTATTTTCCCCTTTATTAACTGTAAAAATACATCCAATAACAAAAACAACAACGACACCAATTACAATAAGATTTTTTTTAGAAATATTAAATTTGTCAATCTTCATAAAATTGTATTCTCCTTCCTATTTATTATTATAAGTTAAAAAAACAAACAAGACAACAAAGTTGTCTTAAAAAACAATGTTTTTGGTGGAAACTTATTTTTATAATTAAAAAAATATAGTATAATAGTATTTATGGAAGTGATAAGTTATGAAATTTAATGAAGTTTTAAACAGATATTTAAAAGAATTAGACTGCACCGCAAGAAAATTGTCAATAGAATCAGGATTAACTGGATCAGTTATATGTAGATATAGAAGTGGTGAAAGAACTCCTATAAAAAATAGTGAACAATATGAAAAGTTAACAACTGCTCTTTTTAATATTGCCAAAGAAAAAGGAAAAAGCAAATTTACTCTAGATAAAATAGTAAATGACTTTAATAGTACATTTCAAAATGATGACTTTGACTATAATAATTTTAGTAACAACCTAAATACGTTAATAACATCACTTAATATAAATACTCATGAAATGTCAAAATATATTTTATTTGATGCCTCACATATTTCAAGAATTAGATATGGTAAAGCTAGACCATCTAATCCAATAGAATTTTCTAATAAAATATGTACTTATATTTTTAACAGATATAAAAGTCCTGATGATATAAATAACCTATCTGCTATTACTGGTTGCAAAAAAAGTGACTTAGCAAATAATAAATTTTATAATACTCTGTTTGCTTGGTTAACATGTGGAACAACTCCAGTTAAAAACCAAGTAGCTGATTTTTTATATAATCTTGACTCATTTAATTTAGATGACTATATAAAAGTAATAAAGTTTGATAAATTAAAAGTTCCTAATATTCCTTTTTATAAAGCAAAATCAAGGCATTATTATGGACTTGAAGAAATGAAAAATGGAGAACTTAATTTTTTTAAAGCAACTGTTTTATCAAATTCAAAAGAAGATATTTTCATGTGTAGTGATATGCCAATGGAAGATATGGCAGAAGATACTGAATTTGGTAAAAAATGGATGTTTGGGATAGCTATGTGTTTAAAAAAAGGACACCACCTAAATATTATTCATAATGTTGATAGACCTTTTAATGAAATGATGTTAGGACTAGAAAGTTGGATACCTATTTATATGACTGGACAAATATCTCCATATTATTTAAAGGATTCAAAAAACAGTATATATGGTCATTTAGACTATGTTTCAGAAACTGTAGCATTAACTGGGGAATGTATTAAAGCTCATCATAATAAAGGAATGTATTATTTAACCACTAATAAAAATGAAATTAAATACTATAAAGAAAAAAGTGATTTACTTCTAAAAAAAGCAAAACCACTTATGGAAATCTATAAAGAAAATAATATAAGAGAATACAAATTATTTCTTAAAAAAGATGAAAATATAATATGTGATAGAACAAGGTATCTTTCAGCACTACCTTTATTTACAATAACTGATGAACTACTAATTAAAATATTAAAAAGAAATAAAATAGAAAAATCTGACATTGACAAAATAATTAAATATAAAAATGAAGAATTAAAATATATGAATAATATTTTCAAAAATAATAAAGTAAACGATTATATTTATGTAATAAAAGAAAATGAATTTAAAAATGATACTCCATCACTTTCACTAAATAATTTATTTATAGATAAAAAGATAACTTATACTTATAAAGAATATATAGAGCATTTAAAACAGACCAATGAATATGGAAAAAAAATAAATAATTATGAAATATACTACATTAACAATAAAACATTCAAAAATATAACAATAACATTTATTAAAAATCATTATGTAATTATTTCAAAAAGTTCTAATCCAACAATACACTTTGTTATTGAACATCCAAAATTAGTTAAAGCCATTGAAAATTTTAATCCACTAATAAAGGAATAGATGAAAGATAAAGAAATAATGGAACAAATACTATTTTACACACAATATTAAGAAATAATATAATAGTTAACATATCAGTTTTTTAGAATATAAAATAAATTTTATATAAATTATACAATATCAATTGGCGAAAATTAAACTAATGATATGGTGACATTTTAAAAAAATTAACAAATAATCACAATTATTAAGAATAATTAGCAAATTATATTGACTTTTTTCAAATTTATGTATAATATATAGACCTATCGAAAGTTATTCGATGGAAAGGGTTTTGGTAAAATGAAAAAAGTTTTTAGAACTTTAACTATTTTTGTTGTTGCTTTTAGTTTCTTTACCGGAAAAGTTACTGCTCAAACTAATCCAGGTGAAGTTAAATTTACAAAGACTGCAAAAGTAGTGACTGGTGATGGAGAAGATGGAAGAAGTGCTTTAATTAACTTAAATGTTAATGGTAATTCATTCAATATCTATTCATCAGAAAAAGAGGTAGTTTTAGTACTTGATGCTTCTGGAAGCATGAGTGAGTCTAATAAACTATCAAATTTAAAATCATCTGCAAATAAATTAGCTGAAGAACTACTTAAACCTTCTAATAAACAAAAGATTAAAGTAGGAGTTGTTTATTATGCAGATGGAATATCAAAGAAATGTGATTTAAACACAAATTTAGAACAAGTAAAAGATTGTATCAATTCAGTAGAAGCTGATGGTGGAACTAATATTCAACTTGGTATAAAAACTGCTAACGGGATGTTCAGTGGAAATACTAAAGATAAGAGTTTAATTATACTTTCAGATGGGGAACCAACTTTTTATACTGATGAAAACGGAAATAGACATGGTGCAGGAAATAGTGACAACCACGAAGATGGTATAAAAGGTATAAATGGTTACTGGAAAGATTATGTTTATTATTATAACTATTATGATAAATACGATAATACTCTTCTATACAGCTGTAGTATATTTTCTTGTACAGAAAACGTTGGTAAAAAACCTAGTGAAGCTGCATTAGAAGAAATTGCTAATTTTGATGGAAAAGTTTATACTATCGGATTTATGGTTAATGATAAAGCTAAAAGTTTTTTAACTAATTTAGCTGGAAATAAAGGTAAATACTATTCTGCTAACAATACATCAGATTTAAATAGTATATTTACTTTAATAAGTGAGCAGATTGATAAAATAGCTACAAATGTACAAGTAGTAGATGTTGTTCCTAAAACATTCAATGTTAATGAACAATATTTAATTGATAATTATGGAGATAAAACTGTAATTGATGAAAATACATATAAATATGGAGATAATTTAATAGTTAGTAAAAATGATAATGAAGAAACTGTTATAACATGGTTAATAGGTGATTTAAAAGCAAATAACAATAATTCTTTAACATTTAGAATTGATGCTAAAGAAGATTATTATGGAAGTATGTTTACTAATGATGGAGCCATATTAACAGGTAAAGCAGTAGATGGTAACCCATTCTATTCTGAATCTAATCCTTTAAATATTAAATTAGATGACCCAACTGTAGTAATTCCTGCAGTTACTGAAGATGATAATTATACAGTAAATCGTAATCAAACTTTAACAACAGATAAAACTACTGGTGTTAGAAAGAATGATTATAAGAGCGAAAAGAAAGATGAAGCTAAAAGTTTAACTGATGAAGTTATTCTAGTTAATAATGTTAAAAATGGTACTTTAACTTTAAATAGTGATGGTTCATTTACATATATTCCTAAAAAGAACTTTATTGGAACTGATAGTTTTACTTACTATATATTAACAACTGTTATTAATAATAATAATGAAAAAATAGTAGTTAAATCTAAAGCAGCTACTGTAACTATCGAAGTTAAAGGAGTAAATACTACATATGTAGTACAATATTTAGAAAAAGAAACTAATAAAGAATTATCAAATAGTAAAACTGGTAGTGGTTTAGTAGGAGATGAAATAACTGAATCATATATTAATATTCCTAACTATAAGTTAAATGGAGAAGAAACTATTAAATTAGTTTTAAATGAAAAAAATAATATAATAACATTTTATTACGAAAAAATTAAAACTTCAGTTAATGTTAAATATTTAGTTGAAGGAACAGATATTGAACTAGAAACTGAAACAATAATTAATGGATTTGTAGGAGAAGAATATACTACTAGTCCAAAGAATATTGAAAATTGGGAACTAGTTAGTGAACCAACTAATAAAAATGGTATATTAAAAGAAGAAAACGAGAGTGTTATATATTACTACAAAAAAGTTATCGGCAAACTTATTATTAAATACGTAGATGAAGAAGGTAATAATTTAATAGATAGTGATATTTTAGAAGAACAAACTGGAACAGAATATATTACTAAAGCAAAAGATATTACTGACTATGTTTTAATTAAAGTTGAAGGTAAAGAAAATGGTAAATATACTAAAGAAGATACTATTATAACTTATGTTTATAAGTTTGAAGGTGGTAAAGGTCAAGGAGAACCAGATCCAGAAATACCTAATACTGGTATAAATGAAGGATATGGTATTGAAATTCTATCTATTTTATCTTTAATAAGTTTAATAGTATTAAAGAAAAAAAGTTATTAAAAAGTTAAATAAAAGATTGCTAATAATTTATAGTTAGCAATCTTTTTTTATACTTATTTCTTCATTATATATTTTATAATACTTTTTAATAATTTCACTCCAAGAAACACCTAAATTTTTTTTAGCATTTCTTGAGACTTTTTTTAATTCACTCTCATTATTAAAAATACTAATTATTTTATTCTTATATAAATTAACATCTAAATCACTCAAATAGCCATCAACCCCATCAGTAATTGTTGACCCAACCATACTCTCTCTTATAAATAAACCTGGTGTCATATTAACTGCAGCTTCTATTCTAACTAAACTTGAAGTATCAAACAAAGATGGAAATAATAACAAGTCACTTCTCCTATAAATATATGAAAGAAGTTTTCTATCTGTTATCTTACCAGTCAAAATAACATCGTTTTCTAGATTATACTCTTTTACTCTATCAATAAGTTTTTCATAGTCAGGCCCTTCACCAACAAAAAACATTTTAAAAGAAAAATTATCATCCTTAAGTAATTTAAGTGCATCCATTATAAAAAATATATTTTTAATATCAATTATTCTACCAACAAAAATCATAACTTTATCTTCTTCTTTAAGATTAAACATTTCATTAATCATGTCCTTTTTTATACCCTTAAAAATTGCAGGTTTCAAATCAGTCCCATTATAAACAATTCTAATTCTCCCTTTATATCCATAACTTCTTGCTTCAAGAACCAAAGGATCATTAACAACAGTACATAAATCACATTTATTTAAAGATTTAATAAGAACACCTGTTACTTTTTTAGCAATTGCTCCATTTTTAACAAATCTTTTAAATTCAAAATCAAACCTAGTATGCAATGTAGATATACAAGGAATATTTAATTTCTTAGCAAGATTAATCCCAATACGCCCTAATATAAAAGGAGAATGTATATGTATTATATCAAACTCTTCATTAATAAGTTCACTTTTATTACAAAAAACATCAACTATTTTATAAGAAGTAAAAGGTACCTTTAAACTTTTTAACCTAATAACTTTATAAGGAAACCCTTTATCATCACATCCATCAATATATGGACACACTACAACAACATCAGCATATTTTGTTAAACATCTAGCCAAATTATCAACAACCATTGTAACTCCATCTATATTAGGATAATAATTATCTATAAAAAGACCTACTTTCATTCTTTTCTTTTTCATACAACATACCTCAATATAAATATACTATATTTTTAAAAAAAATACTATTAAAAATAATTAGATATTGTAAACTATAATTTACAAGAACATTATTTTTTATTATTATTTAATCTTTTAAGTTCTAAAACACTAATATTTAAATTATTATCTACCCCACTTCCTATTTTAACGTCCTTTTTATTATTTCCATGATAATCACTTCCAACAGTCATAAATAAATTATATTCTAAGCATACTTGCTTATAAAACTTCATTTCTTCATTAGTATGACTTGAATGATACACTTCAATTCCTCCTAACCCACACTTAATTAATTCTTTTAACAAAATCAAAAACTCTTTTTTATCAAGTTCTAAACTTTTTGGATGTGCAAGTACACTAACCCCATGAGCCAAATTAATAACATTTATCGCTTCTTTATAATTTATCCCTTTTCTATATTTTCTTGTATTTTCATAAGCTGTAATTAAATATTTATTAAACGCATCTTTAACATCACTAGCATACCCATACTTTACACACATCTTAGCAATATCAACCCTGTTAATAGTTTTTCCTTCATTATACACACTTTCTATTAATTTAACCAATTCTATATTACTAAATTCTAAATTATATTCTCTTTTAACTTCTTCATAAATTGTCAAAAATGAATTAATCTTATTTTCCTTAATCCACGATAATTTATCATTTAAATATTTATTATCTATATCTATTCCATATCCCAAAATATGCATTCTACCATGATTAACCTTAACAGATAATTCAACTCCATCAACAAATTTCAAACTCTCATCATTATGTAAAACATTCTTATATTTTCTAATTCCTTCAATCGTGTCATGATCAGTTATAGAAAGTACACCTACATTTGATTTTTTTGCTAATTCCAATACTTCAAGTGGACTATTTGTTCCATCACTATAATTAGTATGAGTATGTAAGTCAGCTACTTTTATTAAATCATAATACTTCTTTAATACTTCCTCTTTTTTACTTTCATCATAATTAAATCTACTCATTAACTTCGCAATTTCTTCGCTATCATTAGATTTATACATATAATCACTTCCCTTAGTTACATTATATAACAAAATTAATAATTAAAAAATTACCAATTAGTTATATTTGTAATAACTACAAGTTATAAAAGCCATTAAAAATATGTATTATACTTATTACCAAAAAAGGAGTATATTATTACCAAAGAAAGGAAGAAAATCATGAATAAAGAAATGTTAAATTTACTAAAAAAGAAAAAAGAACTTATTAATCAAATTATAACTATAAGAGAAAAAACTAATTATTACGAACTAAATAACCTTTTATTAATTTCAAAAAAATATTTAAAAGATAACAATGACACATTAATTCTCAGTGAGTATATAAATAAAATTAATAAAAAACTAAAGACACTAGAAAGTGAAAAAAATCTAACTATAGAAGAAATAAAAAAAATATGTTCACATCAAATAGTAATTGATGAAAGAAAAGAAAATAATTATATTTACCCAAACTACATCTACTGTCCAATATGTACTTCTTTTTTAGAAGACATACCACCCTCATCAAGACATATAATAACTGGTAAAGTAAAAAATGATTTTAGCATTGACTACGAAATATTAAGTGACACTGATAAACTTGAAGACTTTTTAACAAAACTAGAGTATACAGAAAATATACAAATACTAAGGAGATATTAAAAATGAAGAAATATGAAATTAACACTTTACTTAAACTAAAAAAAGAATGCCCTAAAATTTCAACAGATTTACTAGATTTACAAAGAGTTATTATTACAAATATAGAAAATCCAGAACTCAAAAATAACATTAAAAATATTAAAGAATTACTAATAAACGAAAGAAAAAATTTAATAAATAAATATGACGAATTAGAAAAACTACAAAATAAATGTAAACACGAAATAAGATTAACATCAATAGATAAAGAACACACTTGCATTTTATGTGGTAAAAAAATATCAGGTGAAAACACTTTTTCCTGGAGTGAAAATATAAACAGAAACAATAACTACATATCTTTTCGATATAAAAAAGAAGATAATCCAAATGGCGACTTTGACATATATAACGAAAATGGTTACACGATAGAAGAATTAACAACCATAACATCCAACATATTAGAAAGCTATAATGATATTGATGAGATAAACTTAATACAAGAATTCAAACAAAGAAACATAAAAAATATGAAAGTAATAAATAAAAAAGACAAAATTGAAAACTACATTCTGGTAATTGATGGCACTAATAAAATATATATAGATGAAAATAACTACATTTTTAGACTACATAAAAATCATACATTCAAAATTGTAGACTACTTTTCACAAATACCAAGTATAAAAATAAAATATATAGTTAATAAAGAATTTAAATCCAGTGAAGAATATAAAAAAATAGAAAATAACCCAAACATAAAAATTATATTATATAATGAAATATCAACCATTAACAAAGAACTAAATAACGACCAAGATATTCCATATAAACTAATATTTAATTATAGTAAACTATATACAATAACATATTCTTCAAACAAAATTAATTTAATTCCTTATAATTTAGACCTAACAATTTTCCATTCAAAAATAATAACTGAAGAAATTAAAGAAGAAAATAATTTACTAAAACTAAAAAAAGACTTATATTATAGTTGTATTAAATAACTCTTTTTAGTATAATAAGGTCATAACTGGAGGTTATTTATGAATATTGATTATGAACTATATAGAATATTTTATATTGTAGCTAAAAATGGAAACATAACAAGAGCTAGTAAAGAACTTTTAATAAGTGAGCCTGCTGTCAGTAAATCAATTAAAAACTTAGAAGGGTATTTAGGTGCACCACTATTTACTAGAACAAAAAAAGGAGTAAACTTAACAACTGAAGGAATTACATTGTACGAATATATTAGTAAAGGAATAGAATACTTTAAAAGTGGTGAAGCAAAATTTAATGAATTAATTAACTTAGAAAGTGGCACTATTAGAATTGGAATAAACACTACTCTAACAAAAGAGTTTTTAATGCCTTACTTAGAAACTTTTCATAAACTTTATCCCAATATAAATATAGAAATAAGAACAAATCTAACTAGTGAATTAAAGTCTATGCTTAAAGATGGTCTAATTGATATGCACATTTTAAATCTAACTAATGAAGAAACAAAAAATGATTTTAACATAATAAAATGTAAAACAATAACTGATTGCTTTGTAAGTAATAAACCTATTAAAGAAAAAATATCAATTAAAGAATTAAATAACTACCCTTTAATACTTCAAGACAAAAATTCTAACACAAGAAAATTCCTAGATGATTTTGCAAATAAATACGAAATAACTTTAAAACCAAAAATTGAAATAGGAAGTTATTACTTAGTAAGTGAGTTTTCACGTATTGGTCTTGGAATTGGTTATGTTACAAAAAATTATATAAAAAATAATTTAGATAAAAAAGAACTATTTATTGTACCAATTAAAGAAAAAATTCCTTCTAGAGAGATAGGCATATTGCTTAATAAGAATACTACACCTAACTTTAGTACAAAAGAATTAATAAAAATAATTACACAAAATACTACTAATTAACTAAATTTCCGGGCTATCAACAAATCCTGGATCCTTAAATCTAAAATAAACTAAACAAATTGCACCAACAACAAAAAATACACTACCAAAAAGTCTTATTCTAATAAGATTTTTTTCTTTAGAACTTGCTTCATTATAAATTTCATAATTTCTTTTCAAATAATAAAGATAAATTATAAGTGCTATAACTATAGTTATCTTAAAAATAGTACAACCCTTTTCATGATAAGAACTATCACCTGTTTCAATAAACTTTTCCTCATAATTAGTACCTATTATTCCCATTACTGAAATAATTATAAAAACAACATAAATAATTTTTTCAATATCTAAGTTTACCTCTATACTATTTCTCATAATAAATTATAAGTTTTACACCACAATAAAAGACCTCTAATTAGAAGTCTTATCAAAACTAACAGTCTTAGACCATTCTAAGAATTTAGGTTTGTACTTATCTTTATTCTTTTCTGAACAAATAAATTGTATTAACCAAAAAGCATCTTCTGACTTATTAACTGTAGCTAAATAATAAATATTCTTTCCATTCATTTCTTTAACATATTCAAAATAAACAACACCATCTTTATTAATTACTTCACTATCTAATTTATTATTACTAACTACTAACCTAGCATAATCTTCTAAAGAATTTTCACTAGTAATATTTACTTTTTCTAAATCAGTAAAACTTTCTTTTAAAGCAGTAAATTCCATATCTATTCCCTTTAAATAAACAGTTTGACTAACTATATCAGTTTCTACTAAACCATCTTCTAAAGTAACATTTATACCATTAACACTATATTCCTTCTCCCCAACATTAAATTCACATCCTGCTAAAAAGAAACAAAAAACAACTGCGACTATACCTAAAATAATTCTATTTTTCATATCATAACTCCTCATACTATAAAAGTGTACCATAAAAAATATAAAAAATCTATAAAACAAAGTTTCTAATTTACAAAAAAATATAAATTCAATAAATCTATTATATAAATAATTTAATATTCTAAGTTTAAAGATAAAATAAAATTTAAATCTATAAAAAAGAAAAACTGTAACTAATCGTTACAGCCACTTTTACATACATTGCTTTTAACTTCATTAAATGCTTTTTCAAATAATAATTTTAGGTCTTCACTACCTTCATTTTTCCAGTAATCTTCAGGTTTTTCATAACCTTTTGTATCAAGTGATGTTTCATCATTAAATAGTAGTATTTTCCCATCTTTTACAGTAATTAAAGCAGGTACAAATACTCTTTTATTTCCCTCTTCATCATTTGGTAGGTATTCATTTAATATTTTTACTATTTTTTGATATTTTTCAGAATTATTTTTTCTATCTTCTAGAATATTAAAATAATAAACTTTGTCTATACCAACTTTTTTAGCTACTTCTTCTACATAAGGAACATAAGCTTGACACCAAGGGCATTCAGGAAAACCTAAATATACTACACCAGTTCCCTTTTCAAGTATGTTTATTATTTGATCTATATTTCTATAAACAAATGGATTATTTTCACTCACCTTACTATATTCATTTTTAAATCTTAGAGCATCAGTTTCTTTATTATCATCTTTCCTAATAAAGAAGAAATATAATAGAATTAACCCTATAACTACAAGTATAGCTCCTAATAAAAACTTTTTTAAATTTTTCATGTTTATCCTCCTCCTTCTATTTAAATGATAACATATTTATTTTTATTTGTAACTAAACTTAAGGTTGAGTTTATTTTTTATTACAAGTATTACTTAAATTAAGAGGAATTTGATATTTAGTAATATTACCCTCATTATCAGTAGCATTAATAACTATATATAAACTATTATTATCATACTTATCACACTTATTAGAAAAATCTTTCAAATCAAAATCAATATTCTCCAAATAATCTTCTAACTTAATACTTCCATCATAATTATATTTACAAGTATCAAGTACTTTAAACTTATCATCCTTTTTTTCATACAAACCACATTCTATTTTTACATATTTAGTAGTATCATCTCCTCCACAATAAGTAACATTTCCTAAATGTAAATGACTATCACTCTTATTATAAGCAAGTGACCCATAAATATTAAAGTCTTCACAACTTGAACTAATTATCTTAAAGTTTATTTGATTATCCCGAAAATTAAATGAAGCAATTACTATTAATAAAATAACTAATATAATTGAAGTCAGTATTATTAACTTCTTTTTATTCTTATTAACTTTCCCATCTAAAATACTATCTAAACTAATATTATAATCTTCACATATTAACTTTAAAACACTAATATCAGGTATATTTTTTCCATTTTCCCATTTACTTACCGCTTGATAAGTAACACCATATTTATTAGCAAACTCATTTTGTGTAAGATTACTCTTTATTCTTAACTCTTTAATCAAGTTACCAATTCTAACTGGATCCATTAAATCACTCCTTATAAATCAAACACTTTATAAACTAAAAGACTATTAATAATTAATAAAACTACACCTATTACCAAATGCACTTCATTCATAGGAAATTTACTTACTTCATATAAAACACTAACTATACTAGAAAGAACAAATCCTATAATAGCATAATATGTTTCCTTCTTATAATGTTTTAAACACCATTCAATTACTTTAGAAACAAACACAATACCAAGAATTACACCTAACATAAATACACTCATTAAAATAATATTAGTACTTAAATTTTTAAATGCTGTAATCTCATTTACCATATTTAAAACTGGTTCATAATAACCAATAAGCATAAGAGTAAAAGAACCACTTATACCAGGAACAACCATTGTAACTGCAGCTAACATACCTACAAAAAATAAAATAATATATCCATACATATTTATATTATCAAAAGTAACCAAATTACTGCTTTTATGAAATATTAACATACTAAGAACTATTAACATTCCAACTAAAACAAGAGAAGTATCTTTTATAGTAATTTTATATCCCTTAACATTCTTACAAAGTGAAGGAATACCACCAATAATCATACCCAAGAATATCAAAATAGTTATAATAGGTGCCTTATCTAAACCAAACTTAATAATTCTAGCAAAAACACTAACAGAAAAAACTACTCCAAGCCCTATTGGTAACAAATACATAAAATACTTTTTAAAATCATTAAGACTTTTATAAAAATTACTAGCTGCTTCAATTAACTCTTCATAAATTCCCATCAAAACAGCAAGTGTACCACCACTTACTCCAGGAATAACAAAAGATATTCCTAAAATTATACCTTTAATAAATAAAACTATTTTATCTTTCATATACTCTCCTTTTTAAAATAATTAATAAACATAAATAAAACCAATAAACCAACTAAATATCCAGCACATACATCAAACAAATAATGTACTCCCAAGTACAACCTAGATATTCCTATTAATATTATTATAATAACTAAAAATATAGTAAATAATATTTTTTTAAATCCTTTAATATCACTATTACTAAGTAAATAAATTAAAACTCCATAAAAAACAATACTACATGCAGTATGTCCACTTGGAAATGATGGATCCCATGGAACATTTATTAAACTTGTAAGTGGCCTTTCTCTATTAATAATAAACTTAATAATCAAATTAATCAAATAAACTGTAAATAAAGAACAACTAAGTTTAATAATATTTTTTTTATTTTTATAAACAACAAACAAAATTATTAAAGTAATTATATAAAAGTATACACTTCCCATATTAGTAATAATTTTAAAAAAAATAGTTAAACCATTATTCACTAAATTATCTAATATATAATCATGTATAAACATATCAAATGTTAATAACTCATAACTAAAGTATCTTTTTACTTGAATAAATGTTAATAACATTAAAATAATTGTTAATAAATAATACTTATTCACTTTTAAAAAATTTTTCATATTAACCACATAAAAATTATACAACAAAAAAACTATATTGTAAACTAAAACAACATAGTTATAAGCATTAACACAATACCAAATAAAATTCCCATATTAACCATTTTCTTATCCTTACTATCTTTAATTAAAGGTAAAAATTCAAAACAAGCAATATACATAATCATACCAAAAGTAAATGATAAAAGTGTTCCAATAATAAATGCATTCAAAGTAAACTTATATAAAACTAAAGCACCAAATAAATAAGATATTCCAATACCTACCATACATAATAAAGTTTTACTTTTACCATATAATTCATTAAACGTACTTGATAAAGTAAACCCAAGGGGTAAATTATGAAGTGCAATTCCAAGAGTTAAAATAACAGCAGTATCATAACTAGTTAAAACAGTACTATAAAGTGTCATTCCTTCTATAAAATTATGAATAATTAAAAACACACAAGTAATAAAAGATATATGTTTATAAGCACTTTTTTCTTCATGATGATGATGTCCACCTAAAACATCTAGTACGATTACTACTGCAAATCCAATAATTATAAAGAAGCAAGTAAATAGTATACTCTTAAATGTATCAAATCCTTCTTTATAAAATTCATAAGCATCAGGTATTAAATGAAATAACCCCAAAAGAATTAAAACAATAAATCCTAGAGCCACACTGAAAGTCATAACTTTCTTATTATTCTTTGTAGAAAAAACAATTAAAGACCCAATTAATAAAGAAAACACCTCAAATATACTTAATACTAAAACTACAAATAAATCCATAATTCCTCCTATATATCCATATATTTTTTATATTTAGGTAAATCACCTTGTTTAATACCACTAATACTTGGTTTAACTTGAAACACTCCAGGATACTGATTTCCTTCTATTACAATAAATTCACCTTTGTCATTTAAAACAACATCCCAACCAACATATCTAATACTTGGTACAACCTTACTTAAAGTGTTTATAAAGTTTTCTAACTCATTATAACGTGGTACTTTAAACCCTACAATATCACATCCACTACTTGGATGTTTATAATAAATATTTCCTTTCTCATCTATCGCAGGTACATAAACAGTTCCTAAATCATTAACAAAAGTATACATTCCACCACTACTAAAATTATCAACATTTCCATTATTACCAATTCTCAAAATAGTATTTAAAATATGAGTAACCCCTTTATCATCAACAAAAGAAAGCACTCTAAGGGTATTAACACTTCCCTTATATAACTTACTAAAACTTTCATGTTGATAAATAAACTCTTCAATAATAAACTCTTCTTTTTTCATAATAGAATTATATAACTTTAAAACATTATATTCATTCCTAAACATATTTCTATCTATATTAATAATCTCTAATCCTTTACCACCACAATTATTAACTTGTTTACAAACTATTTTTTCTTTATCAAAAATATAATCCTTAAATTCTTTAAAAGTAGCATCCCTTAAATCAATAAAATTTCTACCTAAATAATTCTTAAATAACTTATTAAATTCTCCCTTATCATCAAGTAAATGCCAGTCTTCTTTTTTATTATACTTTTTAACTATATCATTATTATATTTACCAGTTAAATAAGTACTTCTTTCTTTACTATTTAAAAGATAAAACTCAAACTCAAAATAATCCATATACCCACTTCCATATAAAAGTGCACATTTAGCCATATCAAAAAGTACATAAAAGGTACTTTTATTTATTTTACCACCAACTATTTTTGCATGATTAACATATTCTTTAAATTTCATATTTTTTAATTTTTTAAATACATAACTTATTTTCATAATTAACACCTATTAAAATTATAGTAAACTTTTTTGAAAAAGTCTACTACTTAAAAATAGAAATCACAATTTATGTGATTTATTATAAACAAAAATGAGAGCTTTCGCTCTCTTCAGGGGGTGACTTTAGATAGGTTTCACCGGTTTTTGAAATCATCGATTTTCCTTGATTTCTAAGGATTTCCCTGAAAAACAAAAAAATGGCTTTTTGCCACTTTTTGAAAACTTTTTCGCCTAAATTTTCGCCTAAATTTTATTGATTATTTCCTTTATTTTCAAAGCTTTTAACTATTAATAATATATCACAAATATTATGATTTGTCATTAGTTTGATTTAATTTATTAATTGTATTTACCACTTCACCCATTTTATTATCAAAGATGTGCAAATAAGTATTTAATGTTTCATCTATCTTTGCATGTCCTAAATACTTAGCAACAATGGTTACATTAGTTCCACTATTTATCAATAAACTAGCACAACTATGTCTAAAGTCATGAATTCTAATTTGTTTAACTCCTGCTTTATCAGCATTTTCATTTTTCTTTGTTCTAAGAGTTTGAGGATGAATTGGATTAACATCTCTAAATACAAACCATTTATCATTAAATCCATAATACTTTTTACATTCATTTTTATACTTTAACAAATCGTTATATAATTTATCTGATAAAGGTATTGTTCTGTTACTCGTTCTTGTTTTAGGAGTTGTTAGAAGCCAATACCCGCCTTCTCCTTTAACATTAACTACATTCTGCATTACTGTTAATGTCTTTCTATTAAAGTCTATATTCTTCCACATTAGTTCTCTAAGTTCACCTTTTCGTAAACCACAATAATATAATGTTTCAAATAAGCAAATCCATTTTAAGTCTTTCTCTACACTTATAAACTTATTAAATTCATCCCAAGTATAAAATTCCATTTCTTTTGGTATTTCATTTGGATTATCAAAATTAGTCATTTTATTATACATAGAGATAAAATTAAAATCATACCATTTGGTACCATAATTTAAAACACTTTTTAAGTATTTAAATAAATCATTTTTTTCTAGTTGCAAGATTAGTTTTATTCATTTTAAAATACCTCCTAGTCACACTTTGACATAATATAGTATAGCACAAATCTTCTTTTTCTCATAGTGTCCCCTTGTTCTTTTCTCCTAGTCTGACTTCTATAATTTTACATAGAGGTGGTATTATGGCAAATAAAACTGAAGCAACTGAAATTCGCGAAATATTCAGCCAAAACTTAAAATACTATAGAGTGAATTCGAGCATATCTCAAGAAAAACTTGGAGAGATGACTAATTTAAGCGATAAATATATTTCTGATTTAGAAAGAAATTTATATGACCCATCATTACAGACAATAGACTCACTTGCAAAAACATTAAAAATTGAAACTTATTTACTTCTTAAATATGATGAAACTCATAAAGATATACCTAACAGGATTTAAAAACTCAAGATTATAAATAGTCTTGAGCTTTTAAATATCTAAAGTTAATTGTTCTCTTCTTAATTGATGTGATTCTATATATTTTATAAATTGTTTTAAATTAAAATCTGTAATATTCATTGTGCCCTCATTATAAAATAATGACCAAATAATATATGCGACAGTTAAGTCATATATTTTATTATTATCTTTTGCATCTAATGTATAATCAGCCACTTCATAAATTAGCTCTTCTAAATTGATGTTCTCTTTAAAAAATCTTGACTTTAAAGGCTTATCAGTTTTTTTAAAAGTTACATATATATCCGATTTTGGAGAAAATTTTGACCAATACTTATTATAAGGATTGCCATATGTATCATATATACTTATATCCTCAAGTTTAAATCCTAGTTCCTTGCATTTTTCGATTATGTTTTTCCAAATTATAAAATCTTTATTTTGGAAGCAAAGAGTAAAGTATTTTTCTTTTTTAAGCGCTTTGTATATTTTTTCTAAAGATATATCTATTAAAGATAAAAACTTATTTTCATTTTTATTCTGACATGGGTTAATAATAACTTCATCTTTAATATCATATTCTTCTCCAAGCCAGACATTATAAATAAAAGACAATTCTGAATATTGTATAGCTTCTCCATAAGGTGGATCTGTAAAGATATAATCAAATTTATTGCTATAATTCATTTTTAAACATGATTCAAGTCTAAAATCACATTTCCCAAGCTTATTTAAATTTTTTTCTTTGATTTTTGCGTTAAAAGCTTTTTTGCTTTTCAACATATTATTAAATCTATCTTCAAATCTAAACCATACATTTTCTTCAATATAATCATTTGGTATCCAATAATTATTAACACTTAAAGGTCTTACGTTTTCTCCTTTTAGTTTACTAACGTGTAGCACAGTATTTGTAAATATCAAATCAATCAAATCTGGATAGTTTAATTTACTTTTTTTTATTGTGTCATATAATTTGCAAAGACAAAATAAATTTTTCTTTGTATACATATCAGCTACTGTAAATACACCTTTATAAGAAAATCTATCCTTATAGAATTTATTTGGAAACTTTTTATTAGGTACCCACAATTTTTTTAACTTTTTTTCGTACTCAGAATCATTTGATAATATTTCTATTTTTTCCTTTAAAATTGTTTTCTTTGAACTACAAGAAGGGCAATATAAATATGCTAAGTTTTTATTATTAGTTTTTGGACCTATACAATGATGCTTTATATATAATTTACTATTACATGTAGGACATTCAAAGCTTGTTTTATATTCTGACATTATTTCTTCATAACAAAGATTTTTTATTAATTGAAAATCTTCTTTTAATTTGCTAATATCAGGTACTATTTCAAAAGTTCCTTTAGATATTTTTATTGATATTGGATTTAAGTCATATCCTACAAAATCTCTATTATTAATAGCGGCTTCAACGCCAGTACATCCACTACCCATAAATGGGTCTAAAATTAAATCATTTTCTTTTGTATGTTTTTCAATATACTTTTCTACTAAATACCAAGGTTTTCTTGACCAATACTTATGTATCTTATATATATCGGAATAATTATGATTATAGTCAGTTTCATCATATAGTTGCATATATATTTTATCTAATACTTTTTTCATATTACTCCTTTCTTAGTATTATACAATAATGATGTAAAATATTACTTGCCCAAGAGTTTGGATATCCATAAGGAGATAAACCTATTTTATCTTGAATCCATATTTTTTCATCTTTCAATACATATTTTTCACTTAATATTCTAGCCATATCCCAAGCAAGTGGATACATCTTTCCTCCTTTTTTAACATTCTTAACAATTATTACTAAATATGCGCCATTTTTTAAAATATCATACATTTTTTTATAAACAGAACATACTTCTTTTAAAAATAAATCATAGTCATCAATATTACCTAAATCCAATAAAGAATCAGAGTAACTAACATCTAATCCTTTTGATTTTCTTTCACTTTCAAATTTGTCTGTACTTCTGTTTAATACATCCCAATAAGGTGGAGATGATATTGAAAAGTCAATAGTAGGTAATTTTATCTTATCTATATTTCTACAATCATCATTAAAAACATTCTTTTTAAATTCAGGAACTCTCTTTAAAATTATTTCAAAATATTTTTTATTTAATTCTATACCATACCCAATTCTTTTTGTTCTTTTACATGCAACCAATGTACTACCGATACCAGCGAAAGGATCTAAAACCTTATCACCTGATTTAGTAAAAAAACTTATAAAATCAGAAATCATCGTTGGTGAAAAAGTTGCAGGATGTAATTCCGTATCTTTTGTAACTTCTCTTTCTTCTTTTAAATCACTTGGCAAAGCATTAAATATAAACCAACTACAAGTAAATTTTGTCCATTCTTTCCCTGTTAACTCATTTAATTTGTTTGATAAATCATAAGCACCATCTTTTTCATTTATAATTAAAGCTTTAGCTTTTTCTATTTTTCCTGTTGGGCAATATAATTTTACATTATCCCAATCTTCTAAATACTTTTGAGGTATTTCATTCTTATGTTTTTGTAAAATATCTTCTAACATGTTTTTTGCAATTATATTTAAGTCTTTATCTTCAACCGGAACTATATTTCTACTCGTATTTTTGTAATAGAAATAGTAATTCATATTTTCACCTCCTAAATTATTTCAATTTCATCATTTTTTATCATTTCAAAAATAATATTTGAACATTCAGTATATATTTTTAATGCCTCACCTTTTAAAGGCTCATCTTTTATTTTAAGCAATTTATTTTTAATATCTAAAGGTAATCCTTTTAAATCATCCATAGTTTTTATAAATACATCAGGTTCATGGCGTAATAAATACCATTCTTTATCATTTTTTTTGCGATTATCCAAATCTATTATATCTTGATGAGTAAACCTTGGAAAAAGATAATAAAACTTTTTGCCGATATGGTAATACTTTGTTAAATACATCTCTCCAACTGCTATATGACCAGATCTTTGCGTACTATCTGTAAAACCTCTTTTGTTTCGCCCTGCGTATTTTATTACTATATTATTTTTAATTGTAGTTGACCTTTTATCATCAAATACTGACCAATCATAGTTATATTGTGAAAACTTTTCTCTATACCAAATATTATACATATCATCTATGCATTCTTCTAAAAATTTTCTTAATTCCTTTGATTGTTCACCATATTTAACATAAATATCTAACAATTCATCTATGATGCCTAAATTCTGAATTATTAAATAAATGCCTTTTTCATATTTACTAGCAAAATATGCCATTCCATACAAGTCGGGTTGAACTTTCAATTCACCAGGTTTTAAATAATAAACCCCAATTAATCCATTTTTTACAGCACCTAGTGCATGATGAAATCTTTGATACTGTGCATTTCCAGAACTTCCTCTTTGTAATGCATCGGTTCCTTCTAAAGCAATTATGGGTTTTTCATTGATTTTTTTATCATTATAACCATCTACCCATATAGTATTTTCTTTATACCAAGCTGCGTCACAAGAACCATATTCTACATTATTAAAACCAAAAGTTAATCCTCCGTTCTGAAATAATTTTTGGTCGTCATTAGATCCCTCTGGAAAAATTCGCAATTCAACATCTTCCTTGTTAAAACCTAATTCTTCAATTATTTCATTTTTAACAATTTGATCACTAGATAAACCTGCTGACATCTATATAACCTCCTTAATAAACTCTAATAATTCCTTTATTGAAACTTTTTCAATTATACTGATTAAATTATTGTTACTTATTTGCATATTATACTTTTCTAAACAAAATCTTTTCAATTCATCGTTTGATAAATTAGCCAACAAATAAAATTTCATATAATTTGCTAGCCATTTTTCATAATCTTCATATGAATAATTATTCGATTCGTAATTTTGAAATGTTTTTGGATATGTAATTATTATTTTATCTTCACTATTAATAGTTAACAACCCAAACTTATCATAAGTTGGATTTTTCTTGGAAGGATGCATTTCGAATCCGTATTTATACAAACCAGTATTTAAATATTTTCCCAATTGTGAAGCCATTTTTAATGTACTAGTTTTAGCTTCTCCTACTATGTTTTTATTATCATAGGTATTATCTTTTTCATTGGTTTTGTGTGAAAATCGTAACATTGATAACTCAATAATATGAAAACCTATATTAGAAATACTTTTAAAATCATCTATTTTATTTAATTCACACAACGAATAACCAGCAAAATCTGGAGAACCAACTGTCGCTGCTAGTGGTACTTGATTTTCTACAATATATCCTTCCTCTTTAAATTTTTCACAAGCAATATATTCTAAAAAACTTTCCATTCCATTACCAACTTTGGAAGTTTCAATTCTTTGAATAATAAAATCTGTTGATTCAATATTATTATTTTTGCAAATACAGATATACTCTTTTAAATATTGCCTCAATTCATTTTCAGAGTTAAACTCAACAAATATTATATATTTATTTCCATTGAATAAATATTCTTTAGTCAAAGATAAATTGTATGGTGAATATTTTAATGAACCATTATCAAATATTCCAGTGACAAAATTATAATTAAAAGCGTTATAAAAAATTTTTGTTAATCCTTTAGGTGTGAATGGTAACACATAATTATCTAAATATCCAGCACCAGTCACATTTGCGTATAAAAAGGCATCATAAGAATTCATTTTAACAGCTGTTCCTAAAACCGTATCACATATTTCATATTTAAAGTTATTCTTAAAAATCATTAATGCTTTTTCTTTATTTATTTCCATAACTATCTATCACCTCAAATAACTATCCCCATTTATAATTATAGCATAAAACTCGACTTTTTTTAACATTTAGACATAATAAAAGGAAGAAATTTCTTTCTTCCACAAAATAATACTACTTTATACCTTTAAATAAATCTGTTATTTTAATATTCAAAGCATAAAATATAATACAAAGTTCTTTTATTGTTATTCTTTTTGCTTTACCGTTTAAAATATTAACTAGTCTTTTTGGAGTTATATCTGGATTAACTCTAGTGCAAAGAAATTCTTGCGCTGTTATTCCTGGATTTACCTTTTTAAACTCTTCATCATTATTCATTTTATCTACGTATTTTAATATCTCTATGGTTACTTTATCATAAATATTCAATATTCATCCGCCTTTTTACTTGATAAGAAAGTGACTCTTTCAGCAACTAATAACATCTTTCTAATATAATTAGATATCTCACTTTTTATATTTCCTTTAACTCCAATTATATCACCTTTTTTTTACAATACTCTATCGTTGTTTTAACAAGAGTACCATCAATAGCTACATCAACAAAATCTATATCATATTCTCCATCTTCATTTTTATAATGTCTTGGTATTGCTATTGTAATAACATTACTTTCTTTTTCTAAATCTTTAACTATTCTTCCAACTATTATAAATTGGTTCAACATACTACATCTCCATTTCTATAATTCATTAAAAAAACTATGCCCAAAAGTCTCACGACAATCTGGACATAGTATATTCGGGTCGATACTATCAGTATCATTTTCTTTACAATAAGGACATTTGTTTTGTTTCAATTTCTCATTTACTAAATTTCTTTGCCTATTAGTAATATCAAACATAGATTTTAACAGTTCAACACTAGCAAATTCTATTTCTTTTATTTTACTTTCAGACTCTTTTAATTCCTTTTGTAACTCTTTAAAGTCTTTCATCTACCTACACCTCCTAGTTTAACCTATATTAAACTGCTTTTTAATTTTCGTAAATAACCTAATTAAAATATTAATTTAGATTAAATCTGGAGTTAGTTTGTTCTTTCTAATATATTTATATTATTTTTCTGTTTTTGTTTAAATTTGAATATCAAGAATGTTTCTGGACACATCTTTATATCATTCCGACTTCTTTTAACCATTCATCTATTCTTTCATTCATACCCAAGTTACTTATACAAGAAGTTTTAAAATATGATAATAAACTATTGATAGGTTGTTTATTTTCATCCAAATAGTTATTTTTCATTATTCTAGTAGCAACATAAGCTACTACTTTCATTATTTCATCATATGTATATTTACCTTCATTTAAAAGATTAATTAAGAAATTATCATAGCCAAAGAGATTAATATCATTTAGTTTAATAAAATTCAATAAATTAAATATTCAGTTAAAAAGCATAAGTTAAGTTTGTTTTTATCTATATTTATCTTGTTATTATTTATAGTATTTATTTCGTTATCATTTACCACCAGTGGTGGATTTACTGGTGGTGGAGAATTAGTTTCATTATCGTTTATAACACTCTGATTAGCGTCGTCCACTATATAGAAAGTGTATAGTGGATTAAGTCTATTACTTTCAAAAAATATATAGTTAAAGAAAAAATGCCCTTTTTCATCTCTTAACTTAGTTATTTCTAAATAACCATTTTCCTTTAAATTATCAAGCATTACTTTAATAGTTCTAAAATTTGCTTTTTGATGTGTAAGACTAATTAAAACTTTCATAGTTATATTAAAGTCTGATGATAATGATAGTATTACAGTTAATAATCCTATACTATCTACTCTAAGATTTTTATTTTTTAAATATTCATTATTAACAATTGTATAATTTTTATCTTTTACTACTCTAAATATATTAGCCATACTATCAACCTTACCTTATAATATACGATTAATTATTATAACTTGTTTTTTCAAATAGAGTAACTAGTTTAATAAGTATTGATATAACTTTTAATTGTAAGTCTGTAAGCAAAATAAAAAGAAGTTTCGTTAATCTAGTATATTCCAGATTAACGAAAACTTCTTTCTTAATAAATATATTACATTTATTAAAAGTGTCCCAAATTTTAAATAAATACTATTTATTCTGTTAAATTCACTAAAAATCTTTCCGATTGAATAACATAGTCATCCTTTATTACATAACAATCAATATAATGATGTCCTGGAAAAGATATATTTTCATATCTTGTATTTCCATTTATATCAATATAGTCAAAATCATTAGCAGTATTAGAATAAACTATATTTCCACGTAATGAATTATTCTCTACAGCCTTTTTTCCATTATTTCTAATTTTCCATAATATTGTATACTGTCCTGAAATCATCGGATGAGCTGTAAATATTAGTCGCTCATCTTTATACCCAGAAACACTTAAAGGCATATTAGATTCATAATTTCTAATAGTTCTACCATCAGTACTTCCTTCTTTAGATGATAATTGGCATTTAATCAAATTATTAGTGTTATTATCTCTTAAAATATCAAAATAGGTATTTATATATTCTTCATTATCCTCACATTGTATTATTTTTAATTCAAAATCATCAGAAAAATATTCATCACCAAAGAAATAATTCCAAGCTTCGTATATTTCTTCGCTTGTACTATTAATTGTTAAATTGTTAACTTTTGTAATTCTATTTTCTAACCTATTTTGTAAATTCTCTAATTTTTGCACATCTTTTTGTTTTACAATTAGATTCTTACTTAAATCAACAGGATTATATACACTCTTATCATATCTTAATCTTTTAACAATACTATTTACAATATTCTTTAATAAAACATCGTATGATAATGATAAGTCTTCTTTTTTTATAGCTTCATCTACTAAAACACTTATTATTAAACCGCCTGGCATTATCCAATCACTATCTTGCTTACAAAAGAACTTTAAGAACTTAGTCATCATTTGCAATCTATTATTATACTTTTGATTTTGATTATTAAACCACCAAGAAATAGCCTTAGGATTTCTTTCATCCCAACTTGTTGTTCCACAATGATAATATTTTTTATCTTTCTTACCATAAAGTGCAAAATCCAAATGATAACCTTCTTCATATTCAATTGTAATACTATTACCATTTGGGTCTGGGTTGTTTTTCATGTTATAACATTTCTTCTTCAAAGATTCCGATATTATTTTTTTAGCACTCAATGTACCATCTGGTAAAGCAGATTTATCCATAATAACACCTATATCAATATCATAGTTCTTTTCATCTGCTGATACTGCAGTACCCATAGCAATACTACCTTGAAGTACAAACTCATCTATTTTGTATTCCGTAGAATTTTCTATGTTGTACTCTTCTAATCCCTCTTTTAATCTTCTAATATTTAAATCTTTTTTCTCTTTAAGTTCTTCGACTTTTTCTAAAGGTAGAATTACATTGTTTATATAAAATGTATTTAACATTTGTGAAAAATCAACTTTTTTCAAATCTTCTAATTTTATTGCCATTTTATGCCTCCTTTAAGTCAATATATTTTTCTTTATTTTTTCCATTTAGAGCTATTCCCCACTCATAAGGAACGCAAGAATCATTTTGATAATGACAAATAATAACTTCTTTTGTCATCCTATCGTTTAGTTGTTTACCAATTTCGAATGGTAAGGGTGATTGAGTTGCAAAGACTATATAAATTCTTTTTATTTCTTTTAAAGCACTAATTTCATTTATTTGTTCAATTATTTTATTACAATAATTAAACAGTTGCTTCTTCGAATAAATTGAGTTTTGATGTGGATTTGAAATGTAATTATTATAGTGTAAACAATCTCCAAATTGTGCTATTTGATGCTTTTTAATATTTGCAGTGGTGCTAACCGATATCAACGCATATTCATTAGCACTATCTTTATTTGTAATTTCCAGTTTTAATCTAGGAAAAAATATTGAGTTATTTAGTTTTTTTACATTCGAACTTTTATTTAAATATTCATAATAATTATTTATTTTTATTTTAGAAAAGTGTCTCCCAATAATTGAAACTAATGGTATAGGAGCTATTGCGGTGTAAGATAAGCCAGAAGCTAAATATTTGTAAACACAATTATCAGAATCATTAAGTACTTTTTTCAAATACTTATTTTTGTCTTTATCTTTTACATTAAACCAATTTCTTACATCAATTGTCTCAACATTCTTATTATTTCTTTCCCAATATTCATTATTGCCGAATCCAACTATGTTAATTATTCTATCCCTATCATTATATTTAATATAAGTAATTAAACAAATAATAAATAATAAAAAACCCAAGCCACTACAATAAATAGGATTTATTTCAACTGTATCTAAATCAAATAATTTATCTACTATTGAAATTATTAATTCTTTCACATCTGGAATTAAAACAGACATCATTGATAATCCAATTGTCATCCCTAATTTTAGTATTTTTTGCATAACATTCCTCCTAACAAAAAAGATACTATAATAATAGTATCAATCGCTATTATAAGTATAGCACATTTTTCTTTATTTGTCTGCTATTCCTATTAAATTCATTAAAAATAATTATGTCTGTTAAAAGTTTTGCTTACAACAATACAAAGCAAAATATAAATAATTAAAAACGCACAACCCATTATCCAAATATTACTTATTATTTTACCTAGAAACGTAATTAATAAAGTTAGTATTATATAACTAAATAAATATCCAATACTTCCTTCTGCCGGCTCATTAATACCTCTTGTATATGCCATTCCAGTTAGCCAAAATGATAACTTATGCAAAATTATTGCACCTATTATTATATTGAATAAATCAGCGTATACTTCTTGACTAAATAAATTTATATATGGATTTGGCAATAAGAATTGTCTTATTAGTGCACTTATTATATTTATAAACTTATACATTAAAACACCCCCAAATAGCTAAATAATATTATAACATATTATTATAGTTCAAAAACTTAATTTCGCCTAATTCTCGTCTAGCCACTTTTTAATATGGTATTAAATCTTCGCAAAGCATTTACTTTCCTAACAAAAATGAGAGCGATATAAGTTAATCGCTCTCTTCAGGGGGAACTAGACACAAATCTAGTTTTTCTTTTGTTTAAATCTAATATCAAAGTTAGGAAACGCTTTTATAACTCTCCTAGTAAGTTTACCCTTACTAAGAAGAATTTCCTTAACTTTAGCATTAATTTCTTCAGTACTATCTTTAAATACTACTTTACCAACATTCTTAATTTTACTAGTAACACTAAACGAAACAAAGAAATCAATAACAAATAATACCATCAAAATTGAAACAACACATTTTAATAATATAGGATCTATCTTATTTAAAATATTTATTAAGAATGGATTAATTAAATAAACCATAACTAACCCCATAATACCAAATACTATTAAATTAGATAAACATATTCTCCCATTAATATTAAACTTTTTATTAGAATAATCCCACCATCTAGTTTTAAATATTTTTTCCATAATATAACTAGTCAAAT
>ULMR01010445.1_pt1 | contig 52763 bp, 49 predicted proteins | sample 1951711 | NCBI WGS metagenome assembly ULMR01 (sample SAMEA4835556, study PRJEB28245) | human gut metagenome | biome: gut microbiome; material: fecal sample | place: Denmark | collected 2008 | reverse complement strand
ACTTCAATCAATGAAATTTATTTTTTTACAGCCTCTTTTTAGTATATAGTGCCAACTTTAAATGATTTTACACTCTTCAAGTATTTTTTCTACAATAATGTGAATAGTCATATCTGGATTATCACGGTAGAAATTAAATTTTTTGTAAGTTTCAATATGGTCTTTATTATTAATATGATTGTTGTGAACAACATGACCACGCTTAACTGCAGTTATAACATCATCTAAGGTTATGCTAGATAGGATTTTAGTAAATTCTGCAACTGCTTTATATTCATCGATTTTAGTATAATTTGAGTATGCTAAGTCGTAGGAGCTAATATTACATTCTTTTTTTGCTTTTTCAATGTCATCAATAATTAGTTTAAATTTATTTAATTTAACCTTGTCATAGTAGTCTTCTATATCTTGAACGTGAAAAAATTTTACGTAACCTTCATTTTTTTGCCTTTTTGTGTATAGATACTGATTCTACTCTTAGCAAATGAAGAAGGATTTTTGGCTCGTATGAAGAAATTAACTTTGTATTTTGCTTTTTCACATTCATTGATTAATTTTTTTAAATGCTCAAAGTATAACAATTCGCAATTTTCACCCTCAACTGAAATATTATATTGTAAACATTCTTTAATTGGATTGCTTTTTTTCTTCATTGTTAATACTTCCTTCAACTATCTCTTTAAATATATCACTAAAGTCAATGTTTTCAATCGCACCATAACGATTTATGAAATAATTTCTCATATAATTGGTAGTATTTCTTACTGGTGTATTACCATTTGTTTTGAAATCTGATAATGAGTATAGAATACTACTTTTAGTTTCTTTTTCTTTTTCAACAAACTTAATTTCGTCTCTACGAAATATTTGAGAATTTAGGAAAATTGGATTATGAGTATTAAAAATAAGTTGGGCTTTTTTAATATTAATTTCATCGTTATGGAATGCACTTATAATGTTCATAACAATCATTGGATGTAAAGAAGAATCAAGTTCATCCATTACAAGGGTTCCTCCTACTGTTAATACATTTAGAATATATGGCATTATACCAATTAATCTTAGTGTTCCAACGGATTCAATTCTTTCAGCATCAATACCAGTAGTTTTGTTGCCATCACGTTTGATTATAGATACTAGATTTGTTTTACCATTGTCTCTAATATATCCAAAATCAGTTCCCACTTCGGCCTCTTTAGTAATGCTATTTAGTGTTTCATCAATAAATAAGGTGCTAGTATCATTTTGAATATTAGGTCGTAAATTATGATAATTGGATCTATTAATAACAATGAATTTTTCTTTTAACCAGCTTAAGATATCAGTACATATTTTTTTACTAATAAATGAATTAAAATCAGTTGTTAAAAATAAAATGGTTTTTGATAAATTTACTTTTGCAATCTCAATATTTTTTTGAGCTAAAGAGAAATTAAAATTTTCTAATAGCAAATTTTGAATTTTAGATAAGTTGTTTACTTCGATATCAGTCGTAGTTCTTTTAAAAATATCATAGTCATTAACCATTAATTTTTCTGAAATTATCTTTCTATCATATTTTTCAATGCCGAATTTGCCCATATCAATGATAAGCTCATAATCGTATTTAGTGTTATTGTCTATAAATTCAATTTCAAATTCAACGGGATGAGATTCATCATCAAAGAAGAATGGAATTAATTCCATTGACTGACTTACATAATCATCAAATCTATTGTCTTCTACATTATTTATATTTCCTCTAAGTATTATTTGCTTAAAACATGACATAGCATTTATAATAGACGTTTTACCAGCAGCATTAGGTCCATAGATTACAGCACTAGATAATACTTTATATTCTTTGTTATTTGCAGTTTCTTTTAAAATGCTATATGGAATATCTTGAATTCGTTCGGGATTTAGGGAAAAAATAGCCTCATCTTTAAATGATTTAAAATTTTTAATTCTAAAGTTTAAAAGCATAATAAATGCCAACTTTCTTCATTTAGTTGCCATAAAATGGCATCACAATGTAATTTTAACACTATTTTTTGAAAAATGAGCAATCAATATTTTTTTCTAAAACATTAATATTTTTAAATTGAAGCAATGTTAATTATGGCACTGGTCCTTTTATTATGATATAGTATATAGCTTTGGATTTATATTCAAAAGTTATTTAAAAATGATTAAAAACTAAAATAAATTTTTTTATTAGGTTAATAAATATGTGTACGCAAAATTGATTTGTTTTTAATTAATAAAAAAACGTCCCAAAGCTTGCTTTTTTGTCCCAAAAATGTTAACATAAAAATGGTAAGGATGGTATTATATTTGAAAAAAGAAAGAGAGGCTTAGAATCGAGAGTGATTTACTCGATTGATAAAAATGAAAAAAAAGAATATTTTAAATTTAATAAAGTATTATTCTGAGAATAATGATGCGGCATTTAAAAATGAAGCCTATGAAATTGCGACAGATTTTGATAAAAATGGAGATTCTCAACTTGCAGAATATATTATGGCATTGATGTCAACTTCCAATATTTTTACAACTCAAAATAAAGAATATAGTTTCAAATATCTTGAAAAAATAGATTTTAATAATGATTGCTTGCCTTTACCACCATCAATTGAAAAAGATATAGTGGGAATTATTAATGCAATAAATAGCAACATAGGTGTTAATAAATTTTTATTTGAAGGTGCCCCTGGTACTGGTAAAACAGAATGTTCTAAACATATTGCGAGAATCCTTCAAAGAGATTTATATAGTGTTGATTTTTCAAAAGTTATTGATAGTAAACTGGGACAAACTCAAAAAAATATCTCTGAATTATTTGCAGAAATAAATTCTTGCCCTATTTTAAAGAATATTATAATTTTGTTTGATGAAATTGATGCTTTAGCAATGGATCGTACAAATGCAAATGATGTAAGAGAAATGGGGAGAACTACTTCACAATTGCTAAAGTCTTTAGATTCTATGAATCAAAATGCTATCATTATTGCAACTACAAATTTAATGAAATATTTTGATAAGGCTTTGAGTAGGAGATTTGATTATATTGTTAATTTTGATAAATATGATTTAAATGTGCTAGTCGATATTGGCAAACAAATTTTGGAACAATATTTAAATAGATTTAACATTAAAGAAAAAAATATGCGTTTAGCAGGCAAAATACTAGAACGTATGCAACCTGTTTTGATGCCAGGCGATTTAAAAAACGCTATAAGAACATCTTTAGCTTTTTCAGATAAATCTGATTCATTTGATTATATGCGACGACTATATATAAGATTATGTGGAGATATTCCAAATATGAAAGAACTACAAAATTTAGGCTTTACTTTAAGAGAAATTGAAATATTAACTTGTGTGCCCAAAAGCAGTGTAGGAAGGAATTTGAGAGGTGATTAGTAGTGAATTCAATATTACATTTAAAGGGACAATTAGAATCAGCACCAAATAGTGCAATTGGAGGAATGCCAAATATTCCTAAGAATAAAGTAGTTGCATCTTCGCATTTATATGAATTGAAAGACCAGTTGATTGCTATATATAATAGATGGGTGAGAGATACTACGATAGCTGGTGCATTAGTTAGCGCTCATTATAATAAAATAGTTGCTAAATCGAATAGAATATCTGCATTATTAAATGGTAACCAAACAATTGTTGGGGCTAGGTTTAATAAAGAAAAGAATAAACATATTTTCACTCATTTTGTAAGTTTACAAGATTTGTGGGAAACGATATGTGATGTAGAAAAAAGTGCAAAGTATATTGATGCTGAGTATAGTGGTATAATATCAAATTATGATATTGAACAAATTCAAAAAAATAAAATGAAAATAAATGTTGGCTTATCTAGAACAAAATTTATAAGAATAATAATTGATTGCTATTATATCGATTTTTTTAATATAGATGTGTTAGATATTAAGTCTAATGACGCACAAATTGTAACGTTATATAAAACAGGAAAAAATATAAATGAATTATTGTCTTCTTTCGGTATTTATGCATTAGATTCAAAAATGTTAGATGAAAATACGATAATGTTAAACAAGAATGAATTTGAAATTCTATATAATAAAGCGCCATATTTAATATCTATGAAAACGAATGATTTATCACAACTCGACATTAATGATGTTATTAATTATGATCAGGTAGGCGTTATATCAATACCATCTCCAAAGGATGAGCCTATAATTGGGGTTATTGATACTATGTTTGATGAGAATGTTTATTTTTCAAGTTGGGTAGAATTTAAAAATATGCTTGATCCTAATATTGATTTGGTATCAAAAGATTATGACCATGGAACAGAAGTGTCTTCAATTATTGTTGATGGTCCACAGTTTAATCGGCATCTTGATGATGGATGTGGTAGATTTAGAGTAAAACATTTTGGGGTTGCAACAAGTGGAAAATTTAGTTCATTTACTGTTTTGAAATTAATTCAACAAATTGTAATTGAAAATCCTTCTATAAAAGTATGGAATTTATCACTTGGCTCAGTTTTACCTATTAGTGATAATTTTATATCTCCTGAAGCCGCAGTGTTAGATAAAATACAGTATGAAAATGATTGTATATTTGTTATTGCTGGAACAAATAAAAATAGAGAACAAGATTCTGATATTATTGGTGCGCCTGCAGATTCATTGAATTCAGTTGTTGTCAATTCGGTTAAATTTAATGGCGAAAGTGCATCTTATACTAGAAATGGTCCGGTATTATCTTTCTTTCAAAAACCTGATATTTCATATTATGGTGGTGATGATAGAGAGCCATTGGTAGTATGTAGTCCGTTGGGAAAAAAATATGTTTGTGGAACATCTTTTGCGGCACCTTGGATATCTCGAAAGCTTGCATATATGATTTGTAAACTTGGATTATCTAGACATATTGCCAAAGCACTATTAATAGATTCTGCCGCAGGCTGGAAAAATATCAGGAATTATTCTATAGGCTATGGTGTTGTGCCAATTAAAGTTAATGATATTATTAAATCACCAAATGATGAAATAAAATTTTTTATTCAAGGCATTGCAAAGGAATATATGACTTATAGTTATAATATTCCTGTTCCTCAGGATTCAAATTCTCATCCATATTTTGCAAAGGCAACATTATGTTATTTCCCTCTTTGTTCAAGAAACCAAGGTGTTGATTATACAAATACTGAGGTTGATATACATTTTGGAAGAGTAGTTGGACAAAATCAAGGAAAGATAAAAATAAAGTCAATTGATAATAATGTTCAAGATGATAATGGTTCATTTGTATACGAGCAGGAAGCTAGAGAGATATTTAGGAAATGGGATAACATTAAACATATTTCAGAATGTGTTAAAGAATCAGCTAGACCTCGTAAAGTATATGGTACAGGTATGTGGGGATTAATGATTAAAACAAAAGAAAGAACAAAAGGGACAAATAAAAAAATGCAATTTGGTATTGTTGTTACTTTGAAAGAAATGAATGGAATAAATAGAATACAATCATTTATTGATAATTGTAGGTTAAAGGGATGGATTGTAAATAAAATCGATGTTGAAAACCAAATTGATATATATAATCATTTAGAAGAAGATATTAATTTAGATTAGTTATTAAAATTTATAAAATATAACTCATCATAAAAATGATTGATTATAAATCAATACCGGTTAGTATAATTAAAGTATTATTAAATTGAAATGGAATAGTTGTATATATAGTGAATGTTTAAAAAAGGGATGATAAAACATATGATTTTGGGTGTTAAAAAGAAAAATTTTATATTGTACGTTATATTTTTGTTTTTTGGAATTAGTTTAATAGTCCTTGCATTTGCTTTTATTTATGTAGTCAGTTTAAAAGAAATTTTACTTGGCCTTGGTTGTGGGTTTGTTCCCACAGCATTAACGGCCTATTTTACGGATAGAATTAATTTAATAAGCGAAAACAAAAAAAATCAAAATTTGAGAGAAGTCTTTTTATTTGGATTGCCATATAGTGTGGCTTATGTAGCCAAAATAATTATTGAAGAATACTATTCGAATGCTTTGGATAGAGAAGTTTTTAAAGAAGCCTTTGAACAATCAGTTGAAGAAATGAGTAAGATAACAAGTGATGATATTAATCTAAATGGATATGAAAATAAAAAAATCTTAAAAAAACTTTCAAATGCATTTTTATATTATAAAAGAGATAGTGAGCCACTTATTAATAATAAGCATTTACTTATAATTAACAATGTTTTTTCCGCAAGTGAAATTCAAACTATTACAAATATGAAGATGGATATTGAAAATATAGAACAATGTTATATTATTGCTGAAATTGCAGATTATCTAAAATTGTTTGTTAATGGACTATATGATGAATTTCCTGAGGTAAGAGCAATATTTGATAGACAAGCTATAATTGAAAAAAAACATATTAAAAATTGGACTAAATTATCAGCTTAAAAATAAAAACAAGAATCTTATATGAAAGAGCGATTATTGTAAATTATATTTGAAGCGATCAGCATCAATAAGTATGTAAAGTAAGATAAAATATTATTTTTATGCATGAATAGGAGTATTAAAAAATGGAAGTATCAGAATTAGAAAAGATTTTAATGGAATGCTATAAAAAATTAAAAAGTTATGTTTATTATACGAATAATTTGACACATATAAAATATAAAATTCTTGATTTTGAAATGAAAAAAAATTTTGAATATACATTTAAAAAAATAGCTAAAGCAATCATAAATGAAAATGATGAATTTTTTAACGACTTAATATATAAAGTGGATTTGATTCCACAAATTAAAAAAATAAAGTCTACAGAAAAAAACAAAATATAGTATTAAATGAGATAAATAATGGATGTGAAATAGTTGTTGAAAAAGTTAATTTTTTTATTGATATGCCAATTGAATTATACATAGTTGATACATTTTGGACAATTTTGTTTGGAAAGTGTATAAATGATAAGGGATTAAATTTAAATATTAATGATTTAGGTCAAAAGCCTGTTGCAGCTAATACTTTCGATTATGGATTATTTACTACGGAAGAAGGAATAGATGGCATTGATTTTACAGGATTAAAATTATATAAGCCATATTTCAAAAATTATCAAGATTGGAAAAAAGGCGCAATAGAAAAATCAGTTTCGCTATATAATAATAATGAAAGTTCGACGATTGTTTCACTTGATTTAACGAGTTTTTATTATACAATTAATTTAAAATTTGATGAACTAAAAGCATTATGTAATATAAAAGGATATAATTTTCAGTATGAGACAAGCATAATAGAAAAAATAATTACAACATATGCAAAAAAATTAAGCAAAATTAAGACAGAAATTAAAGGAAATATTTTGCCGATAGGTATGATTTGTTCAGGGGTTTTGTCAAACTATTATTTACTTCAATTTGATGATGTTATTAAAGGTCTGCCTAGTGTAGAATATTACTCAAGATATGTTGATGATATTTTAATTGTTATATCAGGTGAACAACATATAGAATCGGCAGTTGACTTTTTGCTGCCTAAATTTGATACTGTTTTTCTACTTGAAGATGATAAAATTAAACTTAAATTTTTTAAAGACTGTTATATTCAGAAAGAAAAAATAAAAATATTTTATATATCATCAACAGGATCAAAAGCAATTTTAGATTCTTTGCAAGAAGAAATTCCTGATCCGAGTGAGGGAAACCTTGTACCAAACATTGAAAATGCTGATTTAAATAATTTTTTTAAAAATGTTTACAATTTGAATGAAAAAATAATAAAACTACGTGATAAAAGTGGTCCAGAGTTAAACAAGTATAAATTATTTACAAATATGAGCAATTATGTTTTGGCACAAAAAAATACTAAAAATAATTTCAAAAATACTGTTTGTCCAGATGTTACAAATAATTGTGATAAAAATGAATCACTAGATCAAATACTAATTTTTTTTGATAACGAAAAATTGTTTGAATTTTGGGATAAATGGAATAAAATTTTTGAATTTATATATTTTCTGCCAAAATCTAGTGAAACAATGGAAAAAACAGTTAAAAGAATAGAAAATGTAATAAAAAATCAAATTTCGATAGATGATAGTAATCAAGATAGTATAATTCGAGTAAGTTTTAAAAATGACGTATTAAGCAAGTTGAAAAAAGTATTAATGGATAGGCTTATTTATGCATTAGGATGTGTTTTTGCATTAAGAAAACCTCAAAATGTAAATAATCCTAATTATTCTATGGCTATTAAATTTATTGATAAAATAAAAAATGCAAATTTTATAAATTATAATTTAGTGTCAATACCACTTGTAAATTATATGAAAAAATTTAATGATAGTAAATTTGATTTATATGATATACAAGAAAGTGATATAGAAGAATGTATTAATGACGGGAAAAATGTAGGTAATAGAATTTTTGATAATCATAAGGTGAAATACTCACCTAGATTTATTCATTTAGATGAGTATATGATTTGTAGATATTTAATGGTAATAAATAATTTAAATGATAAAAATTTAGTTAAGCAAATTGAAATGGATTATAACAAATTATTTAAAATTAATAATAATCTATATTTTAATGTTGAAAATGAGAAATATGATAAATATATATTACAAAAAATAAATTATAATTATAGTTATGAAGAAGAAAAGAAATTGAATGAAATTTATATTGCATTAGCAAATGTTAATTTGAAAAAACACAATATAATAGATGAAAATAAAAAAATTGAACTAGATAAATGCAAAAGTATTGAAAATAAAAAAATAATGTCGAAACTCTTAAATGATTCAGAAAAGAAAGCAGATTTTATTGTTTTTCCAGAATTATATCTTCCATACGAATGGTTAGATCACGTTATGAAATTTTCACGTAAAACGGGAATCGGAATTATAACAGGAATAAAATATTTAGAAAAGCGCGATGGGGATCGTAAATTGATTAATGCTATTGCATGTATTTTACCTTTTCAAGATAAGAATAAATATAAATATAGTAGTTTAATAATTAGAGAAAAAAATGATTATTCACCCGAAGAAATTTTAAATTTAAAATATAATAAATATGAAATTCCTCAGCAAAATACTTCGTTTAACTTTATTATAAATTGGAATAATATTAAGTTTTCAGTTTTTAATTGTTTTGAATTAACTGATATAACAGCTCGGTCGTTGCTTAAATCTAAAGTTGATATAATTTTTACTCTTCAGTTTAATCGTGATATTGCATACTTTTCGAATATTATAGAATCGGCTTGTAAAGATGACGGATGTTTTATTGTTCAAGTAAATTCATCTCATATTGGTGATACGCGTATTGTGGGACCATTTCATCATAATTATGCAAATATATGTTCTATTTCTGGTGGTGAATTGGATACTATTCATATAGGTAAAATAAATATTAGCGAATATAAAGATTATATAACCTATGAAAAAGAAAAATATGTAGATGATATGATGAACGAATATGACGAAGAACTTAAAGAAAAGGAAAAGCAAAGCGAGGAAGAAAGAAAAGTTAAAGCAATGAAGAAAAAATATAAAAGAAGCTCTGCAAGATTGCATTTATAGTTAAATTTAATATCTTATTTTTTACAATTTTTTCAATTAATTGTCAAAATGTAAAATATTAATTACATACTTAAATTAAAACTTTGAAATGATACTAAAATTTTCAAGTTTTTTTCTAAATTAAGTCTAAAATATCCTTGCTTTAATTGACAAAATAACATCATAAGTATAAAATACTAACATAAGCTTTAGGCTTATATTACGAGTATTTTATATACTCTATAGCAGTTAAGATAGTATAAAATAAGGATTGGAGAAACAATTTTATTAATGAACGAAGAACATGAACGTTCAATCACTATAGGTGATTTATTAACTGCAGTAAAGAAAAATATATTAATGGTAGCTATTATCACTGTAGTAATTGCTACTATCGGGTTTATTTATACTTTCTTTATTGTTAAAGAAAATTATAAATCCTCAACAACAGTTGTTGTTACAGTATCAGAAAGTGGCGATTCTACTAAGGCTGATGATATTAATAATTCTTTTAAATTGATTCAAACCGTTGTAGAACTAGCTTCTCAAGATAGTGTTATTCTTCCTGTTGCGAAAAAATATGCAGTATCAGGAAAAGAGACTGAATTTGCATTAGCTTTAAAAAAGAACTTAAATGTATCTTATCAGTCAAGCTCATTTTTAGTAACCATTAGTATTAATGGTACTGATCCATTAAAAACTCAGGCTTATGCTAATGAGATTACTACAAGCTTAATAAATGTATGTAATACTGATAAAAGCTTACAAAAGCTTTTATTTGACTCAGTTTCTGTTATGACAGAAGCGAGTCTTGGTATTTACGATTCTCCGAATAAGCTTCTTTATTTATCAGCTTTCATAGCTTTAGGAATAGCTTTAGGAATTGGTTGTGCATTTATTAAAGAGTTTATGTCTAATCGTTTTAAAACTAAAGATGAAGTTAAGATATCACTTTCTTGTGATATCATTGGTACACTTTATGACTTAAATAGATTAAGTGATACCAAATCACTTGTAAATTTAAGTGAAAGAACTTCAAGGATAATGGCATACAATAGATTATTTTCTAATCTAAAGTATCTAAGCTTTAGTTCTTATGCTAAAACGATTATGGTTACATCAACAGGAGAAGATGAGCTCAAAACAACTACCGTTGCCAATTTGGGTTGTGTCATGGCAATGAATAAAAAGAAAGTCTTAATCATAGACATGGACTTTAGAAGACCTGAGGTATATAAGTTATTTGGACTTAGTATTAAAGGTGGAATTACTGATTACCTTGATGGTAATAATTCCTACAAAGAAATTATTAAACATACTAAAATGAATGTTGATGTAATGACTGTAGGACAAACATTACTAAATCCAGGTGTTGTAATTGAATCTGAAGGTATGAAGGATTTACTTCAAGAAGCTAAATTAAACTATGATTATATTTTAATTGACACACCACCTCTTCTAGCAGCATCTGATGCGCAAGCTATTGCTAAAATGACTGATGGAGTCATTTATAATGTAAGGATTAATAAATATAAAAGAAATATGGTTTATGATTCTTATTCATTACTTAAAAAAGCAGGAGCTAATATTTTAGGTGTAAATGTTACATTTATTCCGCTTAGTAAGAATAGTTATAATTATTATTATAGTGATAATAATGACAATGTGTGATATTCATACCCATATAATTCCTTTAGTTGATGATGGTTCATCTTCAATTGAAGAATCAATTGAATTAATTAAAATGGAAATTAAAAATGGGGTTACTAAGATTGTATGTACGCCGCATCAGCGTGATGATTTTTTTAACAAAGAAGAGATAATTAATATATTTTTTAAGTTAAAAGAGAAAGTATCAAGCTTACAAGTTGATTTATATCTTGGAGCTGAAGTGTTATATTATGATAACATAATTAATGATTTAAAAGATAATAAAATTCTTACAATGAATAATTCAAATTATTTCTTGTTGGAATTTCCAACAAGCTTAGAATTTGATATTCCAAGCATTGTATATGAAATTATTACATCAGGTTATATACCTATAATTGCTCATATTGAAAGATATGACTATCTAAAAATTGAAGATTATGTTATAATAAGAGAGTATGGTGGATTAATTTCTATCAATTCATCAAGTATAAGAGGTCTTTTTACCTCGAAAAAGTGTAAGTATTTGTTAAAAAAGGGAATGTGTGATTTTGTCTGTTCTGACTGTCACGATTCGAAATGCCGTTTAGTGAGTTTTAAAGGGGCTAAACGGTATATAAAGTATCATTTAAAATGTAGAAAGTATTATGATAAATTATTTAATCATATACCGGTCTTTTTAAATGATTAGGGATAAATTTATTGAGCTATGGTGATTTTATGGGCGATAGTAGTTTGAATCCAAACGAAGTGATTAAAGTTAATAATAACATCATCTACTTATTTTTTAAAAGATTTTTTGATATTACCCTATCAGGAATAGGATTGATATTAATTGGATGGGTAATTACTATTCTAATGATAATTAAATGGTTGGAAGACCTAGGCGGTAAATCTTACAAATTAATTATTACAGAAGATGAAAAGGGAAAATATCTTTCTAAAAACGGAAAAAGGTATAATTGTACATGTAAAAAAAATCCTAATGGTATAAAGGATAAAACAATACGTGGATCGTTATATACAAGCTTAAGAGTTGGTAAGAATGGTAAAAACTTTAAATTCCATAAGATTAGATCTATGTGTCCTAGTGCTGAGGCTATGAAAGCCCAATTATTAGCTTATGGAATAAATGAAGCAGATGAGCCAGCATTTAAACTAAAGGAAGATCCTAGAATTACTAAATTTGGCAAATTCTTAAGAAAAACTTCTTTAGATGAACTACCTCAACTTTGGGATATTTTTATTGGTAAAATGAGTATTGTAGGACCTCGTTCACCAATACCTAGTGAAGTTGATAAGTATACTGAATATCAAAAACACCGTTTAGATATAAAGGGTGGACTTTTGTGCCTATGGCAAATTCAAAAGAATAGAAATGAAATTTCTTTTGACGATTGGGTTAATCTTGATATTGAGTATGCTAAAAAGAGAAGCTTATGGCTTGATTTTAAAATTATAGTGAAAGGTGCATGGATGGTTTTGTTTGATCATTCTGGTGAGTAAATATTTATTATGTATTGGGTGGCTATATATGGACAAAACAAATGGTGTGTTTCAAAAAAAAATATTAAATAAGATACAACATTATAATCATAAAAAATATTGGAAAAGAAGAGATTATTTGTTAGATTCTTCAAAAAAAAATAAGTTAAAGAAGATTTTCTATTTGATTTATATTAAGAGAATAGATGCGAAACATTTATCGTCTTTTGGTAGTAATATTAATTCTGGAGCGATTTTTGAGACTAGCCCAAGTTTACCTCATGGCCCAAATTTAATATTTGTATCACATCAAGCTAAAATAGGAAAAAATTGTGTTATCTATCAAGGGGTTACAATTGGTGAAAAATTTGATGCTGGTCCAGCACCTATGATTGGCGACAATGTTGTTATATATCCTCATTCAATAATTATTGGTGATATTAAAATAGGAAATAATGTAAAAATTGGTGCAGGTTCCATAGTTACAAAGGATGTGCCAGATAATTGCATTGTAGCTGGTAATCCAGCACAAATAATAAAAATGAGTGAATAATTATACACCAAGTTATACGATAATACTTTATGGAAGGAATTATAGGATATGATATATGTATTAACATTAGTATTAAGTTCTATATTTGCTTTTTGTTATGATCATGCATCAAATAAAAAGCAAATGACTGTATTTTTTATTCTCACTCTTATAATGCCTTTTTTTGTTATGGCATTACGTTATGGAGTTGGACAAGATTATTTTTATACTTATGTTCCAGTATTCAATAGCGTTTTAAATAATACTTATTCATCAGATTTGGAAATAGGATTCCTTTGGCTAAATAAATTTTGCCAGGTCTTCACTGATAATCCACAGTCAATTTTTATGCTTACCTCTATTTTGTTTTGTTTTTTTATTTTTGGAGCACTTCGACATCATATGGAAAAAGGAATATTTTGTTTAGCTATTTATATTTTTATAGCTGGTGGATTTTATCTTTATTCATTTAATGTTGTAAGACAATGTTTAGCTACAGCTATATTTTGTTTTAGTTTGAAATTTATTGATGAAAAAAAGCCATTAAAGTATTTTATATTGATTTTTTTTGCTTCACTTATTCATAAAAGTGCTTTAGTATATTTTCCATTTTATTTTATTGCAAAACATGAATTTAAAACAATAACATATTTGGCTATTTTAATATTGATATTAATATTTTCAGCTCAAATTGTTGCTCAAATTAGTAAATTACTTGTTGGAACTAAATATTATAATTACATTACGGGTTATTATAATGATTCATCATCTAAAACGATTACAGCTTCACAAATGCTTAATATTCTTGTTTTTATATATGTATTACATATTGAAAAAACGAAAAAGCCAAAAGATAAATTTTTAGTTATATTAGGAAACGTACATTATATTGGTATTGTTTTTACATTATTTATGGGGGCTATCCCTTTAATTTTTAGAATGTCGAATTTATTTTACTTGTTGCAATTTATTTCTGTCCCATACATAATAAAAAGATATGTTCCAAAAAAATTAAAAAACATTGGAATTGTTCTTGTACTATTAATTTATGGTTTTTTATTTGTCAATACACTTTTAAAGAATGGGAATAATATTTTACCATATCAAACATTTTTCAATAGGTGGTGAATTTATGAAAGTTGCGATAATTACGACAGGATATTTACCTGTTCCACCTTGTAATGGTGGAGCTGTAGAAACTCTTTGTTATTCATTAATGAAAGAAAATTTAATAAATAAAAAAATAAATATAACAACTTATTCAATTTATGATTCTAAGCTAACTGATTATGATTTGTCACAATCAAAAATTGTTAAAGTGAGCTTTGCTTATAAACTATTAGACATACTCTTATATTTTTTTGCTAAATATATTTTACGGAAAAAGAAAGTAATGTCTTATAGATATATATTTAGAAGACTTAGATTTTTAAAAAAAACAAGTAAAGATATAAGTAAAAATGATTATGATATTATTCTTTTAGAAAATCATTATACAGAATTTATGATTTTTAAATGGTTCAAAAATTTTGAAAAGTATAAGGGAAAAATATATTATCATGTACATAATATTCCATCTGGAACATATGGTTGTGAAGAATATATAAAAAATGCAAAATTTTTATGTGTAAGTAATTATATAAAAAAATATACTTTAGAATATTTTAATTTAAATGCTAGTCAGTTAAAAGTTTTACGTAATGCAGTTGATTCAAAATTGTTTAATAATGATTTAACAAATATTAATGTTAATCAATTAAAGAATAAATTAAATATCGATAGTAATAAGAAAATTATTTTATTTACTGGAAGACTATCTAAGGAAAAAGGGATTATTGAACTGATTTCTGCTATTGAAAAAATTAAAAGAGATGATTTTGTTTTATTAGTTATAGGTTCTTATTTTTATGATACAAAAGTAAAAGATGAATTCTCTCACAACTTAGGAAATTTGATTAAAAATAATGAGAATAAAATTATCTTTACAGGGTATGTACCTTATGAGCAAATATCATGCTACTATAAGATTGCTGATTTTGCTGTTTTGCCTTCCATATGGGATGATCCTGCTCCATTGACTATTATTGAGAGTTTACAATGTGGATTGCCTATTATTACAACAAATTCCGGTGGAATTCCTGAATATGTAAGTAAAGAAAGTGCTATAATACTTCAACGAGATGAAAAAATTATAGAAAATTTAAAAAATAGTATTGAGTATTTATTGAATGATTCAAAGAAAAGGGATGTTATGTCTGAGGCTGCATTGGATATAAGTAAGAATTGGTCATGTAAATCATATTATTATGATTTTATTAATTTAATAGGTGATATTGATGAATGATTTAATAAGTGTGATTGTTCCGGTATATAATGTTGAAAATTATATTGTTGAATGTATTAGTTCAATTATTAACCAAACATATAAGAACATTGAAATTATTGTTGTTAATGATGGTACTAAAGATTCTTCAATTGAAAAATTAACTTCAATTAATGACAATAGAATAGTCATATATACAAAAGAGAATGGTGGTTTGTCATCTGCAAGAAATTATGGATTGAATTTTGCACATGGTAAATATGTCATTTTTATTGATAGTGATGATTATTTAGATGTTCATATGTTGGAAGTATTATATACTAATTTAATTAATAGTAACAGTTATATTTCAATTTGTGGCGTTTACAAAAAATATGAAGATCATCAGGAACTTAATCAAGAAAAACTAGATTTTCAAGTCATTGAAGACTTAAGAAAAATTGAATATATTTATGACTTTCAACATTATGGTGTTGGTGTTTGGAATAAATTATTTAAGAGAGAATTGTTATGGAAAGATATGTTTCCTTTAGGAAAGTTATCAGAAGATTATTTTGTAATGTATAAAGTATTTTATTGTGCACAAAAAGTATGTTATGATTCGACACCATTATATTATTATAGACAAAGAAGAAATAGTATTACTTCAAGAAAAAAAACATCATTTGATGTTTTAGATGCAATGAAATTATATTTAGATTTTGCAAAAAATGAAGAGCCTATTTTGTTAAATAGTGCGATTCATGCTATTACATATTCAAGATTAGGAGTCTACAATACAATTTTAAAAAATGGTGATGCTATTGAATATAAAAAAGCACTTAGAAAAGAAATTATAGGAAATTATAGAATAGCTTATTCGTATGAAAAAAACAAATCAAGAAGACTGCAATTGTTTATTTTTAAATATTTTAGATTTTTTTACTATATTTTATTTAAAATATATAAATATAAACAAAAATAGGAGTTAAGATGAAAATTGTAAATAGAATAATAAGAAAAATAAAATATGGATATAAAAGCGATTCTAAAGCCTTTATTAAATATTTATCTAATAAAGGTGTAAATATTGCTAATAATGTTCATATGTATGGGACAAATCAAATTTATATTGATACACAATATCCATTTTTAATTACTATTGAAAGTGGTGTTACTATTGCTCCTGATGTTAGAATAATTACTCATGATTTTTCTTGGGGAACAATTAAATCTAATTTTGATTACGTGTGTGGTGCTTCTGGTGAGGTAATTATTGGAGAAAATAGTTTTATTGGTAGTGGAGTCATTATTTTGCGAAACTCTCACATTGGAAAAAATTGTATCATTGGTGCTGGAAGTTTGGTTTCTGGAAATATTCCGGATAATTCAGTTGCTGTTGGTAGGCCTGCAAAGAGAATAATGTCAATTACTGAATATTATGAAAAAAGATTAGAACTTCAATTCGAAGAAGCTTTAAATTTATTCAAATCTTATTATAATAAATATAATATATGTCCTGGACGTGATGTGTTTAGAGAGTATTTTTATTTATATACTAATGATGTAGATGATTTAACTCCAATCGAATTGCGGTTGTTAGGAGGAATTAATAATAAGTCTATTCCTTTTTTTACTAAGCATAAACCTATGTTTTCTAGTTTTGAAGCATTTATTGATGAATGCAAATTGGTGATAAATAATGAAAAACAATAAAGTGATTAAAGACATTTTCATTGTTGCTTTAAGTAATATTATAATAGCTTTAGCGGGTGTTGTTAATGGATTTATTATTCCTAAAGTTATGTCAGTTACTGACTATGGATTTTATAAAATCTTCTCATTATATGCTACCTATATTACGTTGCTTCATTTTGGTTTTATAGATGGTATTTTAATAATGTATGCTGGCAAAACAAAAGAAGAATTGGATAAGAAAGCATTCAAGACTTACTCAAGATTTTTGTTTATGTTGGAACTTTCAGCTTCAGTAATTGTTATTTTTATTGCAGTATTTCTTAAAGGTATATATAAGTTTATATTTATTATGTTAGCTGCCAATATTTTATTTACTAACGTTGCACTATATTTTCAGTATATTTCACAAGTTACAGAAAGATTTAAAGAATTAACTGTTCGTAATATTTTAAAGTCAATATTAAATATATTACTTGCAATTATATTATTTGTTCTATTTAAAATAAGAAATTATTATGTTTCTAGTAAAAGTTATATCTTTTATATTGTTGGAATCAATTTTATTTTAGCTTTATGGTATATGCTTACATATAGAGATTTATGGATTGGCAAAGCAAATAAATTTAATGATGAAAAAACTAATATTAAGCATATTTTTTTTGAAGGACTTCCATATACAATTGCATCATTTCTGGCTTCGCTAATTTTAACTATTGATCGTCAATTTGTCTCTATTGCTTTTGATACAGAAACCTATGCTGTATATGCATTTGCATATAATATGTTAGCACTAATTACGACTGCAACTAGTGCGATTTCAACTGTATTATATCCTTATTTAAAACGACAAGAAAATTCAAAAAATTTGATTTACACTTTAAGAAGTATTATTAGCTTCGTCGTTGCTATAATGATATGTTCATTTTTTATATTAAGTTATATAATTAATTGGTTTTTACCTAAATATGTGAATTCGCTTGATATATTTTATATAATTTTACCTGGACTGATTTTTAGTTCTGTTAACACAATTGTTTTAGTTAATTATTTTAAAATAGATCATAAACAAAATATATATATGATTATAAGTGGAATTATTGTTTTACTATCTTTACTGGCAAATTTTATTGCATATTTTTTATTTAAAACGACAAGTTCTATATCTTGGGCTTCAACAATAATAATGGTTATTTGGTATGTAGTTTTAAATATATACTTTAAAATTAAATATAAAATATCTTTTATGAGAAACTTTATATATTGTGGTTTAGTAACACTTGGATTTTATATAATAGCCGCTTATATTAATAATATTTTGGGATTTACAATCTATATTACTTATATAGTATTAATTAGTATATTGTTTAATATTGAATTAATAAAAAAATTCTTTAGGAGGTTAAAAAATGAGTAAAATAGGTATAATGTCGATGCAAAGAGTAATAAATTATGGTTCTTTTTTACAAGCCTATGCTTTGAAGACAACTTTAGAAAAAATGGGACATAATGTCGAATTTGTTGATTATCATGTGAATATAATAAATGAATCAAGGAAAAAAAGAAATATAATTTTAAAAAAAATTAAGTCGTTTAATAATATTAAGGTCCCATTTACTCAAAAAATTAAATTTTATTTATTTTATAGAAACTTTAGTAAGAAGTATCATCATTTGATTGGAATTGACAAATATAATTATTTGCCTCAATTGGATGCATTAGTTATTGGCAGTGATGAGGTGTTTAATTGTTTTCAAAAAGGAAATATAGTTGGATATTCCTTGGAATTATTTGGAAAAGACAATAAAGCGGAATTATTATGTTCATATGCAGCCTCTTTTGGTAATACAACATTAAAAAAAATTGAATTGAATAATAAAATAGAAGAATTGAAATATTTGTTAAAAAAATTTGATTTTATCTCTGTTAGAGATGATAATTCATTTTCAATTATTGAAAACTTAGTTGGTTTGAAGCCAAGTAAAAATATTGATCCGGTTTTATTATATAATTTTAATGATGATACAAGATTTGATTTTTCCAGAAAAATAAAGGAAAAATACATAATTGTATATGCGTATACAAATCGTATTAATAAAGTCGAATGTGATAAAATCGAAAAATTTGCTAAACAATACAATTTAAAAATTATTACAATTGGAGCTCCACAAAATTTAAAGTCAAAATTTGTTTCAATTTCTCCTTTTGATGTTTTAGGGTATTTTAAAAATGCAGAATACATAATTACGGACACATTTCATGGAACTATTTTTTCTATGATAAATCACTGTAATTTTGTTACAATAGTTAGAAAAAGCGTAAATGGAAGTTATGGAAATGAAGAAAAATTAACTTCTCTTTTAGATGGATTTAATTTACGTAGTAGAATTGTTAATGATTTAGATGATATTGGAAATGTTATTAATACTGAAATCAACTATGACTTATTTGAAAAGATTCTTGAAGATGAAAGAAAAAAATCTATTGATTTTTTATCAAAGATTAAATAAAGGATGATTATATGGAAAATAAAAAAATTTCAATTATTGTACCAATATATAATGTGGAAAAATATTTAGAACAATGTTTAAAATCAATATGTAATCAAGATTATAAAAATCTTGAAATAATTCTTGTTGATGATGGATCTTCTGATAAATCCGGTAGTATTTGTGATATATATGCTGAAAAAGATCATAGAATTAAAGTTATACATAAAAAAAATATGGGAGTAAGTGCGGCAAGAAATTCAGGATTAGATATCGCAACTGGTGAATATGTTTGTTTTGCTGACCCAGATGATTACTTAGAAATTGATTATATATCATATTTGTATAATTTGATTGTTGAAAATAATTGTGATATATCTATTTCAAAAGGTGTTTATGATAATTATTCTAAAAAAACTGATAGAGTAGATTATAGTTTTGTTGAAACAGGAGAAAATGCAACTATTGATATATTGTTATATAAAATTCATATTGGGGTTTATTGCAAAATGTTTTCGATGAATTTTCTAAGAAAATATAATGTTAGATTTAATGAAGCTATTCGAATGGGTGAGGGATTTAATTTCAATACTTTTTGTTTTCAAAGAATTAATAAAGTTGCTATTGGCAATAAGCAAATTTATTTTTATAGACAAAATAATATTTCTAGTGCTACAACAAATTTTAATGAAGAACGTTGGGAAAATGGTTTTTTTGCTATTGATGAAATTGAGAGAAACCTAGTTATTAAATCAAAAAAAATAATTAACGCGATTAATTATGCACGATGGCATACTTATTATGATGCTTTATTTAATGGTATTATTATGGGTAAAGAAAATAATTCTATGTTTATAAAAAAATGTAAAAAAGAAGCAAAACGTGGAGCAAAGTATGCATTTAAAGTTAATGTTAGTTATAAAGAAAAAATTAAAGCAATGATTATTAGAATTAATCCTTTAATACTTGTTAAACATAACCGAAAAAAAATATATAAAATATTAAATGAAGATGACAATTAATATTGAAATAATTTAGTAAACGCATAAATAAATTTCTGCTATTGTAAGTTTATAAATCAATTAGGTATAAGAGCATAGTTGTGTGGTGATTTAATGCAAAGAAAATAGTTTTAAAACAGGAGTATAATACTATGGAAAATAAAATAATAAAAGTTGCCCACGTTATTGGTTTGGCAATTAATGGTGGCACGGAATCATTATGGATGAATTACTATAAACATATTGATAGAACTATGGTTCAATTTGATTTTCTTGTTGAAAGTGAATCAGCAATTATAAATAAGAAGGAAATTGAACAATTAGGTGGTAATGTTGTAATAATTCCAACATATAAAAATCCAATAAAGTATATTAAAAGTTTAACAAAAATTTTTAAAGAACATAATTATGATATTGTTCATTCTAACATGAATGCTTTAAGTGTATTTGCACTTAAAGCAGCTAAGAAAGCTGGTATTAAGGTTAGAATAGCACATTCACATTCGACTTCTAATAAGAAGGAATGGAAGAAGAATGTTATTAAGAATTTATTAAGACTATTCTCTAAAAAGTATGCTACAAATTATTTTGCATGTAGCGAGCTTGCAGGGCGTTGGTTATTCGGTAATAAAACATATAATCAAGGCAAAGTAACTATTATTAAGAATGCAATTGATATTGATAAGTTTAAATTTAATGTTGATAATAGAAAGGTTATTAGAAATGAATTTAATGTGCTTGATAATGAAATATTAATTGGTAATGTTGGCAGAATGATGCCTCAAAAGAATCAAGCATTTTTAATTAAAGTATTTGCTAAATATCATAAAATAAATCTAAATACAAAATTAATGATTATTAATGATGGGCCATTATTACAGGCATTACAGGCATTAGCTAAAGAGTTAAATGTTTTTGATTCAGTTATATTTGTAGGCCCTAAAGCTGATTTATATAAATATTATTCAGCATTTGATTTATTTACATTACCCTCAATTTATGAGGGATTGGGAATTGTTCTTATTGAAGCCCAAGCAAATGGCTTAAAGTGTATTGCTTCTATGAATGTACCTACTGAGGTTGATGGAACTGGGAATATTGAGTTTGTTAAGCTTGATGAAGATGAGTGGTTAAAAACATTAATTCGAGTGTCTTATTCTAGAAATGAATGGAATGATTGTAGAGATAAGTTGATTGCGGCAAAATATGATATTGATGAAGCAGCAAAGGAACTTGAAGTAATATATAGACAAACTCTAAAATCAAATAAATAGTTTGGCAATTATTATTTTTCTTTGATTAGTTATTTTTAATTATTAGTATTTAGTAATTCCGATATATATTGATATGTCCTTTAATAGTTTTACATAAAATTTGTTTTGAACCATCTAAATAAATATATTTGTTGTTATATTGTATTGTTTCAAAGTCAATTGATGTGTTTGAATATGAATAATAAGTGAATCCGTAATATCCATTAATAGTCAAATTAATTGTGCCAAAAAAAGATTTTAAATCTATAGAACTAAAATTGTTGTTTAATAAATTGAGAATTCCACTTTCAAATTTAAAATTAATTGTTTTGCATATATTATCTATAATTGAGATATAATGTATCCTTTCATATGTTATTTTTAAATTATCAATTGTATTATTTTTTATTGTAGATGGTTTCCAATCGTTTAAGCAAGTGAAATTTGATTCTAATATTTTTAAGGTACAATTTGATATATCGCTTTTACCAACTTTTCCATTAATTATTAATTCATTAGCAACTATATTTGAAGCTGTTACAATAGAATTTGTTGTTTCAATATGTATTAAATTATAATCTGATTTATTATCAAGTACAATTTTCAAATCTTTATTTGAATTATTATAGTTAAGTACTAGTTTATTATCGATTATTGAATAATTTAGTGTTGCGATTGCTTTTTCATCCTGTGATGTTTCTACAATTGAAAATTCATCTCCAGATGTAATTTCAATATCACCAACTCTCCAATTAATCTCAATATCAGTAATACTGTCACTTAATTTATATGAATATTCAGTTTCCGTGTAATTGTTATTTTTACATGAAATAAGTATTAAAATAAAACTTAATATAAAAAATATAAAATAAAATTTTCTTTTCATTGAAATATCATTCTTTCTTTAAAAGTTAAAAATCTAAAAAGATAATAACATATAAAATTAAATATGTCACTAGAATATAATTGAAAATATGTAAAATTAATCATACTTTCAATTATATTTTTTTTATGGTATAATCAATACTGTTCAAAATATAAAATAAAATTGAGGAATTAATCATGAGAATTTTACATATACCAAACTATTATAATCCCCATATTGGTGGAATTGAAACAGTTGCTGAAGATATTGTTAATTCCCTTAAAGATAAACATGAACAAAGAGTAATTTGCTTTAAAGATTCTAAAGGGACAGTAACTGAAAACGTAAATGGAGTTTTAGTAACTAGAGTTAGCTGTATAGCTAAGGTTGCTAGTCAATCAATTGCTCCTGGATATAAAAAAGAATTAAAAAGAATTATGAATGAATTTAAACCAGAGGTTGTAATTTTTCATTATCCTAATCCTTTTGTGGCTGCATTTTTAAGAAAATACTTAAAAAGAAATTTTAAATTTGTATTATATTGGCATTTGGATATTGTTAAGCAAAAAGTTTTAGGTAAACTTTTTAATCCCCAAACAAAAGCTTTATTAGAACGAGCCGATATTGTTGTTTCTACAAGTCCAAATTATATTGAAGGATCAAAGTGGTTAACTAAGTATAAATATAAGACAACTATTATTCCTTGCTGCGTTAGTGATGATATTGATAACATCAGTGAAGATGTTTTAGTAAAATCAAATCAAATTAAAGAAGAAAATAAAAACAAAACGATTGTTTTTGCTTTAGGTCGTCATGTTGAATATAAAGGAATAATTCATTTAGTAAATGCATCTAAATATTTAGATGATTCTTTTAAAATTTATATTGCTGGTAAGGGACCTCTTACAGAATCACTAATAGAAACGGCTAAAGATGATAAAAAAATAATATTCTTAGGAAGAGTAGAACAAGTTGATTTAAAAGCGTATTTAAATGCATGTGATATCTTTGCATTTCCATCAATAACTAAGAATGAAGCTTTTGGTATTGCTCTTGCAGAGGCTTTAGCTTTAGGAAAAGCTTCTGTTACATTTACAATCCCAGGCTCTGGTGTTAACTATGTAAGTGTTAATAAAAAAACAGGAATTGAAGTACCTAATATGGATGATAAGGCTTTTGCTGATGCATTAATTAAACTTCAGCATGATGAAAGCTTAAGACATCAATATGAAATTGCTGCGAAAGAAAGATGCAATAATTTGTTTAGATATAATGAATTTAAAGAAAATATAAATAAAATGATTGAGGAGCTATAATATGAAGCATGTAGTTATATTTAATGATCATTGGTGTAGTGGTGGCGTTGAGTCATTATGGACAAATTTAATAAAAAATATAACTACTGATGAGTTTGATTTTACTATTTTAGCTACTCAAAAAGAAACTGATATTTATGATGATATTCTTAATGAGCATAATGTAAATATTATAACTATTTTAGATAAGGTTATATCAAATCCGATTATAAGAACTAAAAAAAATATCAAAGGATTTAAGAATAAAATCAAAGAACTTAACCCTGATATATTACATATAAATTCATGTAATGCTTCAGGCTTAAAATTAGCTCATATTGCTAAGAAATGTGGAATTAAACATGTTATTGTACATTCCCATAATACTTTAATTGAAGCTGATAAGCTAAAGTTAAAGCTTTTAGCTCATAAAATATGGCAACATAAATATTTATCAGCACCTGATGCATATTTTGGATGTTCAACTGAATCATTAGAATTTATGTTTAATACTAAAAAAGGGTATTTATTAAAAAATGGTGTTGATTTATCTAAATTTAAATTTGAAGAAGAATATCGGAATGAAATTAGAGGTAAATTTAATTTAAGACCAGATAATTATGTAATTGGTCATGTAGGTAGATTTTGTAATCAAAAAAATCATAAATTTTTAATTGATATTTTTAATAACTATTTAAAAACTAATAATGGATATTTAATGCTTGTAGGTGAAGGAGAATTAAGAGAAGAAATAGAAGAATATGTTGATTCTTTAGGAATAAAGAATCATATTATATTTGCCGGTACAACAAGTGAGGTCTATAAATATTATAGTGCTTTTGATTTGTTTGTATTACCGTCTCTTCATGAAGGTTTACCTGTTGTTGCAATTGAAGCTCAAGCAACTGGTCTTCCTGTAATTATGGCAGATACAATTACGCAAGAAGCTAAAATTACTACAAATGTTTCTTACCTACCTTTATCAGATATGGATTTATGGGTATCCGGGATTAATCAATATAAAAATATTGAAAGAAAAGATACTAAAGAAGAAATAACAGCTTCTGGTTTTGATATTAAAGCTTCAGCCTCTAATTTAATTAAATTCTATCAGAATATGTAGGGAGGTAATATATTGAGTACATTTATTTATATGAGTGGAATGGTCCTATATGGACTTTTTACCTTTATTCTAGAATATCATTCTAAGAATAAAGAAAAGTATAGTGTAGTTAAATATAGAAGAATATATGTATTATTATTTATACTATCGATATTACCTCTTACTTTAATATCAGGATTAAGATATAATGTAGGAACAGATTATAACCATACATATGCTCCTCATTTTATTGATGAAAATTGGGATTATTCAGAATTTCTATTTATATGGGTTAATCAATTTTTAAGATTATTTACATCAAATCCGGTAATATTGTTTTTGTTTATGGCAACAGTTACGCATACCTTTTTACAACTTGCTATTACAAGAATATCACCAAGATGGTGGTTTTCAGCCGTTTTAGTTGTATGTATTAATTTCTTTTCTGTTTCTTTGAATCAGTCAAGGCAAATGATGTCGGTTGCGATATATGCTTATGCATTTACATTCATACATGAACATAAATTAGTTAAATATTTAATTTTTGCTATATTAGCCGGATTATTCCACTATGGATGTTTAGCTTTGATTCCAGTATATTTTATATTCAATTTTAAATTTGTTAAAAAGTATTATTTAGGAATATTTATTGTAACTTTGTTCTTGGTTCCAGCTATGTGCTTGTGTTTTAAACAAGTTATTCTACACACAAAATATGAATACTATTTTACAAACCCTAATTATTATACAAATCAATCAATTGAAGCTTATTTTCTTGCATCGTTAATAGTAGAAGGATTTGCAATTTTATGGGCAGATAATTTAATTAAAAAATATGATGATTTAGCAATAGGATTAATTTTATTAAATGGAATTGCTTTATGTATTGGTTTTGCAAGCTTTTTTATTAAAATAAATGAGCTTACAGCAAGAATATATTTGTTATTTTCGTTTGGACAAATATTTTTAATTCCTATGATAGTTGAATCAGAAGATAATTATTGGATGAAATGGTATATTGTTATAGCATTAGTATCGACGGTCACATTATCATCATCATATGTTATCTATAGGCAATTACATCACGAGATTTTTCCATATCGTTGGATTTTTAATAAGTAAGGAGGAATAAAAAATGTACATTTATTTGATTTCTGCATTAATTACGGGAATATTTTTGTATTTTTCAGAATTTTTTTATAAAAGAAAAAAAGAAAATTCCAAAAATTATTATTTGTACATTTTTTTCTTTGTACTTGCAATTATTCCTTATTTTTTTGTATCAGGCTTTAGATATGGAGTTGGTACGGATTATTTCTATACTTACTTTCCAAGATTTTATCAGATAATGGGAGGTAGTAATGGTTACACAGAATTTTTATTTACAGGGTTAAATAAATTTATTTTGTTATTTACAGATGAAGCACAATGGTTATTTATTATTACCTCCTTTATTTTTGTATTATTTATGATGTTATCAATTAAAAAAATGACTCATAATTGGTATATTGGAGGAATTTTATTATTACTTTCAAATGTTTATCTGATTTCACTAAGTAATGTTCGACAATATTTAGCTATTTCAATTGGAATATATGCTTTAAGCTTTGCTTGTGATAGGAAATATATCCAGTTGATTGCTTTTGGAACGCTTTCGGTATTATTTCATTATACGGCAGTATGTATGATTCCAATATACATCATTGGACTCGTTTCAAAGTTTCCTAAATTTAAAAAATATGCTTTTTTCTTTTTAATTGTTATAATTGCTTTAAGCCCAACCTATATTCCTCTTACAAAAGCAATCTTAAAAAATACACGTTATATTAAATATTTTGAAATAACTGGGGTTCCTCGTCCATTATATTTTTATTTAATTCCTTCGGGAATTACTTTGCTTATAGCTTTGGTTTTCTATAAAAAGGTAAGTAGTTATAATCAATATACTTTTACTTTACTTGTATGTTTGACTTTAGCAACTATAATTGGAATTTTATCAATTTTTAATCCAATTGTAGAAACAATGTCTCGAGCATGTAACTGGTATTACTGGTCAATAATTTTTATTGTACCAATGTTTTTAGATTTATTTAAACAAAAATGGATAGGGATACTGATTACAATTAGTTTAATTTTAATTATAAGTAGTTCTACATATTACTTAATTGTTGTCTTAGGACATCACGAGGTTTTACCATATCGTTTTTTCTTTTGGAAAGATCATTTTATATATTAAGACTAAGGAGAATTTTTATGTTAACATTATATTGTATGACTCATAAAGTTGTTGAAGATAGAAGAATACCTAAGGATAGGACAATGATGCTTGTAGGGGCGTATAATAAGGATATTGATAGATCTGATTATATTAAAGATGATCTTAAAGATAATATATCTAACTTAAATTCAAGCTTTTGTGAGCTTACCGGTTTGTATTCAATTTGGAAAAATGATACAAAGTCTGATTATGTGGGACTTGAACATTATCGTAGGTTATTTTCCAAAAGAAAAATCAATATTTTCAATTATAAGGTTATTAAAAAAAATAAAATAGAAAAATATCTTGAATCTTATGATATTATTTTACCGGTAAAGCATTGTTGGCCACATGAAGTAAATCTTATAGACCAATATAAGCATGAACAAGTACCCTCTGACATTGAAGCCTTAGAGGTACTTATTCATGAGGATTTTCCTCAATATGTAGATGCTTTTAACAAGGTAATGTACAATAATAATTGGGCTTATAATTATAATATGTTTGTGTGTAAAAAGAGTCTAATTGATGAGTATTGTTCATTCTTGTTTGATGTTTTATTTAAACTTAAGGATAGAATTAATATAAACGATGGAAGAGATAACTATCAAGCAAGAGTCTTTGGCTTTTTATCAGAAAGATTATTTAATGTTTGGATTGCGTATAAAGGAAATTTAAAAATAAAAGAGCTTGAGGTCGCAACCTTAGGAGACAAGCCTTTATATGATTTGAAAAGAAGGATATATCGCTTATTCAAATGGCATAAGGCTCGTAAAGAACTAAAGAAGAGGGGATAATATGTTAACTTTTTTAATAATGGCTGGCGGAAAAGGTGAAAGATTTTTTCCTCTTTCAACTAAAGAAAGACCAAAACAGTTATTAAAGGTGTTTAGTGATAAATCATTAATTGAATTAACCTATGAAAGAATATTACCTATGGTAGATAGTGCCAAGCAAATTTTTGTATCTACTAATGAACTGCAGGTTAAAGCTTTAAAAGAGGAATTAAAAGATATACCAGAAGAAAATATTATAATAGAACCAGCATTTAGGGATACGGCAAGTGCGATTGCTTATGGTTCATATATTATTTCAAAATATTATGATAATCCAACAATCTGTGTTTTAGCATCAGATCATTTAATTTCTGATGGTGATAATTTTAGAAATACAATCAAAATCGCAACAGATTGTGCTTTAAATGGTAATATTGTAACATTAGGTATTAAGCCTACCTATCCTGAGGTAGGATATGGTTATATTGAGGTAAAAGAAACCAAAATAAACACTCCTGTTGAGGTTCTGGCATTTAAAGAAAAACCTAGTTATGAAATTGCTCAAAAATATTACGAAAGTGGAAATTATTTATGGAATAGTGGAATGTTTATTTTTAACTATAATGTAATAAAAAATGCTTTTTCATTATATTCTCCTAAGCATTTAGAAGTATTAAGTAAAATGAATATTTCTAAAAATGAAGGAATTAAAACAGCTAAGGATATAAGTAGTATTTTTGAAGAGTTCCCTAAAATATCAATCGATTATGCAATTATGGAGCATGCTAAAAATTTGTATTGTATTCCTTCAAATTTTGATTGGTCTGATGTTGGATCATATAAAGCGTTTGATGATTTATTTTCACATGATTTAGATGGAAATGTAATTAGGAATGCTAAAACGATGCTAATTGATTCTCATAATAATATAATAATTTGTGATGGAATAACACAAAAGATTAATTTAATTGGAATTTGTGATAAAATAATAGTATCTACAAAAAATAATTTGTTGATATGCAATAAGGATAGGATGCAGGAAATAAAGAAACTTCTAATGTAGGAGGTAAGGTCATGATTTTATTTTTAAAACCATATTTTGAACCTAAAGTATGGGCTGGAACGGAATTAAATAAAATATATGATTGTAAGCATGGAACTGGTGAAGCTTGGATTGTATCGGGCTATGCTCAAAAGTCATCAATTATAAATAATGGACCATATAAAGGAAAAACATTGCGATATTTATGGCGTGAGCACCCAGAGCTATTTGGAAGTATTGCCTATGAAGAGCCAGAATTCCCTGTATTAATTAAGCTAATATCATCCTCAGAGGATTTATCAATTCAGGTTCATCCTGATGACGAGTATGCACTAAAAAATGAAAATTCGTTAGGTAAATTTGAATGTTGGTATGTATTGGATGGAAATGAAGCTAAAACTGTTACTTTAGGAACTAAGGTAAAAAACAAGTTTGAACTTGAAAGTCTAATCAAACAAAAACTTTATAATGAATTTTTATATGAACAAGCAATTAATCCTGGTGATTTAGTTATTGTTAATCCTGGCACAGTTCATGCACTTCATAAAAATTCATTTGTTCTTGAAATACAAGAATCATCAGATGTAACCTACAGACTTTATGATTATGATAGAATACCTAAAAGAGATCTTCATATTGATAAATCAATGGATGTTATTAAATATAATGATCCTAGCAATAATATATTCTCATTTAAGGAAAATTCAACATTTAAAAATAAACATTTTAATGTTTATCGCTTAGAGGTTGATGGTGTTTGTGAATATGAAAATAAAGGATTTGAAATTTTTTATGTATTAGATGGTGAGGGTATAGTAGATGGTAAAAAGATCCACCAAGGAGATACATTCATTTTTACTTCGGAAAAAGAGAATGTTACCTTCAGTGGTCATTTATCTTTAATAGGTGTATTACCTAAAATAAGGGAGACAAGAAAGCTAATGAGAAAAACAGCGTTAATTACGGGAGCCACCTCGCAAGATGGCTTATACATGATTGAGTTTTTGCTTAAGAAAAATTATGAAATACATTTGTTACTTGAGTCAAAGGCTGATTATGAAAATAAATATTTGAAAAAATATTTTGAAAATGAAGATTTATATGAAAAAAGAATTTTTGTTAGTATTGGTAATTTAACTGATTCTACCGTTATTTCTAAAATAATTGAAAAAATAAAACCAGATGAAATATATAATTATGCATCTCAATCACATATTAATTTATCATATGATATTCCTGAATATACCACTAATGTAAATGCTTTAGGTATTTTAAGAATATTAGATGCAGTAAAGCAATTAGAATTAAACACTAAGATTTTTAATTTATCATCTTGTTATTTATTTGATGGTAAGATTGTACCTCAAAATGAAAAAACACCGATGAATCCATTAAGTCCATATGCAGTTTCAAAGTTGTATAGTTATTATATTGTAAAATCATATCGTGAAAATTACGGAATGTATGCAGTTAATGGTGTATTCTATAATCAAGAATCTCCATATAGAAAAAATGGATATGTTTCTAAAAAAATCATTGAAGGTGTAAAGAGAATTTCTAAGGGACAAGACTATGTTCTTCATTTAGGCAATTTAAATGCAGAACGTGAATGGGGCTTTGCTAAAGATTATGTTTATGCTTCATACCTAATGCTTGAGCAAGATAATCCTAAGGATTATGTTGTTGGTACAGGTGTAACTTATTCAATAAAAGATTTTGCTAAAGAAGCGTTTAAATTAATTGGTGTTGAACTGTTGTTTAAAGGCGAAGGATTAGATGAGGTAGGCTATGATGCTAAAACCGGTAAGGTATATATTGTAGTTGATTCTAAATTTATCAGACTAAATGAACCGAAAACGTTATGTAGTGATGCATCATTATTTGAACATGATATGAATTTTAAAATTAGAAATGACCTTCCTGTTCTAATTAAGCAAATGTACGAGGAAAGCGAATGAAAAAATTAATAATATTGTTATTAGCATTATTGGGGATATTAATCGGTTGTAGTCATGAAGAAATATTAGAATATAATATGTTTTATCGATATGAAAATAATGAATATATTGATATTAATTTTTATAAAAATGGTTCCGAAGAAAATGCTAATGATATTTTATGTCTTATTGATTACTGGAATACAATGCTTGACCATGAGCATGTTAACGATACTAAGAATAATCTTGCAGCTTTAAATGTTAATAAATATGCAACCTTAGATGCAAAATTAGTTGAACTTATTGAATATACGATTGATTTAAGCACATCATATAAGGTTGTAAATCCTTTGTATGGTACATTAAAGGATTTATGGGATTTACATATGATAACGGAAGAATTGCCCACTGAAAATGAATGTTTAACGCAAATAGAAGTATCACTTTCAACACGAGTTGCAATTAATGACAATGATGTTCATTTACTTGGTGATGGACTAATAGATTTAGACTACATAAAAAAAGGTTTTATCGGAGAAAAAATTAAGGAATATTTGATATCAAAAGGAATTGACCGTTATGTTATAAATTATAATGCTGATTTAGTTCTTTATGGAAAAAATAAAAATGGTGGTTCTTTTGAAACTAGTTTTTATGGAATGAAAAATGGAACTTATAATTTAAGTGATATAACTTTAGCAAGAGTGACGGCAGACAATAATTGTTTTTACACTAAAGATGGAAGACGTTGGGCTGACATCCCCTCTTTTGTGACGGGAGTGCCTAATGATACTTTTGAAACATTATTTGTTCTAGGTGATGATGCTTTAAAGAATTCAATATTGGCTTATGCTTATTATAGTCTTGAGGTAGAAAATGTTAAATTAGATGAAGAAAAAAGTAACATTATGTTTGCCGGATATAGAGATAAGAATTTAGTATATCGGTCAGTAAGATTAGAAAATTTACTTGTAGATGAAAGGTGATTATTATGTACGATTATTTAATAGTTGGAGCAGGCTTATATGGTGCAGTGTGTGCTCATGAGCTTGCAAGAAAAGAGAAAAAAGTTCTTGTAATTGATAAAAGAAATCATATTGCCGGAAATATATATACCGAAAATGTCGAGGGAATAAACGTTCATAAATATGGAGCTCATATTTTCCACACATCTGACAAAATTGTATGGGATTATGTAAATCAATTTGCTGAATTTAATAATTATATTAATCAGCCTGTAGCTAGATATAAAAATGAATGCTATAATCTTCCCTTTAATATGAATACTTTTACTAAGCTTTGGTCTGATGTGTTTACACCAGAAGAGGCTATGAAACGTATTGAAGATGAGAAGAAGGCTTATAACGTTGAAAACCCCAAAAATCTTGAGGACCAAGCAATTAATCTTGTTGGGCCAACAATTTATGAAAAGCTAGTAAAAGGATATACTGCCAAGCAATGGGGACGTCCTTGTCGAGAGCTTCCGGCATTTATTATTAAAAGATTACCGGTAAGATTTACTTTTGATAATAATTATTTTAATGATCGTTATCAAGGAATTCCTATTGGTGGATATACTAAAATGATTGAAAAAATGCTTAGTGGTATTGAGGTTAGATTAAATTGTGATTATTTTAAAAATAAAGAAGAACTTGATAATATTGCAAATAAAATAATCTACACAGGACCAATTGATGAATACTATAATTACTCACTTGGTAATTTGGAATATCGTTCAATTCGTTTTGAAACAGAAATTTTAAATACTAATAATTATCAAGGAAATGCGGTTATAAATTACACGGATTATGATGTTCCTTATACACGTATTATTGAGCATAAGCATTTTGAATTTGATATAACATCACCTAAAACAGTTATCTCAAAAGAATTTTCATCAACCTGGAAATTAGGTGATGAGCCTTATTATCCGGTTAATAATGATAGAAATAATGAATTATATAAAAAGTATAAAGAATTATCACAGCATGAAAATAAGGTTTTCTTTGGTGGCAGACTTGGAGGCTATAAGTATTATGATATGGATGATACTATAATGGCCGCCTTTGAATTTTTAAAAAATGTAAAGTAGGTTTAAAATGGAAACGGAAAAAAGCACAAAATCAAACATAAAAAAGAATTATTTTTATAATATGATGGCAAAACTTATTATGCTTTTAGTACCAATTTTAGTTACGCCTTATTTATCAAGAAAATTGGGCGCAGACGGAAATGGAAGATTAAGCTATATTGCCTCAATTGTTTCCTATTTTGTGCTTTTGGCCAATATAGGAATAGAAACTTATGGTCAAAGAATTATTGCAGTTCACCAAAATGATAAGGGATATTTAAAAAAGATAACCTTAGAAATTGGTATTTTAAGAATATTACTTACAATTTTTTCTCTTGCTTTATATTATGTTATTTTTGTTATAATCTATCAAAAAAATCAAGTGCTTTATGCACTTTATGGAATCACGCTTTTAATGACAGCATTTGATTTCAGTTGGTTTTTCCAAGGAATAGAAGATTTTAAAATTTTGGCATTATCTAATATGATATCAAGAATTACTTATATCCCTTTAATATTTATAATGGTTCATGACCAAAGTGATATAAATATAGCGGCTATTTTAACAATTCTTTCTACTGCTGTTCCTTATGTTTTATGCTTGCCCAAAATGCTGTCCTTTTTTAAAGGTGTTAAAATGCCATCTAAGCTTCATCCCTTTGATCATTTTAAGCCCTGTATGGTTTATTTTATACCAACTATAGCAATTCAAATCTACACAGTTCTTGATAAAACGATGATAGGTCTTATTACAAAATCTGATTTTGAAAACGGTTATTATGAACAAGCCGAGAAAATTGTTAAATTACCGCTTACGGTTATAACAAGCTTAAATATTGTAATGAGGTCACGTATATCATATTATTATTCAATGGGACGAATAGGTGATATTAAATTATTAATGAATAAATCATGTCATTTTACAATGTGTATGTCAATTCCTATTTGCTTAGGATTATGTGCTGTTGCAAGTAATTTTATTCCTATTTATTTAGGTGAAGGTTATGAAAAATGTATAACTTTACTTTATGTTTTTTCACCAATTATAATTATTATAAGTCTTAGTAATTTTTTGGGTACACATTACTATACACCATTTGATTTACAAAAGACTAGTAATAGATTTTTAATTATTGGCGCATTAATTAATCTTGTTTTAAATAGCTTTTTGATTTATTTCCTTAAATCAATTGGAGCCGCAATTGCTTCCGTAATTGCGGAAGGTGTAATAACCTGTTTATATATTTATTTTTCAAGAAAAATATTTGAACCAATTAATTTTATAAAAATAGGGTATAAATATATTATCTCTGGTTTGTTTATGTTTGCTGCAGTATTTATATTTAATACCTTATGGCTATATAGTGATTTTTCAAAATTTAAAGCTATTTCATATCTGGTTTTAGAAATTGGTATAGGAATTATTATTTATTTTGGATTACTATATATTTTAAAAGACAGCTTTGTTTTTGATTCAACTAAAAAAGTTTTAAATAAACTAAAAAGAAGGTAGGGATTAAAATGAATTTAGAAGAAGAAATTATATGTGATTTTAAAGTTACTGAAAAAAGAAAAAGAATATGGCAATGTCAACTTGAAATGGTTAAATTGGTTAATTTAATTTGTAAAGAAAATAATTTAAAATGCGTAGCCGCTGGGGGTACTTTAATTGGTGCAATTAGGCATAATGGATATATACCATGGGATGATGATATTGATTTAATGATGCCAAGAGATGACTATGAAATTTTTTTAAAAGTAGCTCCTAGTTATCTAGATAACACTAAATATTTCTTGCAAACAAACGATACAGAAAGAATGTACTATAATGGACATGCTCAAATCAGAAATAATGAAACTACATGTCTAACAAAAAATATGTTTAATGACTTAAAATTAGGAAAGAATTGTGGAATTTGGATTGATATATTCCCTTATGATTATGTTGATGGCGTAAAACAAACTCGTAAAATAAAAATTTTGCGTTCACTTTCTTATTCGAAAGCTACCAAAGATTATGGTAGGGGAATTAAAGGAATAGTAAAAAAAATTATTGTTTCATTATTATGTCCAACAAAAGCCTCATGTGAAAGGAAAATTAAGAAAATAAAGCAGCTTGCAATGTCTTCTAGAAAAAAAGACTTTGTTGGTCTTATTACTTTTATGCCTGGATATGAAAAAAATGTTTGGAAATCTGGCTGGTTTGATGAAACTACAATGCATAAGTTTGAAGATATTGAAATAATGATTCCTGTTAAATATGATGAAGTATTGAGGCAAGAATATAATAATTATATGACTATTCCTACTGTCAAAGGTGAAAATATTCATGGTGAGTGTTATTTTGATTTAAATAAATCATATAAAGAATATCGGAATATAGATAAGAAAGAGTTTGAAAAGCTTTTTGAACAAATTGATTATTAAGAGGTAGATTATGAAATACTATGTTAATGAAAATATTAAAAATACAGTTAGAGTTTTTCCAAGACAAAAAAGATATAATTGCTTAAGATATGATATGAATGAAAATCCCGAAGGACTTCCTAAAGATTTTGTTGATAGTGTTCTTAAGGAAATTACACCAGAATTTTTAGCGATATATCCAGAGCCTGATAAATTTTTAAATAAGTATGCAAACTTTATAGGAGCTCAATACGAAAACGTTGTTGCTACAAATGGATCAGATATGGCTATTAGATATATTCTTGAAACGTTTGGAGAAACTGGCAAAAGTGTTGTAACGGTATCGCCATCATTTGAAATGTATTGGGTAAATTGCAATATTTTAGGATTAAAGCATAAACCTGTAGCGTATAATGATGATTTAACAATTAATATAGAAAATATTATTAATGCTATCGATTTAGATACAAGAGTTGTCGTTTTGCTTAACCCTAATAATCCTGTTGGCAATGTTTATACAGAAGAAGAATTTAGACTTGTACTTAAAAGAACGCAAGAGGTTGGTGCTATTTTGGTTGTAGATGAAGCATATCACTATTTTTATAAAAATACATTTATTGATTATGCTTTAAAGGAACCAAATGTAATTGTTTTAAGAACATTCTCAAAAATGTTTTCAATAGCAGCATGTCGCTTAGGCGTTGCAATAAGCAATCCTCAAATTATTGATTATATAAAGCGTGGTAAGTTAACATTTGACGTAAACTCTATCGCGTTATTATTTGGAGAAAGATTATTAGATCATCCAGAGGTTTATAAAGAATTAATTCAAATTCAAGATGAAGGTAAAGCCTATATTTTAGCTAATTTAAAAGAAAATGGTTATGAATGTAGAGATTGCAGAGGAAATTTTATTTTTATAAAGCCTAAGCATGATGCTTTAATGGTTGTGAAGCAATTAGAAGAACAATATAATGTTTTAGTACATGGATATTCTAATGCATTATTAAAAAATTACATCAGAGTATCAACAGGATCTATAAAATCAATGGAAAAATTTTTAAAATATTTTTATTTAGTTGATAATAAATAAAAGGAGGCTATCCTTTATGGTGAAAGTAATAACATATGGTACATATGACCATTTACATCAAGGACATATTAATCTTTTAAAGCGAGCTAAAGCTTTAGGTGATTATTTAATCGTTGGTGTTACGACTGAAAATTTTGATATTAATCGTGGTAAAATCAATGTTGAGCAAAGCCTTATGGAAAGAATTGAGGCTGTAAAATCTTTAGGAATTGCCGATGAGGTTTTTCCTGAAGAATATATGGGCCAAAAAATTGATGATATTAAGCGTTATGGAGTTGATATCTTCACTGTTGGTTCCGATTGGGAAGGTCATTTTGATTATTTAAATGAATATTGTAAAGTTGTTTATCTGCCACGTACTGAAGGTATTTCAAGTACGCAAATAAGAAAAAGTATTGAATATAAATTAGGTGCTATTGGGACTGATATAACTATTAATAAATTTAAGGAAAATGCTAAATATGTTAATGGTTTAGTTTTTAATTCAACTTATTTTGATGAAACACCTTTCTTTGATTTTTCAAATATTGATAAAGTTGTTTCTTCATATGATGAGCTTTTAAAGGAAAATGATATTATTTATGTCGCAACAAGACCGGAAAAAAGATATGATATCATAAAAAAAGCTTTATGTAATGGAAAACATGTTATTAGTGAATCGCCAATTGCTTTATCAAAAGATGAATGTGAAGAATTATTTTCACTTGCTAGGAAAAATAATCTCGTGCTATTTGATTCAATAAAAACTGCATTTTTATTGTCATTTTCAAGACTAATTTTATTAATTAAAGGTGGAATAATAGGCGATGTAAAAGCAATAGATGCAACTTGTACAAGTCTTGAATTTAAAGAATGGATGAAGCAAACTAGCTTTTGTAATAGTATTACAGAATGGATTTCAATAGGGCTTTTACCTGTATTTAAAATTTTAGGTCTTAAATATCATAATATTTATTCAAAATCCTATGATGTTGATGGAATAAAAGGTGGATATTCTAAAATTAATATTGAATATGATAATGCATGCGCAACACTATCACTTGGTATAGGCGTAAAATCGGAAAGTGATATGAGAATATCTGGTACAAAAGGATATATTTATATTCCATCTCCATGGTGGAAATCTGAATATTTTGAAACACGTTTTGAAAATAAAAATCAAAATAAACCATATTATTATCAATCAGATGGAGAAGGAATAAGAATGGAGCTTGTGCATTTAGTTAATTGCATAAAGAAAAATATAAAAAATTATTATGTTGAAGAAGAAATTACACTAGCAGTAACAAGTACGATACAAGAGATTCTTAAGTAGGTGCAATATGATGAAAATTTTAAATAAATATGAAAATGCAGTTAAAACCTTCTTTGAAAGCAAATATTTTTTAGGATTAATAAGTATTTTAACAATTTTAAATTTTAGCTTTAATATTGGTATGTGGACCTATATTGAAGTAGGAATAATATTAAGTTTGATGATGTTATTTAAATCGAGATTTAATTATTTGCCAAGTATTGTTATTTTCATACTTGGTGGTGGTTTATCTAAAGTGCCAAATTTTAAAAGTTTTAGTTTTGTTTTAGCGTGTATTGTTGGGGTAATATTGATTGCTACATTATTTTATTTTATTTACTGCAAAAGAAAAGAAGTTTTATGTATAACTATTTCAAATAGTTTTATTATTACGACTATTTTACTTGCTATTTCAATGCTTTTAAGTATGATTACATCAGTAAAACCATTAACAACATTAGCGGCAACTGGTGGATTTTTAATTAATTTGCTTGTAATGTATTTTGTATTGCTAACCGTAAAGATTACAGATGATTCAAAAGAAGAATTAGCTAATAGCTTTGTTGCTATATTTTATGTGATTTTCATAATGGTTGTTATTCATTTTTTCAAATTACTTCCAAATCATGCATTTAAAGATTTATTTTTTGATAAAAAGTTATTTCATTTAGGATGGGATTATAGTAATCATTATTGTGCAATGATGAATATAAGCTTTATCTTTGCATGCTATATTCTAATAACAAAATGGTACGAATTAACTTGGTATCAAAAGCTTTATTTTATTTTTCCACTTATTGGAACAACTCTAGTAAGTATTTTACTTTCATCAAGAGGGTCACTACTAGGTCTTATTGGAAGTGTTGGTGCAGCTTTTATCTTGATAATCATAAAAAATCGTAAAAATAAAAAGTTTGTTATAACGATGTGTGGTATAGCAATTGTTGGAGTATGCATTCTTGCCACATTATATTTTACTGGTGTATTTGATTTGTTTGGTGATAAAAGAGCTGATGGTGATAATCATTTAAATGGTAGACAAGAATTATGGCCAGTTGCATGGAGACATTTTAAGGAAAATTGGTTGCTTGGGACAGGCTATGGAACTCAAAGAATATTTATTTTAAGTGAAACACCACAAATTGTATATAATTATCATAATTATTTTTTCCAAATATCAACTGCTGGTATTATAGGTGTTATTTGCTTTCTAGTTTATTTAGTGAATATTGGATGGCATTGTATTAAAAGAATTGATTGGTATTTGATTGTATTTGTTTCAATTCTTGCTACATTTATGATAAGTGGATTTGTAGATACATTATTTTTTTCAAATAAGATGATGCCATTATTTTCAATTTGCCTATGTTATATGGATTTAAAACCAAAAGAATTAGCAATTCAAGACAAATGGATTTACAAATTAAGTTTATAAAAATTAGTAGGTGAGTTATGAAAAAAAATTACATTTCAATATTAAATGTTTTAGCCTGCATAGGCGTTGTTATTTTACACACATTTGAAACGGGCTACACATCTGATGCAAATTTTGTATTTGAAGTGCTAATAAGAGCTATTGCATATTGTGCTGTTCCCGTGTTTTTTATGATAACTGGTGCGACATTAATTGATTATAGGGAAAGATATGACACTAAAACTTTTTTTAAGAAAAGGCTTTTAAAGGTAATCATACCTTTAATTATATGGTCAATAATCTATTTTATTATAAACTTCTTTAAAGGAAAATTTAGCATTAATGATTTATCTTTTAAATTTGTTTTTGAATATTTTTTTCTTGTAAAAACTAATCCAATCTTTTGGTTTTTCGTGGTAATAATTGGAATATATCTTGCAATACCTGTAATCTCTTTAATCCCTCAAGAATCTAGAAGAAAAGCTTTTTTATATATAATAATTATTACATTTGTTTTTAATCAATTTTTACCAGATTTGTTATATCATTTAAATTTGAATTATAATTATGATTTAAAGTTTCCTCTTACGTACAGTGGATGGATATCATTTATATTCATTGGATATTATATTGATAAATATGAAATAGTAAAAAAACATAGAGTGATTATATATGTATTAGGTATTATAGGAGATTTTTAACAATGGTAGTACCAACTATATTTATTTCATATCATAAAAACGAAAGTTGTAGTTGGTTTGATGAATATTATGATGCACCTTGTGTACTTTATAGTGCTAGTGTTTTTTTGTTTTTTAAAAGCAAGATAAATAATAATCAGATTGTGACGAAAATAATGCCGTTCTTTAATTTTGTTGCTCCCACAACTTTAGGAATTTATGTGCTTCATATTGCTATAAGAGATTTTTTAAGGTATTTTTATACATATTCTTATTTTGGTATGAATTTAGTACTAACACTGAGCATATTGACAATATGCTTCATAGTGGTTAAAATTGTACAAAAAATTCCAGGATTAAGGCATATTTTCCCATAGTAAACTAATATATTAGGAAATTGAAAGTATTTATATTTATTAATTTTTGTATTATAAACGTCAAGGTGAAAACATTGACACATTATAATAAATAATGTATAATTTAAACATATTTTAGCATAAGAAAGAGGTATTTATTATGGCTGAGCAAGTACAAGAAGAAGAGGGCATAACCTTAGGACAAATTTTTAAGGCAATGTTTTTTAATAAAATTAGATTTTTAATAGTATCAGTTGCTACATTTGTTGTATTATTATTAGGAATTTTGGTTGTATATAATCCAGGTAAAAAAACATATGTTGCAAAGTTTAAATATTCTGATATTAATATTGCAAACGGACATTATTCAAATGGAAAAACATTTAATACACTTGATTTGATTAATTTAATGGAAGAAGTCAAGCAAACAAATCTTGAAAAATATTCAGTTATCGATGTTGATAATATTATTGCTAAAAATGGGGTATCAATTACAGAGGATATTACGGTTAAGAAGACGGATACAACTGATTCTGCAAAGGATGAAAAAGAGTATATAACCTCGCATTATACTTTAACATGCAATGCAAAATTGTTCCCTGATTATAAGATTGCTAAGAGTTTTATGACTGATTTAATTAGTTATCCAGTTGCAAAGAGTAATTCTTTAGCTAATAGTATTGTATTTGATGAAAATTTAAAATTGTTTGAATCATCTAATATTTATTCAACTCAGATAAGCTATTTATCAAGTCAAAAAGATTATATTTTAGAAGGCTATAATTCTTTAATTGCATCTTATGGAGATGTCGCTTATAATAATGTAAATCTTTCAAGTAAAATTAAAGAAATTGAATTATTTTTTGAAAATAATAAATTGGAATTATTAAGTGACGAAATTACAAAGAACGGATATGTTAAGAACTTAAGTGCATATCAAAATAACTTAGAAACTCAAAGATATAATTTAGTTCTTGAATCTCAATATAATGAGAAGAAATTAGTAGAACTTAAGGCTCAAAGAGATGCGTTGATTGAAAAAGCATCAAAAGATTCTTCTTTACAAACTCTTGATTTATCAACATACAATGACTCAATAATAACTTTAACTCAAAGAAATATTGACATTGAAAAAGAAGTTGAAATACTTGATAAATATTTAGAATCTTCTTCGCCAACAAAAGCTGATGGTTCACCTAATGAAAATTACTATGACGACAAAAAAAGGGAAGTATTTGAAGCTAAATTAAAAGAATTTAAGTTACAATTAGAAACTTATACAGCTGAATACAAAGCTTGTTATTTAGATTGTATTCAAGATTATAATATTTATTATAATGATGCTGCAAAAGTTGTAAGTGATGGTGGTTTAAGTACTGTTATGACTTTAGCAGTATCAGTTCTTGCTGGTTTTGTTGTCGCATGTGTAGTTAATTTAATTGTTGATCGTAAAATTCTTTCTAAAGAATATATTGAAGAAGAAAAAAAATTAAAACAAATCAATAATTAAAAGGGCTGTGAAGCCCTTTAAGCATATAAGGAGAAAAATTATGGCAAGTAAACAAATTGGAAATTTTAATTTTATTGAAACATCAATTAAAGATGTTGTGATTATTGAACCTAAAAAATATGGCGATAATCGTGGATATTTTATGGAAACATATAAGAAATCAGATTTTAAGGCAGCTGGTCTTGATTATAATTTTGTTCAAGATAATCAGTCAAAATCAAAAGCTGGTGTTTTAAGAGGACTTCATTTTCAAAAGACTTATCCTCAAGCAAAGCTTGTAAGATGTATTGAAGGAGAAGTTTTTGATGTATGTGTTGATCTTAGAAAAGGTTCTCCTACATATGGAAAATGGGAAGGTGTAATTTTATCAGCTGAAAAAGGAAATCAGTTTATGATTCCTAGAGGCTTTGCGCATGGTTTTGTAGTATTATCAGAAACTGCAACCTTCTGTTATAAATGTGATGAATTGTATCATCCAGAGGACGAAGGTGGAATTATGTGGAATGATCCAGAAGTTGGAGTTGAATGGCCATATAAGGGAGAACCACTATTATCTGAAAAGGATAAAAAACATCCATCATTAAAAGAAGCTAAAATTGAATTTTAATTTAAGGAACCAATTAGGTTCCTTTTAAAATGTATGATTTAATATAGTAATCATTTCCATTACTTGATTTAAATTACATATTATGCTACAATTAGACAGCATCTACTAAGTTATGCCTTTATTATAAATATATATTATATAAAGGCTTATTTTTATGTATTGAGATTTTAAAGGTAGTTACCAAGAGGAATTAATTATGTCAAGAAAGTTGCGTATTTTATTTCCATATGTTGAAGCAGGCACAGGTCATATCATGCCAATGAAGGCTTTTGTTTTGGAATTTAGAAAAAAATATGGAAATGAATTTGATATTATTGAAACAGATTTCTTCAAAGAAAAAAAAGATAAAGAATTAATGTCTTATGAAGAATGGTTTTGTAATAAAGTTAGAAAATTTGCTGCCAGTCCCATAAAAGGCAGAATTTCAACTATAATAGATAGACTTTTACCAATTAAATTAGTAAGCTGGTATATGATGAAATTTAGCCATAAAAATGTTTATTATAAAGCTATAGAACAAATGGAATCATATCATGCAGACATTGTTTTTTCTACTCATTGGGCTACAAACTATTACGCAAGGAAATGTCATAATAAACCATATAGTATTATTTATTGTCCCGATTGTGACTTTTGTCATGCTTTTTCTTATGATAGTGATTTAGCTATTATTGGAAATAAGCAAGGATATGATAAGGCATTAAAGAAAAAATATCGTTTTAATAAAGATAATTTAAAGCTATCGACCTTTTTAATCCGCAATGAGGTATTTTCAATTTCCTTAGATAAATATCTAAATAGACAAAGCTTAGGGCTTCCTAAGGATAATTTTACAATCTGCTTTATGGAAGGCGGCTATGGTATTGGTAAAATGGAAGCTTTATGCAATATTTTAGTTAAAGAAGAAAGAAAGCTAACTATAATAGCTGCTTGTGGAAAGAACGAAGAACTATATAATAAATTTTGTAATTTAAAGGTAAATGAAAATATTACCTTCATTCCTCTTCCAATGACCGAAAAGGTCTTAAATTATATTGCATCCTGCGATTTATTTATTGGTAAGGGTGGCAATTCCATTGCCGAACCTACTTTTTTTGGACATGCTTCTATCATAAGCACATTATCTACAGGTATTGAAAAAACAATTGCTAGGTATTATGAAAAAGTAGTTGGAAGTGCAATTATATGTACTAATGTTAAAAAAATTATAAAATATATCCATATGTTTAGTGAAAATCCAAAATTATTAAAAAAATATGAAATGAATGCTTTAAAAGATCATAAGCGCTATGGGGCAGAACCATGCGTTAATCTTGTATATGAAGAAATAAAAAAATGGGAGGCACATTAAAATGCTTGATTTATCAATAACAAATTATTTAAATATTGTTAATTATGTTTTCTTAGGAATATTTACTTTTCTATCACTTTTAGTCCTACATTTTATTATTGTAAGTATTGTTGGCTTATTTTGTAATAAAAAATATCCAACAAGTGCTAAAAAAGGAAGATACGGATGTATTATTCCTGCTAGAAATGAAGAAAACACAGTTGCTGATTTGATTAAAAGCATTAGAAAATCAGATTATCCTCAGGATAAACTAGACATTTTCGTTGTTGCCCACAACTGTACAGATAAAACAGCCGAAGTAGCACGTGCTGCTGGTGCGATTGTATATGAGTATAATAATCCAAATGAATGTACAATGGGATTTGCTTTTAAAGCCTTATTTAAGTTTATTGAAAAAAATTATAATACACAATCTTATGATGGATTTTTCTTGTTTAATGCCGATAATATTGTAGCTGAAAATTATTTTACGGAAATGAATGATGCTTTTAATTTCTACGATGGAAAATATATTATTACATCATTTAGAAATTCTCGTAATTTTAATTCAAATGTTATGGCGGGCTTATATGGTGTATATTTTGCAATCGGTTCTCGTTTTGAATCACTAGGAAGAACGGTTTTAGGTATTTCTACACGTGTTCAAGGAACCGGCTACGTTGTAAATAGTAAGCTTGTAGCTGATGGTTGGAAATATACAACTTTAACCGAAGACTGGGAATTATCTGCTGATCAGGTACTCGCAGGCAATAAGATTAAATTTTGTAATGAAGCTGTATTTTATGATGAACAACCAACTAAATTTAAAATTATGTGGCGTCAAAGAGTTAGATGGAGTAGAGGACATTTACTTGTTTTCTTCACACGTGTTAAGGATTTATTTAAAAGCTTATTCAAACATAATAAAAAGAATGGTTTTTCACTATATGATACAATGATTAATTGTTCTCCTTATACAATTGCGGTAATGTTTGCTTGGTTTGCTAAAATAATATGCTTATTATGTGCTCCTCTAGCTGATTTATCAATGCCTATTTGGGAAGTATATAAACAAGTATTTATTGGAAATAACGTGACTGGTAATATATTTGCTTTTGACTTAAATAGTTTTTCTTTTATAAATAATGGTTATTTATTTCATGCAATAAGAACGCTTATATTTAGTTATACTTCAACGGTTATTATGGCAATAATTCTATTTATTGCCGAACATAAGCGCATTGGTAAGATGAACTTTTTCCTTAAGGTAGCAATCTGTTTATTATGGCCATTATTCGTCTTTATTCAATTTCCAATTGATTTACAAGCTTTATTTGCTAAGAATTTAGGTTGGAAACCAATTCCACATGGCGATAAAAAAAGTATGCAAGCTTAAGATGTTATTTAAAAATTAATAATGTATTTATAAAAATAATAACTAATTAATTGGAGTGTAAAGCTCCAATTTTTTTACTAATAAAAATATAGTTATAAAACATAAAGTACGATAAAATAATACTGTAATAGATAAAGGATGTGATACAATGTCTTTATATTTAAATAAGAATAATGATTTATTTATCTCATATGGTAATGATGATATTATTAAAGTCAAATAATTATATTGAATTAAGAGAATATTTAGAAGGATTAATAAAAGATTATAAAGCTGATTTTGGCCGCTTTATAAATGATGATATTGAAGAAGATGTAGATTATCATTTACAATTACAGTTGAATAAAATTTTTGATTCAATACCATCACAGCATGCGCAAGAAACGCATACCTTAAAATTTAAATATTCTGATGAGAAAAAGGCGGTAGAGCTTACAAATTTGAAGAACCATTTGAGTGGCTTGAAAAGGAAAGCTTCTATAATGAAAATTAAAAAAAATCTTGCTATAAAGTAAGCTTTATAGTTTAAAATTAATCTATAAAGAAAGAAGGATTAAAATGAAACCATACGTTACATGCTATATGATGATGTCAGTTGATGGGCGAATTGACTGCGCAATGACTGAACAAATTGAAGGCTCAAAGGAATATTATGAAATTTTAAATAAATATAATTTTGATGCATGCATGTTTGGAAAAACAACTGCTAGAATGCATTATTCATCAGGAGATTATATTGCGTCAAATAATGAACCCTTTGGTAAGAAGGTTATTTATAAGGCATTAGAAAGTTTAAAATATAATGTTGTTCTTGATACAAAAGGAAGTCTATGCTGGAATACAAATCAGATTGATTATGAGCCCTTAATTGTTATTTTAAGCGAGGATGTTTCTAAGGAATATTTAATGTATTTAACTGACAAAAAAATATCTTATATTGTAACAGGATGTCATAAAATTGATCTAAATGCTGCACTAAATATCTTACATGATAATTTTGGTATTAAAACACTTGGCGTTGTAGGAGGAGGTCATATAAACGGATCATTACTTGATGCAGGTCTTTTAGATGAAATTAGTATTTTAATTGGACCAGGAATTGATGGACGTGATAAAATGGCCGCTGTGTTTGACGGAATTCCTATGGATAGAAAGCCATTTAAGCTTTTGTTAAAGGATGTTAGAAAATATAATAATGGTGTTATTTGGCTTCAATATAATTTAAAGTAAATTCAATTGTAAAAATTGCATTACAAATTTCACGTTTATTTCATAGTTTATATAATTTACTTGTATTAGAAATATTGACCTAATGTTTGAGAAATGTTAGAATAATGTGTAATTAAGTCGTTTTGTAAATCATATAAAGGATGATAATATGAAAAAAATAAAATTAGAAGATTTAAAGGCTAACAAATTAAACTGTATTCTTATTCCAATGTATACGATAATTCTTGCAGTTGTATATGGTTCTTGGATTGGTTTATCTAAATATAATATACCTCTTAGAGGAATGTTTGTTACAATTATTGTTTGTGCAATTGCTATTGCTGGTTGTGTTTTCTTTTATTTGTCAAATTTGAAGGTTGCGAAAGAAAGAATTGCTAAGCAGAATGAAAAAAATAATAAAGAATAGTTGTGAGCATAGATGTGCTCATCTCTTTTTTGTAAATTAGCATTTTTTTACAAAAAAATCTTTACTTTTATTTCGTAATTTAGTATAATTTCCCTCGTGAGGTGAACTCTCTAATGTATACAAGAGATATTAAACAATGGATTTCTACATTACATGAAGAGGATTTGATTCTTGCTAAAAAGGCTTATGAGAAGCACTTCGTTGATATGAAGGAAGCTACATTCTATCAGTTACTTGCAAGATTAAATGAAGAGAAATACATTGGAAAAATTGCTAAAGGCTTATATTATAAACCAAAAAAGAATGATTTTGATGCCTTACCAAGTCAAGAAAAATTATTAGCATTCTTTACTAACAAGGATAAGAATGGTATGATAATTGGTCGCAAAATGCTTGAAAATAAAGGTATTATAAGTGATGATGTTCAAGTTTATGATATTATTACTAATACAATTGAAATTAAAACAAAGCGTTATATTGCTAATTTAGTTGTTGAAAATGTTGATGTTGATTTTAAAAATGTTAATGTAAGAAAATCAATTGAGCTATTAGAGCTTATTGAACTTATTGATTCATGCGAAAATGTAAACAATGAAGCAGTTAAGAATATGGTAAATGATTTTATTAGTACATATTCTGATGATGATTTTTTTAAGGCTTTAAATGCTAAGGGATATAAAAAGAGAAATGTGGCAGCTATAAAGGTGATTTTAGATCATAATGGTGTTGCAAACGCATTAGCACGTCAATTGAATACAGCATCTAAATATGCTTTTCCTGATAAGTTAAAAGGTGCACTAGGTTTATAATAATTTAAAGGTTTCAGTTTTGAAGCCTTTTTAATTTTTATGACATGTGCTATAATCACTAAAAAAGAAGGTATTACTATGCTATCTAAAATAAAAAAAACTTTTTTAACTAAATCTTTTTTAACATTTTGTATTATTGGCGGTCTTGCTTATTTGCTTCATCAAGGAATATATTTGTTATATACTAAGACTTTTGGATTTTATGATGACAAAAATCATCTTATTTCTACCGCAATTGCTTTTACAGTGGCTTCTATATTCACTTATTTTGCAAATGCTAAATTTACTTATGATACTAAAGCAAAAAGTGATACTGCAATTAAGTCGCTTGTAGTATTTATTGTTAAATTTGTTATAACAGAGGGCTTAACACTTGGTATAATGGCGATTATGAATCATAATTTTTCAAGTACGGATTTATTTTATAAAATTGTAGATATTATGTTACCACTAATTTTAACTTGTATTACATTAGTTCTTCAATTTATCGCTTTTAATCTTATTTTTAAATCTAAAGAAAAAAATGAATAAGATTGAAGTTACTTCAAAATCATTTTGAAGTAGCTTTGAAGTAAAATTAATTAAGAGGTGGCTTTATGATTCTTCAAGATGTATTTTCACAATACGATGTAAAAAACAATAAGTTTGAATGTAAATGAAGACTTGATAAAGAAAATGTTTTAGGTTGGCTAAAAACAATAGATGGCTTTGCAAATGGTACTGGTGGTATTATTTTTCTTGATGTTGAAGGCAAAACTAATAAGCTTATTGGATATGATGCTAGTGATATCGATAAGGAAAAATCTATTTTTATAATCAATTAAAAGAGCATTTTGACATTCTACCTAGTGTGAGTATAGATTTAATTCCATATAATATTAATGGTTAAAAAAGATATGTTTTAAAAATTTTCATTTTAGAATCAAATGTAAAACCAGTTATATTGAAATATCAGGGAATGCCAATGATTTTTTTAAGGAGGGATGGTTTTACTTCACCAGCTACTACAGAAGAGATCATTCAAATGAGTATCAAAGGAAATACTCCTAAATTTGACATAGGAAAAAAATTGAAAAATATTCATTTAATGATTTTAAAATGTTGCAAGAATTTTATAACAAAAATACTGAATTGGTGTTAAGAGAAAAAGAGTTAGATGCAATTGGTTTCTATACGGATGATGGTTATTTAAAAAATGGATCATTATTATTTAAAAATGATTATAATGATAAATTGACGACAGTTGTTTGTTCAAACTATAATGGAAATACCAGAGGAGATAATTATATTATCGCTAGTAATACTTTTGCTGGGAATTTAATTTCGTGCTATAAGTATATTTATGAGTTTATAAATCAAAGAATGAATCATGGTTTTATAAAAAAAATACAAGTAGAGTTGATATAGATTCATTTCCAAAAAGAAGTCTTTTTGAAGCAATTATAAACGCTTTGGCTCATAGAGATTATTTTTTATCTGGTTCAGCTATTTTTGTTGATCTTTTTAAAAACAGACTTGTGATTTCATCACCTGGTTCTTTTTTTGGAACTGGTGATATGAAAAAAACATATAAGTTGGATTCATTCATTTCAAAAAGAAGAAATGAATGAATTTGTGATATTTTTATTATGTGTAAGGCTATGGAAGATAAAGGTACAGGTTTTGAAAAGATATTAGAAGATTATAAGAATGTTGATTTGAAGTATAAACCATTTATATTTGCAAAAAATAATCAATTTTCAATAGTTCTTCCTGATTTGACTAATAAAGATGGCGTTGGGTTATACAATATGCAATAGCCCAAAGATTAACACCAATATATGAAAATGTATTTAGTGATTATTCATATGGCTTTAGACCTAATAAATACTGTCACACAGCAATGAATAAGGTATTAGAATATCTTAATAATGGATTTGAATGGGTAATCGATTTAGATATCGAAAAGTAATTTGACATTGTAAATCATAATTAATCTCAATACTTAGGGAGCAAGTAAATGATAGTTACACGCTACATTTAATCCGTAAGTTCCTTTAATTAGGAGTTATAGAAAATTGTGTTGTTATATCTTCAACAATAGGCATACCACAAGGTGGACCATTGTCGTCAATTCTATCAAATATCTATCTAGATAAATTCGATAAGGAATTAGAGATGAGAGGCCTACATTTTGTTAAATATGCAAATGATTGTAATATCTTTGTTAGAAGTGGTGTAGCAGCCGAACGTGTAATAAAATCAGTTACTTCTTGGCTAGAAAGAAAGTTATTTCTTAAGGTTTCAGCAACTAAAACTAAAATTGTAAGACCAATGAACAGCAATTTCTTGGGCTTTACATTTTGGAGAAGTACAAATGGTTGAAAATGTAAACCTGGAAATGACTGAAAGATTAAACTTTATGATAAGGCTAAAAAGGTGCTTAAACGAAAGCACGCAGTATCAATTCTACTAGCAATTACATTTACTAAGCTTAATCAAATTATTAAAGGTTGGATAAACTACTCCCGTATAGGTAGTATGAAAATGTTTATTGATAACTTTGGACAATGGTTAAGATATAAAGTAAGAGTAATAATAATTAAAAAGTGGAAGAAACTTATGAGAATATATATTCAAGGTAGTAAACTTTAGGCTCGGTTAGTATAGAAGATGTGGAATGAATGTAGGGAATTACAAATTAAGTTCCAAAGTTTTAGCACTATCTAATAAGAAAAAGGGAAGAACCGATGTTTTAATTCTCTTTTTTGTCGTTTATGCTATTGTTTATAACTTTAGTTTCCTATAGCACAATTTGTCATAAATAGCATAATTTGTCATAAATAGCATAATTTGTCATAAACATTAGCATTTTTTGATATTGTAAATTGTATTGTTTTAAAGTATACTAAAAATATAAAGCGTTTTCTTATGGAGGGATGAAATATGGAAATCAATGTTCAAAATAAAGCTAAACAATGGCAGATTATCTTGTTTCCGTTTAATAATGCGGCTACAAATATTTACTTAACTTTAATGTCATTTGTTTCTTATTATGCAGGTTATTATTTATCTGGAAATTTTTTAATTGGTTTTGCTAGTGCAGCAATTAGTGCAGCAATTACTGTTACTATTTCAACAATTATTACAACTATGCGTATCTTTGATGGTATTACTGATCCGATTTGCGGAGCAATAATGGATAAGACTAATACTAAATTTGGTAAATTTAGAGTGTTTATGGTTATTGGTAATTTATTACTTGCCATATCATGTATTTTAATGTTTTTTGTTATTAGACCAATTCAATCATCCGTGTTTAGATGGATTGCATTTATAGTTACATATGTTATTTATGTTATTGGTTATACTTGTCAGTGTGCATGTACAAAAGCAGGACAAACATGTTTGACATCAGATGCAAAGCAAAGAAGTCAATTTGTTATTTGGAATATGGTTGGAATGGTTATGTCAATTGTAATGATTAATTTATTAGGAAATGGGTTATTACCAATTTTACTAAAAAGCGATGAAGGTACACTTGGAGTTTTATATAATCCTAAATTTTATGATATTTTAGTTCCAATTGCGATTGTTTTATCAGCTATTTACACTTTACTTTCTGTTTTGGCTATTTGGGAGAAGGATAAGCCTCAATATTGGGGAATTGATGCTAGCCAAGGAAAAACGAAATTTAAAGATTATGTTAAGGTTGTAAAAGATAACAAGCCTATTAGATGGCTAGTAGTGTCATCAGGCTGTAATAAACTAGCATCAACAATTGCTACTTCAAATGTTGTTGCAGCATTAATCTACCATGTAATGATGGGAAATTATAATGCTTTATATATTCCATTATATGCGTTAAGCTTTATATTTATGGGAATATTTTTCTTGCTTGGATCAAAAACTGCCGCAAGAAAAGGACAAAAAAGAGCTATTGTTCAATATACCTTAATTGCATTTATATTTTATATAGGTTTAACAATAATGCTATTAATTTGGAATCCGAATAATGCTAATACTCATTTATCACTAATTACTGGTGGAGCTATTTCAATTAATGTATTCACTGTTATTTGGATTATTTTATATGGCTGTGGCTATGGTGCATATAATTGCTGTAGTGAGATGTGTATTCCTATGGTAGCGGATTGCTCTGACTATGAGACATATCGTTCTGGTCAATATGTTCCTGGTATTTTAGGCACTATATTTTCATTGATAGATAAGGTAGTTTCTTCATTATCAACAACATTTTTGTCTTTGTTTACTGTTTTATTGATTCCTGGTTTAAATGGTGCTCAACCAACACCTAATATGGATTTGACTGCAATTATTAAATCAAATTATCAAGGTGTTAGAATTTCAGCTTTAATTTGTTTTTGCTTTTTACCAATGATTTCTTGGTTAATTACCTTGTCTTGTATGAAAAAATATTCATTATCTGGTGAAAAATTAAGAGAGGTTCAGGCTGTAAATTCTGTAAGAAAAGCTGCAATTTCTTTAGGAATGCCTAAGGAAGAAGCTATGGAAACTTGGAAGACTATTGATCAAGTTCCTAAAAAATATATTCCAGAAGAACCAAAAATAAGTCAAAATAAATTTTTTGATAAGGTTGATGAAGTCTATGAACGTATTTGGGAAAAAGAAAAGAATATTAATGAAGAGTCTATAAATGCAATTGATATTCCTTCAAAATATATAGAAAATGGAGAAAATAGATTATGAAAATGACATTTCGTTGGTATGGCTATGATGATAAAAACACATTAGACTATATTAGACAAATTCCTGGTATGACAGGAGTAGTTACAGCTTTATATACAGTACCTGTTGGTGAGGTATGGCCAGAAGATGAGGTTGCACGTTTACATGACTATGTTACATCTCATGGTCTTGAGATGGAGGTAATTGAATCCGTACCTGTATCAGAAGATATT